>ENA-ORSM01001344-ORSM01001344.1-human-gut-metagenome-genome-assembly--contig:-NODE-1344-length-19581-cov-2.520588_pt1 | contig 19581 bp, 19 predicted proteins | sample MGYA00241903_ERZ509170 | MGnify/ENA primary metagenome ERZ509170 (study PRJEB26280, sample SAMEA2338784) | human gut metagenome | biome: human gut; feature: human-associated habitat; material: faeces...
GGTCGCCATCAGAGCCGCCTGGTGCGCACCCGCATCTCGTCCAACCTGTCCCCGTGGCTGTCGCAGTGCAGCCTCGACGACCCCTACACCGTCGCCATCAGCCACGGCGAGGGCCGCTTTGTCGCCAACGACGAGGTACTCGCCCAGCTCATCGCCAATGGCCAGGTCGCCACGCAGTACGTGGGCGAGGACGGAAAGCCCAGCATGGACCTCTCCGTCAACCCCAACGGCTCCGCACTCGCCATCGAGGGCATCACGAGCCCCGACGGCCGCGTCCTGGGCAAGATGGGCCATGCTGAGCGTCGCGGCGACAACCTGTACCGTAACGTGCCCGAGCATGTCCCCGGCGACAAGTTCATGCCGATCTTTGAGAGCGGCGTAGCCTACTTCGCCTAAACCTTTCCCATCGGGTACAATCCCTTCGGGTAACATCACCCGCCACCGACACATCCGGTGGCGGGTTCTTTTTTGCTTTGCGCATGTAGAAAGGACATCATGGAAAGCCGCAAGCCGTATCTCGCCACCCTGCCCGGACTCATCCTGGGCTGTCTCGTTTGCTGCGCGCTCTGGGGCTCCGCCTTCCCCTGCATCAAGATCGGCTACGGCCTCTTTGGCATTCCCGCGCACGACAGCGCCTCGCAGCTGCTCTTCGCGGGTCTGCGCTTCACCCTTGCCGGCATGCTGGTCATTGTTGGCATGAGCGTGGCCCAGCGCCGACCGCTCGTTCCGCAAGCCCGTGATATCAAGCCCATCTGCATCTTGTCGCTCTTCCAGACCATTGGCCAGTACTTCTTTTTCTACCTTGGTCTCTCCCGTGCAAGCGCTATGTCAAGCTCCATCATCGAGGCCAGCGCCAACTTCTTGGCTATCCTCTTTGCCGCTCTGGCGTTTCGCACCGAAAAGCTCAATACGGCCAAGGTGCTCGGCTGCGTACTGGGCTTTGCCGGCGTCGCACTCGTCAACCTTTCGGGCGCGGACGGCACCTTTGGCTTTACGCTCGACGGCGAGGGCTTCATCCTGGCCTCCACCGTCGCGGGTGCCCTTTCGACCTGCCTGATCGGCATCTTCTCGCGCGAGCACGACGGCGTTTTGCTTGCCGGGTGGCAGTTCTTGGTCGGCGGCCTGGTCCTCACCGCCATCGGCTCTTTGATGGGTGGCGCGCTCTCCCCCACGGCGATTGCCCCCGCCGTCGCGCTCATCATCTACATGGCGCTTATCTCCGCGGTCGCCTACTCGCTGTGGTCGCGCCTGCTTGCCGTCAACCCCGTCAGCCGCGTCTCGGTCTTTGGGTTTATGAACCCCGTCTTTGGTGTGCTGCTGAGCGCGCTGCTGCTCGGCGAGGGCGCTGACACGAGCCCCGTTACCGTCATCGTTGCCCTGCTGTTGGTCTGCGGCGGCATCATCATCGTCAACAAACCCAAAAAAGCCTAGCGAGCTCACCTTTTTAAAGAGGGCGTTCGCACACTTTAGCTTAATGGAATACATCGATGAGCTGAGGGCCGCCACGCACGCAAGCGTGCGCCCCTTTTTTTCTAGCGTATCTGGACGCCGGCTTTCTTTTTCTCGGCCTTGACGCGGTAGAGCTCCGCATCGGAAGCGCGAAGTAAGTCTTGCCAGGTATCAACACTATCGCCGACCCGCGCGTAACCGATGGACATCCGCAATGCATACGGCACCTCGGCACGAGCGAGCTCGTCGTTAATCGCCGAACACAGGTCTATGATGTCCTGTTCCGCCGCAGCCTTCTGGAGCACCACGAACTCATCGCCGCCATAACGCGCGATAAAGCCACCTGACGCCGAGCAGACCTCTTTGAGCGCAGCAGATATGACCTGAAGAGCATGGTCGCCCTCCACATGCCCATAGCGATCGTTAATCTGCTTAAAGCCGTCGGCGTCCATCATAAGCAGATATACATCTTCGGCCTGATCCACATTTGAAAAGAGCGACAGCATATAGGTCTCAAAACGGTTGCGATTGTTAAGGCCAGTCAACGGGTCGGTCGAGATCAGCTGCTCCTGGTAGATGATGTAGAGCAGCAGGATGCTCAGCGTTATACCGACACAAAGGCCCGGTACCGAAAACAAAACCTGGAAGGTACCGCCCACCAGAGCGGGAACCGCAAAAAAGGCGAGGGTGCGATAAATGGCCTTCTTTTGCAGACTTTCGACTTTTCGAGCCTGAATAAAGGCATGCAAGGACGTATATATAACGTAGCAGTAGCTAACGATAGGTTGAATCATATAAAGCGCTCCGCGACGATACACGCCCTGCGAATCGATATAGAACAGGGCGTGCGTCCAGTAACTGGCAAACGCCAGCACGACCACCAGAGCCGTAGGTAACGCTACAAGCACCACCCTATAGCGCGCGGACAAAAGGCGAGAGCCCTGCACTGTCTCGGAATACAAAAACCAAATGAGGCACGCGATGGCGAACAGCGAAAACGAAACCGCGTTGGAAATCCAGTTGGCCGTGATGCCTACAGGAGTGCTCACGCCGTCCGAGAGCGTCCAGATCATATCGAAGAAAATGTAGGCAGCGGAGGTGTAGCCGAGCATGCTAAACAAGAGCTGCTGGGTGCTCGAGAACAAGGAGCGACGGCTTCGCACGGCAAGCCCGATAAGAACAATCATGCATAGCAGGAATATCTCAATCTTGAGTGTCTTAACCACTAGCCGCCATCCCTTCAATATCCAAGTGGTCAGAATCGCCCGATTCGTGTCTGGGCAGCAAACACCCCCTGCTCCGCAGGGGTAAGGGGAATAATAGCAGAGCGCCCGAACGTCACTGCAAGACAGCTCTCGTTCGGGCGCTCAAACGGCGCGAGTTGCACGCCGGAATCAATTATCGGTAACGGACGTTACTCACCGTCGATATCGGTTGCGACAGCCTCCTCGATAGCCTCGACGCCAGCAGGCGACAGGTCCTCCTTGCCCTGGCAGAACTTCTTGTCGACCCAGCCGGTCAGAATCGGAGCCATGATTGCCGTGATGATGACGGCAGTGGCGATCTGCGCATACGCGGTGGGCGCAAGCTCGGCATAGCGCGGAGCGACCTCGGCGAGGGCGACCGGCGTGGTCATGGCCGTGCCGGCAATGGTGGAACATGCCACAGCCGCCTTACCATTGCCGCCACACAGGCGCTCGAAGGCAAAGGTAATGGGACCGACGATAAAGAGCGTGATGAGGCCCAGCAGGATGCCCGAAATGCCACCGGCGATGAAGCTCGAAAGGCTCATGGACGCACCGAGCTGAAATCCGATAACGGCGATCGCGGGATTGGCACCGGGAACCAGCAGATTCTTGATGAACGGGAAGAGGTTGCCCAGAACCATGCCGATAACGAGCGGCAAAATGGAGCCGATGATGGTACCGACAGGAATGTTGGCGAGACCCGAGACACCAAGGATGATCATGGTGACGGCGGGGCCGGCCGTAAAGAACAGAATACCCACGGCGCCCTGCTCGGACTCATCGCCGAACTCGCCCATGATGCCCGTATAGAGCGCCATGTTGCAAAACGTAATGCCGCCGATGATGGAAACCGAGCTCAGGCCCAAAAGGTTATCGTTAAAGAAATACGCAACGCCCAGGCCCAGCGCGGCTGCCACCACAAGCTTGGGAATCAGCACGACGATGCCGGTCTTGATGGCGCCCGGCGTGGACTTAAAGCTGATGCCGGCGCCCACAAACAGCAGAATCGCGGCAACGATGGTGTTGGAGCCGCCGCGGCAGGCAGCCGTAAAGAAGCCGCCGACCTCAAAGACCTGCGGGCAGAAGGTATTGAGCAAAAGGCCGACGATCATCGGATAGATCATGATGTCGCCCGGGATGCGCGGGACCTTGAATTTCTTTTGCTCGTTGGCGGTCGCTCCCTGTGCCATGAAACCCCCATTTCCGCTGACGCGAAACAAAAGCCTACGTCACGCTTTGCTACAGTAAAGTTTGACCATGGTACCAGAAGAAGCAGACCGCCTCGGTGGGAAATTTGATTCGTTAGGCCGGGACGATAACGCGTCCTGCTCCTATACGAGGCTCAAAACGATATAGAACACGATGCCCGAAACGCAGCACCACAACATCGACTTTGTCTTGATTGCCACCGCCACGACACCGGCAGCCGCAATCCAGGGAATTAAGCCCTGCCACAAGCCGGTGTCGAAAGCGCCAGGGCTTATCAAATCGTTAGCGACCAGTGCCGCAAAGGCGGCGGGCGGAATATAACCCAAGGCCTCGGTAACGCGGGGCGACAGCGTTCTCCCGCGCAAGGCAAACGCCGGGGCAATGCGGAAAAATGCGATGGCCGCCCACGACGACAGCCACAGGACCAAAAACTCATTAACGGGCATCGCGAGCACCCCTTCCTTCGGCGAGGGCATCGCACGTAAGCGCCGCGACAACGCCGACGAGCACGCTTACCGGCACGGCGATATTCGTCCACCCCAAGAACTTGCATATGGCGACGGACACCGCAGCCAAACTGGCAGCTACGACATTGCCGCTCGACAGTCGCTGCGAAAAGAGCAGGCAGATAAAGAGCGATGTGCAGACAAAACCCGCAATAGCGGTGGGAACATCGACAGCGGCACCGACGATGGCGCCCGTCGTACACGAAACGCCCCATGTTGCGATGAGGATCACGTTGAGCACAAAGGACTCGAGCGGACCCCAATCCTCCCCTTTAACCAACTTGGCAAGCGAGATGCCATATGCCTCCTCGGTAAGTGTCGCGGCAACAGCCAGCGTCTGACGCTTCGAGGCACCCCTCAGATGCGGTGCGATCGATGCCGAGTAAAGCGCAAAGCGCGAGGAGATTGCGGCGACGCTCGCGACGATCGATGCCGCAGGCACACCTGCCAGCCACAGATTGCAGATCATAAACTGCCCGCTGCCCGTCACGAACGTGCTGCTCAGAGCAAAAACCATCCAGGGTTCCATTCCCGTCTGCGCCATGATCATTCCGCACGGCGTGGCTATCGCAACATAGGTAAGCATCACCGGCCAGATGGTTTTAACGATTTTGAGCACCATAGCGTTCCTCGTCTCGACAAGCTTTCCGAGCCGCATTCAACGACATGGCAGAATCATCGCCCGGCAGCAACCGAGTTCACCTACAATTGCCACCGGATCGAAAGACACAGAAAGACACAACTTTTTAGGAAGTCATTATGACAGCTATCGATCGAGACCGGGCGCGCGCGGCCTTCAAAAGCTACACCGATGCCTACGACGCCACCAACCCACGCATCGCGCTCAAAATCGAGCATACGTACCACGTGGCCGAGACATGCGATGCCGTAGCGCGCGAGCAGGGCTGGTCGTCAGAAGATATTGACCTGGCATGGCTTTGCGGCCTGCTACACGATATGGGCCGCTTTGAGCAGCTGCGACGCTGGGACACCTTTAAGGACGCCGAGAGCATGAGCCATGCGGCGCTGGGCATCGAGGTCCTCTTTGGCGAGAATCCCGCCGATGCACCCGCCGTAACGAGCATCCGCGACTTTATCGATGACCCGGCAGAAGATGAGCTCATCCGAGCGAGCATTGCCTATCACAGCGATTTCCGTCTACCCGCGCAGCTCGACGTGCGCACGCGAAGCTTCTGCGATATCGTGCGCGATGGTGACAAGATCGACATTATGCGCACCATCGCCGACAGCACCGTCGACACCATCCTCAAGGTGGACGAGAAGACGTTTCTCGGCAGCCGTTTTTCGTCGCCGACACTTGCCGCCTTTGACGAGCACCGCTGCGTCGCACGCGATGAGCGCAATGAGCCCGCCGACTTCTTGGTGGGGCTTGTCTGCTTTATGTTTGAGCTCGTCTATCCGGCAAGCCGTGCGCTGGCGCGCGAACAGGGCGATATCCACCGCCTGCTCGACGCGCCCTTTGGCATTACACAGCCCTTTACCGACCCCGTCACGCAGGCAACCTGGAGCCGCCTAAAGGACGAGATGCGCGACTGGCTGGCGCGCGCCTAGCGCTCAAGCTGGGCCAGTAGCTCCTCGACGACCTCGACGGCGTCCCCAACAACCTTGTACTGGGCAGCACCGAAAATGGGGGCATCCGGGTCCTCGTTGATGGCGATAATGCACTCCGCCCCACCGATACCGGCAAGATGCTGGATGGCGCCCGAAGCACCGATACTCACGAGAAGCTTGGGCGAAACCGATACGCCCGTCTGGCCAATCTGGTGGCGATACTCCAGCCAACCCGCCTCCACGACGGGACGCGTGCAACCAAGCTCGGCACCCAGGGCATCGGCGAGTTTTCGCATCAGCGGCAGGTTTTTCTTGGAACCAATGCCGCGGCCCACCACGACCAAGCGCTCGGCATCGGCGATTGAGACCTGCTGCCCCCACTCCTCGGCGGGAATCGAGATCTCGACACGAGCCTTAGCATCATCCGCAAGCGATATCTGGGTGATCGTGCCAGAGCGGTTGTAGTCAAAGTCGGGCGCCTTAAAGATGCCGGGACGAACCGTTGCCATCTGGGGACGATGATTGGGGCAGACGATGGTGGCCATTAGGTTGCCGCCAAACGCCGGACGCGTCTGTTGCAGCAGTCCCGTCTCCGTATCCATCGAAAGTACGGTGCAGTCAGCCGTAAGGCCCGTCTGCAAACGCACGGCAACGCCGGGTGCCAGTTCGCGGCCAAAAGCGGTCGCACCGTATAGGATGGCCTCGGGTTTGCGTTCGGCTACCAAATCGCAAATCAAGCGGGCGTAGACCTCCGCATCGTTTTGGCGCAGGCGCTCGTCGCGACAGGCCAGGACTTCGTCGGCGCCCGCGCAAACCAGATGCTCTAGGTCACCGAGAGAACCCTCGGGGCCCATGCCGACCAGCGCCACCAGGCGGCAGCCGCGTGCATCGGCAAGCTCGCGGCCCTTGCCCATGAGCTCGAAGGCCACAGATGCCACGGCATCGCACTCGTCAGTTTGCACGAAGACCCAAATGTCTCGATATGCATCAAGGTCCACCGCACCAGCGGCCTCGTCACACTCGATCGAGATAGCGTTGACAGGGCAGGCGTCGACGCACCCACCGCATAGGATACAGCCGTCGGTTACGCGGGCGCATCGGTTGGGACGCTCGCCTTCCACTACGATGCCGCCCGAGGCACAGGCGCGAACGCAGCGACCGCAGCCGATACAGGCTTCGCTATCGATAATCAGTCCGCTCATCTATGCCATCCCCTCGATGATCTTGGCAAGTTTTGCCGCCTGCTCGGACGCCGTGCCCTCAACAGCCTCACACGTTTGGTCACGGTCGGGCACAAACGAGCGCACGACCTGTGTCGGCGACCCGGCAAGGCCGCAACGCGCGGGGTCGGCGTTCACGTCGGCGGCACTGACCACGCGCACGTCCGCCTCCTCTGCCGCGCGAATACCGGCAATACTCGGCATACGCAACTGGCCAATCTCCTTGGCAGTCGTCATCGCGCACGGCATCTCAAGGTACACCGTCTCCTCGCCGGCATCGCATCCGTGAACGAGCACCAGCGAGCCACACGTCGTAAAGCCCGCGCTTTGCACGCAGCTCACGTCGGTCACGCAGGGAATCTCAAAGGCACCGGCAAGCTCGGGACCAATCTGGGCCGTATCGCCATCCACCGCCATCTTGCCGCAGATGAGCAGGTCGAAGTCCTCGTCGAGCGCCTCGATGCCGCATTTGAGAGCATAGGTGGTTGCCAGGGTATCGGCACCTGCAAAGGCGCGATCGGTTAGCAGCAGCGCGTCATCGGCGCCTCGGGCGATGCAGTCGCGCAATAGCGATTCAGTCGCGGGGATGCCCATCGACACCACCGTTACGCGCACGTCCATGCCAAAGCCGATAAAGTCGTCCTTCAGCGCCAGCGCGCATTCCAAAGCGCTCGCGTCAAAGGGGTTAATGACCGCCTGCTTGCCATCGCGCACGATGGTATTGGTCTTGGGGTCCATCTTGACCTCGGTGCTGCCCGGCACGGCCTTGACGCACACCACCATATGGAAATCGCTCATCTTCACGCGCCCCCTTTCTGGACGAGCTCATCCAAGAGCTTCTCCGAAAACAGGTTGCCGCGACCCAGTTGCCCGTCGGGATCGAGCTGGAGTTTAAGCCGCGCCGACTCGACCATGGCCTCGTGACCGTACATCGTCTCTAAGAAGCCCGCCTTGATCTTGCCGACGCCGTGTTCGGCGGAGACGGCGCCGCCCATGGCCGTTACCTCCGCAGCCCACTGGGCAAACAGCTCGCCACCGCGACGGTAGTCTTGCGCATCGCGCGGCAGAATGTTCACATGCAGATGGTTGTTGCCGATGTGTCCCCAGGCAGCAGATTCAAGCCCGCTTTCGGCCAGTGTGCGGCGATAGAGGGCCACGACATCGGCAAGGCGTGCATTGGGCACTGACATGTCCGAACCCAGTTTGGTGATGGTGGGATCCGTGCGGCGGCGCTCGTCGATAAGCATATTGACGCTCTCGGGGACCGCGTGGCGGAAGAACCGCTGGCATTCGCGATCGGCCTCGGTGCGCGCAACCCAGGTCGCGTCGTCGTGGCCGCCCGCAAGCTCCAAAACCCATCCCAGGTGGTACAGCTCCTCGGTCGCCTGGGCCTCGTCGTCGCAGTCGAGCTCCACGTAAACACAGACCTTGGCGTCTTTGCCGAGTGCCGGCAGCGAGGCAAACGCCGTCGACTGCTCGCGCTGGCGACGTAGAATATCCAGGGCGCCAGCATCGAAGTACTCGATGGCAGCCGCATGGGACAGGACGGGGCGCACGGAATCGGTAAAGGACACGGCCTTGTCCTCGCTATCGAAAAAGCAGCTCACACCCCAAACGACCGCAGGTGCCGCCTGCAGGGCAATCTCGAGCTCGGTGATAACGCCGAGCGTGCCACAAGCGCCGATAAAGAGGTCGATGGCGTCCATTTCGTCCGCAACGAAATAGCCTGAGGCATTTTTTGTCTTGGGCATGGTGTAGTCGGGAAGATCGAGCTCGAGCGTACGGCCCGCTGCCGTCACGAGCGACAGGTGGCGGCCCTGGGCAAAAGCCTCGCCGCGCTGAAGCTCAAGCAAATCGCCATCAGCCAGCGCGACGTGGAGTCCCGTGATATGCGGGCGCATGGGGCCGTAAGCGTAGCTGCGGGCGCCGGAGGCGTTGCATGCCGCCATGCCGCCCAGACAGGCAGATGCCTCGGTGGGATCGGTGGGAAAGAACTGCTCGGGGGCCTCTTGGAACTCCTCGTAGGCCTCAAGCGATGCCTGGTCCCAACCAGCGGTCGGCAGCACCTTCTTGCTCAGCTGCTTGCGCAGCTCCGAGAGAACAACGCCCGGCTCCACGCGCAGCAGAAATTGGCCTTGTTCATCGCGGCGAAGGCCCAAGTAGCGATTCATACGGGAAGTATTGAGGATATGCCCGCCGTGGGGCACGGCACCGGCGGCAAGGCCGGTTCGGGCGCCCTGAACCGTTACCGGGACGCACTCGGCATGGAGTTTTCCCAAAATGGCGCGGACCTCGTCTTCCGTCGTCGGAAACGAGATGCTCGAGGCCTCGCCCGATGCGCGAGACTCATCGCGACCATACTCTTCGAACTCGTCGGTGAAGGGTTTGATGGTTGCAGACACGCGAACTCCCCCTTTAGCTAACTACAGTGTTTGCAGGGAGATGTTACCGCATCGTTTCGTCGACGTGTTCGAGACCGTCTCCATAATTGGCGATTTTTACGTTCGTGCAATTCGGCGAACGGCAAGGCTTCCTCGGCAGACGATGCTTTTGACACATATGGCCCCGCCGTCGCCGACCGCGCGATTGTCGCTCGAAAAAAGTTGGAGTATTTTTTGCCGCCTTTTACCTGCGGAGACGCCAATCCGTCAAGCATTTGGTCAGAAATTGGTCAAGTAGCGGCTGATACGGTCGGCGTCGACAGCCAAAACCGATAGAAGTTTTGGCCCAGAAGCAGGGAGGTTCCCATGGCATATTACTGGCCCCAGTACGGCATCGCCATCGAAGTCGACGACGATCCCCATCTCCTACCTTTCGACGAAGAGGCATTCCCCGATACGACGGTCTACCACGTTACCACCGATGTGATCTGCGACCCCGAGTCGTTCTCGGCGCTCGCCCACCACATCGCGCATATCCACGACATCGAGCTCCCTCCCGACTTCGACGAGCTCGTCTACTCGCGCCGTCTGATGCTTCACATGCTCTTTGGAGCGAACCCGTCCACCTTTGCGCGCATCTATACCGCCAAGGATGCCGCATGAGCGCGAAGAGGCCACCCCACTTTGTAGGCCTGGGTCGTCGCAAGAAGCTCATCGTTGCCTGTTTGGCCATCGTCTGCGCCCTTGTCGCCGTAGGACTATACGCTTGGCAGTCGCAGCCCGTACCCGAGGCGGGCGCTTCGGTTACGACGGCCGAGGGCAAAACGCGTCAGGAAATCCAAGATGAGCTCGACGCCATAGTCCGCGACAACATGATGACGATTTCGGTCGCACCGGTCGCTCAGCTGCAGGAAGACGGCAAGCTGCGCGTCAACGTGCAAAACGTCCAAGACAATAAATTTCCCCAGCGATTCCGCGTCATCCAAAACGACGAGACCATCTACGAATCCGGTGTGGTCGAGACCGGCAAAACGGTCGAGACATGCCCCGCCGGCGACATCAAAGAAGGCGAGGCGTACATCGAGATCCAATCACTCGATGCAAAGACCCTCGACAGCCACGGCAATCCGACACGTGTCAAGGTACGGGTTGAGCAAGCCGAGAACTAGCTTTCCGGCCGACGCGGCACCGCACACAATTCACCAGCATTCGTCCAATCATCGCGGGGACGGCCCGCGGCGAATAGAAAGGAACGGCCATGGACATCACCAGGAACATGAACGGAGCCAGAGCGCTCGTCGTGGGCGCAGGGCTCGCGCTCGCGCTCGCAATGGGCGCCGCCCCGACGCCAGCTATGGCAGCCGGGCGCGTTGGAACCACAAAAGTAATGGTCAGGACCGAGATCGACAACGTTGAGTTCAAAGTTCCGACGGTTATTCCCTTCGTCGCCAAGGCCGACGGCACGCTTCAGGGCCCCTCAGAAGACGCGACCACCATCGACAATCATTCGGCCTACGGCATCCATGTCACCAACATGAAGATCGACGCCATGAACACCTGGACCATTGCTGCCGACGCCAAAGCCGGAACCGCACAGAACTCCATCGACTTTAAGGTCGGCCCCGACGGCGCACTCCAGAACGCCAGCGCCGCAATGCAGGGGACGGGCCTCGATCTTTCCAAGAACGCAGCCTTCGACATGGGCTACCAGGGCGTTGCCGGCGGCACGGACAAAATTAAGCTCAAGACAAGCGGAAACGTCGCCCGCGTCACGCGCGACATCTTCCGCGTAACTGGCGAAGGCGATCAGGTTGCGACAATCACCTGGACGGTCGAGCCCGGTGTGCACACGGCATAAGGCCGTCGCCCTGGCCGCCGCCGTCAGCATCCTAGCATTTGGGCCAGCCATGGCCTTTGCCCAGCAAGAACAGGCGCAGGCCGCCACGCAAGTGACGGTCGACCTCTCGGAGCTCGACCGCGGCGACCGCGAGGAACCGTTGGCGCAGACAGGCGACAGACGATGGCTCTTGGCAGCAGGCGCCACAGCAGCAGGCGCGGGGACCGCCGGCCTCGGTCTGCACATCAAACGCAGCCAGAAACAAAACATGGACAGGCCGCACTAAATTAGCTAAGGAGACCCCATGGCATCGAAGAACCTTTTGCCCGTCGTCGCACTCTGCGGCGCGCTCGCAACCGGAACGCCTGTCGCCGCTTGGGCGACTCCCGTCATGGCAGACTCCTTACCAGCAGCCCTAAGTTCCGCACCAAATCCGCCGAGCGCCATTGCGTGCAAGCGTTTTTCGATCGCACAGGCCGCAATCTCGACCTCGGGATGCCTTCGTCGTAATACGGACGGCTCGATAGTCGTGGATATCAATCGTTCGAACAAGGCAAACGGCTCCCAGGCGGGGTGCGCCGTCTGCACGTGGCGCCCGGTTGCGCTCGATGCAGATGGCGATCCATGCAATTTAGAGCTGCGCATCGACATCGCTTCGGTCGATGACTCGGCGAACGGAGCGAAGGTCGCCTTCGACGGTACGTTTTTCGAGAAAGGAGGCGGTATATGTCTGGGCTGCGCCGCCGCGAATGCAGACGACACGCAGCCCACCCTCTCATTCACGGCATCGTTGCGGCTGACCAAAGCCGGCACCGATGCCATCGCGGCGGGAGAAGCGTCCCTGCTGTTCTACGCCGTCAGTACCAAAGACACAGACGCTCATTTCGAGAAGCCAGCCGGATCGCTCAGCCTTACACGAGGGATAGAGGCAGGCCCTATTGAAATCGATGCCCACGCGCAAAGCAGGCAACGCATTCTTGCCGACCCGGCGCTTCTCGAAATGGAGTGGAACGGATCCGGAGCCATCGGAATTCTCCCCTCCGCGCTTGACGCCAAGACGCTCCCCTCAAACGACGAACCCATCAACGCAACCATACAAGAAGAGAGCGCGGACAACGAAGCAGGTGCGGGCGACACGCCGTCGCCGACAAACAGCGTCCCAGCTTCTTTCGAAGCATCGAATGAGCCCGCTGCCGTTCCAAACGACCCCGAGCTCGCGGACAGTCTGGGGCTTGCTGATCCTCAAGAAATTGATGAGGGTAACTGCTGCGTGCTTGCCGCGCTCGACCACACAGAGGTCGTCGACGCTGCGAACATCGAAGTTGCCGCCGCCAATCAGCCCGTCCGCAAGTCGGCCATCATCGCATTTCCCGAATCCATCGAAGTCGTCTTTTTGCCATCGGGCGAGGTCGTGGCCCCAACACTGCTCACCTTGTTGGGCGCCAAGAATACTCGAAACGAAATTAAAAAGGTCACGGTTGTCGACCCTGTAACCACCGCTAAACTGCGTCTATACGCCGTTGCCCCAGACGGAGGCAAGACCTTGGAATTCGATGGCGACACACTCCTAGCCTGGCGACGTCTGGACATTATGCAAGACGTCTCGTATCAGATCGAACTCGTAGGGTTTGATCGTGCCCGCGATGCCAATATCATCGCCGCGGCTATTGAATCCCCACAGCGGCTTATGACGTTGCGCTTTGACTACTATCCCTATGTCCCGACAACCACCTGAGGCTTAAATGCTGCGCACCATTCCTAATACCACTTATATAACGTATTAGATGAGTCGCGATGTGCCTCGCATTTCGTTCTGCTACGATTGCCACGTTGGCATCAATACAGGAGGGCTCATGCCGGGCTTGGGAACAATCATCAACGTTGTGCTTTTAGTTGCGGGCGGTCTTTTGGGATTAGCGGGCGGCCGCTTCATTACACCGCGCATCCAAGACACGCTCATGAAAGCATCGGGGCTGTGCGTCCTGTTTATCGGCCTTGGCGGCACCATGCAAAAGATGCTCCTTATCGATGGGGAGGCGCTGGCGACCACCGGTACCACCATGCTCATTGTCTCGTTCGCCCTCGGCTCGCTCATCGGCGAGGCCATCAACTTGGAGGCCGCCATTGAAAACCTTGGCGAATGGCTCAAGCGCAAGACTGGCAGTGAGGGCGATAACGAGTTCACCAACGCTTTTGTCTCGACTTCACTCACCGTGTGTATCGGCGCCATGGCAATTGTGGGATCGATCCAGGACGGCCTGCTCGGCGACTGGTCAACGCTTGCCCTCAAGGGCGCACTGGACTGCATCATCGTCTGCACCATGACGGCCTCGCTTGGCCGCGGCTGCATCTTCTCGGCCCTGCCCGTAGCCGTGTTCCAGGGGACGATCACGTTGTTTGCCGGCGCGCTCTCCCCCATCATGACCACGGCAGCCCTCGACAGCCTTTCGCTCGTAGGCTCCATGCTCATCTTCTGCGTCGGCGTCAACCTCATCCGTCCTCAGACCTTCCGTACGGCCAATATGCTTCCCTCCGTCGTCATCGCCGTCATCTACGCCCTCCTGTTCTAAATCTATCTACGCAGCAGTATCTCGAACACCTGTTTGATGCTGTGCTATGATATGAGGTCACCGAAGCTGCGTTAGGAGAGGAGAAGCGGTGGCCGACCAGGACGTCAAGATGCTCATCGAGCGCATTATGGCCGAGGCCCGGACCCATCAGTCCGCCCGCTTCTCAAACGAAATCTATGCTGACGAGCCGATTCTCAAGACCGGTCGTCAGATGCAGAACTTCCTCCCCGACCAGTACCGCAAGATGCGCGAGATATCACGCTGGCAAGAGGATCCCAAAGGCGGCGCGGGACGTTGGCTATCGGAGGCGGAGCTCTTTTACCGCCAAGGCCTGCTGATGGCCGACTTCGAGGACGATTGCCCCTACAACGGCACCTTTAAGTCGTACTTTCCCACCTACAATGCCATGAGCGATCGACAGTTGCGCGGCTACTTTACCTGGCGTGCCCAAGTGCGCCGCGGAACCGTCGAGGAAACGTCTACATCCTTTGCCTTTCTGTATCTCTATGAGCTGATTTGCGGCATTGGCGTAGATGATCCGCTCGAAGGTTTTAACAAGATCAAGGCCTTTTGGGATGCCTACCGCGCCTTTGAGCCCGGCATCGACCGGTTTGCACGCGTGTGGTTGCAGGACTACGCCGTGTTCCACGGGCTCGACCCCAAGCTGCTTCGCGACTCTAAAACCGTCATGTTCGATAACGCCCTTATCGAGCTGCGGCACGCGGCACGAGACCTTGTGCCAGCGCCGGCACCGTCCGGCCAGACCCCCAAGCGTCGCAAAACCTCCGAGCCCACGCTCCCCCTTCCGCCCGATGAGGTGCGCGAGGAGCGACTCATGGCCGCCATCAACGCCCTCTCCACGTACAACCTGAATAACTCACGGCTCGACCGTTCCCACCATCGCGACCTGCGCCACGTGGCATGCGCCGTGTATGTCCGCATGGCGCGCTACTATGACACGCACCGAAAGACCAGCATCGTGGCGAGTTTATTTGGGGAGGAGACGGCCATGCCCTACACCATGTTTGCCTCGGCCGTATTCTTTGCGCCCGAGCGCCACGAGGACTGCGAATACCGCCTGGATCCCATCCATATCTACCGTTGCCAAAACGGCTTTTGGGAATGCATGCGTATCCACGGCAGCAGGCAAAAGAGCAGCAAACTCGGCGAAATGATGCGCGCCTGCGACCAACGCCTGCGCCTGGCGCTGGACCCCGCCCATCCCCTTAAGGAAGAAAAGGTCCCCAAATATCTGGCCAAGATTATCGATGACGAGATTGTGGCATGGCTTTCGTGGGACGCCGCACACCAGCCCGTCAAGATCGATATCGATCTGAGTCAGCTGGGGCACATTCGAAGCGCCGCCGCGCAAACGCGTGAAGCACTTTTGATCGATGAAGAGCGCGAGGACGATGTGCTCGCAGAGGTCGATACGGTGAGCTTCGAGCAGCCGAAAGCCGAGGCCGCAGCAGACGCGCTTGTCGAGCCGGTCACGACGGCCGCAAGGCAGGACGAGGCCGATGAGCCAACCATTTCCACCGAACAGTTTGGTGTCGTGGCGCCGCTTCTCGTGCCGACACCCCCGCTCGCAGCGGCTGCGTCCACTGAACTCGCGCCTGCCGCAACCGCGTATCTGCGCGCACTGCTCGAGCAAAACGCAGCGCAAGCGACATCGGCAGTGGAGAGGTCGGGCCAGAGCGAGGATATGCTCGTCGATACCATCAACGAGGCGCTCTTTGACCTGGTGGGTGACACCGTTATCGAGTTTGGAGCGGCAGGACCGCAGATCATCGAGGATTACGAAGCAGACGTGAGAGGATACCTAGACCATGAGTGACACCGCATCCGCAGCGCCCCGCGTACCCAAACGCGTCGCCGCCGTTATCCTAAACTCGCTCAAGGGCGGCGTGGTCCCGCGCATCGGCCTTCCCTATATCACCGTGGGACGCGAGGTCGAGATTCGCGCCCTACTCACCGATTTGAGTCTCATCGCCGATGGCGGCGCGAGCTTCCGCTTTCTGGTCGGTCGCTACGGAGCCGGCAAGAGCTTTTTGCTCCAGACCATCCGCACGCACGCCATGGGCGAGGGATTCGTCGTCGCCGATGCAGACTTATCCCCCGAGCGCCGTCTGCAGGGCGGGCAGGGGCAGGGCCTTGCCACCTACCGCGAGCTCATACGCAACATATCGACCAAGACGCGCCCCGAGGGCGGTGCGCTCAACCTTATTCTTGATCGCTGGGTCGCCTCGTGCGCCGACGTCGACGAGTCGGTCGTCAATGCCCAACTGGCTCCGCTCGAGGAAATGGTCCACGGCTTCGACTTCACCCGCATGCTCCGCCGCTATCGCACGGCCGTATCCGAGGGCGACGAAGAAGCCATGAGCCGCGTGACCAAATGGATCCGCGGCGAATACCGTACCAAGAGCGAGGCTCGCGCCGAGCTGGGCCCCTCGACCATCATCAGCGATGACGGCTGGTACGACTACGTTAAGCTCATCGCGCGTTTTTTGGTCTGCAGCGGCTACAAGGGTATGTTGGTGCTCATCGACGAGCTCGTGAATCTGTATAAGATTCCCAACGCCATCACGCGCCAGTACAACTACGAGAAGATCCTGACCATGTACAACGACACGCTCCAGGGCAAGGCGCAGTATCTGGGCATGATTATGGGCGGCACGCCAACCTCCATCGAAGACCGCCGCCGCGGCGTGTTCTCCTACGAGGCTCTGCGCAGCCGACTCGCTCAGGGTCGCTTTGCGCGCGAGGACCTTAAGGACATGCTCGCGCCCATCATCCGTCTGCAGCCACTCACCTACGAGGAGCTGCTGGTGTTGATCGAAAAACTCATGCAAATTCACACCGGCACATACCCGGACGAACTGCTGGAACAGGCGGTCCGCTGTTTCTTTGACCTCACGCCCGCGGGTATGATCCGCGCCCTACAACTGGACCGGCCCATCTTCGCGGACGCCTGCAACTATGGCCACTTCACCAGGGCAAGCCTGCCGTGGGAGCTGACCGGGCAGGCTGGAAAGTTTGCGGAGTTGTGTGCAGAGCTGGAGTGCGGAGATGATGGCGGCTGAAACATATAGCATCCTGTTCCTTTGGAAAGGACAGCATCGCCACCATCCTGCTGGCGCTCCGCTACGGGGAACCGCTGGATGAGGCGGTGTACTGCGAAGTTATGTTTGACAGCCATATCTCCGGCGAGGTGCCGGAGCACCGGGACTTCATCTATGGCACGGCCATCCCCGCGCTGGAGCGCATGGGCGTAAAGATCCGCATTCTTCGTGGGCTGCAGACCTATGTGGGGCTGTTCACCGGGCGGATCACCCGCGGGCCGAAAAAGGGCCTGCTCCGCTCCTTTCCCATCTGTGGGCGATGCGCCGTCCAGCGGGACTGCAAACTGAAACCGATTTTACGGTACCAGAAAAGCCTCCCGCCGGACACGGTCCAATACATCGGCATCGCCAGGGATGAGCAGGAGCGGCTGCTCCGGCTGGACGGACGCCGTGTTTCCCTGTTGGACAAGTATGGCTATACGGAACAGGACGCAAAGCAGCTCTGCCGGGAGGCGGGGCTGCTTTCTCCTGTCTATGACTTCACCGACAGGGGCGGCTGCTGGTTCTGCCCCAACGCCAGGCGACGGGAACTCCGCCATCTCTATGACCACCACCCGGATCTGTGGGCCAGGATGCTGGAACTGCAGGCCCTGCCGGGAAAGGTCACTGAGAAGTTTAACCGGACCACGACATTTTCGGAAATTGACGCAGGTTTTCGGCGTGAAGATGAACAACTCAGCCTATGGAAAAACGCTGCATAGCGGTGAAGGGAGGTTTCATGCCAAATCATATCACAAATTTGATCTCATTTGGAGATCAGCCGGAGCAGGTCGCCGCTTTCCATCAAATGCTGCGGGATCTGCGCCAGAAGGATGGTGTTTACGGGAGCATCGATTTTAACAAACTCATCCCTATGCCAAAAGCCTTAGACATTGAATCCGGAACCAGGACAACCAACGGCCTTGACGCATATCGCCGGTTTATAACTGGTGACAAAGCCGGCGCGGAAGCTTTCCAAAAAGAACATCCGGAGGAATGGGCGCTTGGGAAACAGGCGTATGAGAATATTCAGCAGTACGGTTCCCCCACCTGGTACGAGTGGTGTAATAAAAATTGGGGAACCAAATGGAATGCGTATTCCTGTGTGGAACTGGGTAAGGATGATGATACCCTGGAGTTCTTTACTGCCTGGAGCAGCGTCCCGACAATTTTGGAGGCCCTTTCGAGAAAGTACCCGGATCAGACTATCTCCTACTGCTGGGCAGACGAGGACATCGGGAGCAATGTGGGAGAGGCTGTATACAAAAACGGAGAAATGATCGATGCAAACATCCCGGAACCCGGATCCAGAGAGGCGTATGAACTGGCGTCGGATATCATGGGGATCGACCTTGCAGACTTTGACCTCTATCTCTCTGCGGATAAAAGCACCTATGAGTACCATGAGGACCCACCCAAAACAAAACGCACCAAGGATGGGCCGGCGAGATGACATTTTACGAACAGGAACTTCGGAAACTGTTTGCGGACGGCATGGTGATCGGCAGCCCCAAGTTTACAGGCCGGGCCTGTTTGGGAACGCTGGGAAAGGATCTCCGTGTCCGTGTGCAGTTTGTGACATCCGGCTATGCGGACCACTATGACGCCATCAGCGTTACGGTGCTGAACCGCACAGACGGCGTGGTAGATAAGCTCCGCCTCCGGCTGAAGGATATCCTCGGCATCAAGCAGGTGCCGGGCAACCCCAACTTCCGTAATGGCGTATCACCGCATATCTGGGAAGATGGCGGAAAGGCGGAGTGGTATGCCTTCCGCCCAACCGCGGCGGACTATTCCGCCATGCGGCAGGCTGTGAGCGAGTACCTGGACGTGTTTCGGGATCGTGTGACGGAGCGCCGGCAGGACGGCCCGAAACTCGTTTACATCTGCGCCCCGCTGCGTGGCGAGGTAGAGAAAAATATCGCCTTCGCCAGAGAAAAAGCGCGGGAGGTGTTCGCGGAGGGCAACGTGCCCGTCTGCCCGCACCTCTTATTTCCGCCTATTGCCGACACTGGTAATCCGGCACAGGATCAGGCGGCACGGGAGATGGGCCTGCGGCTGGTGGAGCACTGCCAGCAGGTCAATGTGTACGGTACTGTGCGTACACCGGGGATGCTGGCGGAGATCCGCAGGGCGGAGGAACTTAACATCCCGGTCAAGGCCGACCAGCCAGGGCTTAAAAAGAAAAAGGACCGTCCCAGGCGCGGCCAGATCAGATAGGAGGTAAAATGGCAGAAATCAAGATAGTCACCATCGACGAACTGCGTCAGATGAACGATCAGGAGGGCCTCATCCTCCAGGGCTGCGGCGGGGACCTCCAGGAGTGGGTGGATGGTATCAATGAGCTGTTTGCCCAGGCTGGTATCCTACAGGCCGGCAGCGCATGGAAAGCCGAAGCTGTGAGGAGCTTCCAGTACGATGGCCTGACCAACCTGCTGTTTCCCTTTGAGGGTGTTTTGATGGATGTGGGAAAGCTGGCCATGTGGCGG
>ENA-ORSM01001357-ORSM01001357.1-human-gut-metagenome-genome-assembly--contig:-NODE-1357-length-19429-cov-4.150253_pt1 | contig 19429 bp, 16 predicted proteins | sample MGYA00241903_ERZ509170 | MGnify/ENA primary metagenome ERZ509170 (study PRJEB26280, sample SAMEA2338784) | human gut metagenome | biome: human gut; feature: human-associated habitat; material: faeces...
CTCTTCCGGCATAGAAGCGCCCGTAAGCACTTCAGAGCGGATGCCAAACGAACCGAGCGTTCTGTCCAGATGGAATGACTGGTCGGCAACAAGGGCACGCAGGGGGTACACGAACAAGCTTGCTTTACCATGAGCAAGGGCCTGCTCAACGGCATGGATATGGAAAATGAGCGATTTACCGCGCCCCGTTCCCATGATGGCTAAAGCAGAATTGCCTGCATCAAGAACGTCCAAGGTGCGCTGCTGCGAATCGTGCAGCTGGGCTTCGCCCAAGAACGCGCCTATCAATGCAGCGCGAAAACCCGCAGGATCGGCCTTGGCGTATTCCTGCCACATAAGACGATCGGATTCCGGAGCGATAAGGCTAGTTGCATCTTCGCCTTTGGTTTCGTCTTCTTCGGCAGCAACCAAACCTGAAACGAATTCCTTGTCTTCACCCAAGCACGTTTCAAGCGCGCTGCAGGGCGTGAGAGGCTTAAGAGAAGAAATAACTGCCTTGACCGAACGGCGCCCACGCCAGCTATCTATCTGCAACTCGAACACCGCGTCGAGCGCACATCCGCATCCCAACAGCCCCGAGATGTCAGGACAATGGAACATAATGCTGGAAAGAGAGTTCACCCCGTCGGTAAGCGTGCAGGAAAGATGCGTCTTATCGGCACCCACTGCCCTACCCCCGGAAATAACCACGCCATGCGCCAGAAAATGAGGGCTGGGATTTTCCTGCCCAAACGGAGCGAGCAAATCGAGTTTTGCCACGTTTTCCAGCGTAAGCTCGGAAAGATCCAAGCTGGCGTCCACTTCAATGCGGGGAATGAAATCTTCGGGCGGAAGCTTGTCCATGTAGGCGCACAAGCGTTCCGAAAACTCGGAAAGCTTAGAAGCGGGCAGCGTAACGCCCACAGCAGCGTGGTGCCCGCCGAAACGCGTAAGGATGTCCTGACACGAGGAAACTGCCTCGAACAGGTTAACGTCACCAACGCTACGGCCAGAACCATGGGCTTCGTCCCCTTCGATGGTGAATAAAATGGAGGGAACGCCATAACGGTTGGTAAGGCGCGAGGCAACAATGCCTTTGACGCCCTCGTGCCAGCCCTCGCCAGCAACCACCAAGGCACGCTGGCCTTTAAAGACGCGTTCTGCCTGTTCGGAAGCAACTTCAGCAAGCTCCGCTTCGATGGTGCGACGCTGGGTGTTCACGTTTTCCAATTCGGCAGAAAGGTGACACGCTTCAGCGAAATCGTCGCACATCAGCAAATCGAGTGCCAACTGGGCATTGCCCATACGCCCTGCCGCATTCAAGCGAGGAATGATGGTGAAGCTCAAGCTCGAAGAAGAAACGGGGTTATCGGCGAAGCCCGATTCTCCCAAAAGTGCCGCAATACAAGGGCGCGGGTTTTCGTTGATCATGCGCACACCGGCGCCTACCATGGCACGATTTTGACTGCGCATAGGCATAAGGTCGGCCACCGTGCCCAACGTTGCCAGATCGATAAGCTCACGCCAGAGGTTGGGTTTGCCAAAACGCGAACCAACTGCCTGCACTACTTTCAACGCCACACCGGCACCCGCAAGGATGGAGCTGGGATTGTCGTCGCATTTAGGATCGACCACCGGCACGCCCTCGGGAACCAAATCGGCAGGCTCGTGATGGTCGGTGATGATCACATCGATGCCACGCTCTTTGAGGATTTCCACTTCATTCTTGGCGGCAATGCCGTTGTCTACCGTAACCACCAGATTCGGATTGCAGGCAGACGCCCTGTCGATGGCGGCTTTCGAGAGGCCATAGCCTTCTTCGAAACGCAACGGGATGAACGGGGTAACACGCGCGCCGCATTCACGCAAACCACGCGTCATGATGGTGGTCGCCGAAACGCCGTCAAGGTCGAAGTCGCCAAACACCAAAATGTGTTCTTCATTTTTAATGGCAGCCTCGATACGATTCACCGCTGCTTCCATGTTTTCTATTTCATAAGGATTCGCCCAATCCCTTTCAAGCGAGGGATTCAGAAACTCCTGAGCCTTTTCAACCGTGTCGAACCCACGCGCCACCAACGTGGCGGCAATAAACTGCGGCAGATCCAATTCGGCTGCAAGGCGCGATGCCGCAGCCGAATTGGCCGCAGCAAGATTGATGCGCGCACTCATAACAATACCTACTAACTTTTTTCTTTCTCGAAAGGCATTGTATAAGAAAGGCGCGCTACCCATAGAGATAACGCGCCGATGGTTCCAAGGCGTTGACGAAAGGGCGCCTTCACCGAGCGGCTTAGCTAAAGCGGCAACTAAAACACCCACAGCAACCAACAAATCACTGCAGAAACGCAACTGCACCAGCGCTTACCAAACGCTTGCGCCGCCTTCATAAGTTTTGGTCATAAACGGAAGCTAGAAAGCCGATTCGTAGATAGCACGCGCGTCTTCCAAGGTGATCTTCTTGAATCCCCCGAATGCTTCGCCCTTGTTGGCCTTAAGGGTGACAAGGAAGGCGTCAACGTTTTCGAGCTTCAGACCAAACTCGCCCAGCTTGGTGGGCATGCCCAATTCGGCAAAGAACGCTTGCAGCTCATCGATAGCAGCCGTAACTGCATCTTCCACGGCTTCTTCTGTTTCGTCTACCGGCTCAATGCCAAATACCAAATCGGCAAACGCAAGGAAGCGGCTGGGGTCTTCGCGCCACACGAAACGCATCCACGCGGGCATCATAACGGCCAAACCAGCACCATGGGTAATTGAAGTGTCAAATGCGGAAAGCTGATGTTCCAGGGCGTGGCTTTCCCACCCGCCGGCACGGCTCGTAGGCACGGCATTAAGACCGCAACCCGCAAGATCGTTGTGAGCAAGCGTGCCCGACCACATAATGTTGGCACGAGCCTCGTAGTTTTCCGGTTCGGCAATCGCCACCGGAGCCTGGTTGATGAGCGCACGAATAAGGCCCGTAGCAATGTTATCGGTAACCTCGGAAGACCCTGCGCCGCTGAAGAACCGTTCGCATATGTGGGCAATCATGTCGGTTACACCCGCTGCCGTCTGATACGCAGGCAAGGTGAATGTAAGTTCAGGGTCTAGGAACGAAACCTTAGGACGGATAAGGTCGGAATTCACGCCAAATTTCGCATCGATACTATCATTCGAAATAACGCACGAGCTGGAGCCCTCCGAACCCGCAGCGGGAATGGTAAGCACGCACATAAGCGGCAATGCCTGCTCAATGGCTGCTTTTTTGGCGAAGAAATCCCACACGTCTCCATCATGGAACACGCCGAACGCAATAGCCTTCGCGCAGTCGATCGTGCTGCCACCACCAACGGGAAGCACCAGGTCGACATCATTTTCCCGAGCTACGGCAATGCCCTCACGCACCGATGCCACTTCGGGGTTGGGACGCACACCCGAAAGCTCAACGAATTCGATGCCCGCCTTTACAAGCGATTCCTTTACGCGCGCCAAGGTGCCCGTGCGCACCACCGATCCGCCCCCATATACAAGCAGGGCACGTTTATAGCCGAGCTTGGCAACGTGCTGCCCCACTGCATCGGTAACGCCGCGCCCGAACACGAATCGGGTTGGAGAGTAAAACTCGAAATCGTTCATGGAACGTCCTTTCGTCGCTTCTTTAAGGCTGTCTAATCAGCAAAAACTGAGCGAAAGGCAGCAAGAAACCGCCCTCTACGCCCGTATTATACGGAGCTTATCCAGGATTTGCGCACCCTTGGAAGCTAGCGGCGCATACAAGGGAACGAGAGAAAAGCCAGCCTTCAGAAGGGGCAAAAGGCCATGCAGGCTAACGGATTCCCATAACGAAAACCTCGAACAGGGAAACAACTACCAGGAAGGCGAAGTTATATGCCTCAAAGCGAGCGATAAACTTGCCGTTGCTACCCAGCCCCGACTTCTGATACTGCCGAAGGGTAATGAGCGTTGCCAAGGAAGAAATGGGCGTATCTACTGCGCCCACGTTGGTGCCAAGGGCAATGCCCGCCCAGTCGTTCGAGAAATGGCTGATCAGAATTGCACTGGGCACATTGCTGATAATCTGGCTGCTGACAAGCGAGGTCACGAATGCGCCGCAAGCATCCAAAACGGTGCTAAAGAAATCGGAAATGGCGGGGATCTGAGCAATGTTCCCGCTAAAAATGAAGAAGCAGACAAATGTCATCACCAAGGCGTAATCGGTCTTTGCGAATACCCTTCTGTCGGTAATGGCAAGAACAACGACGATAACGGTCATGCCCATCAAAAACGGCACCGCACCAACCGTCATTGCTATGCAGAGTGCAAACAAAACAACGTATATTGCAACGCGCGGCTTAGACACCTGAATGCTTTCGGGTTTTCGGTAATGGAACTCCGCCTTCTTCACAAAGCAACAACAAACAAGAATGAGCACCACTGACAAAACAAGCGGAGGAGCCATAGCCGCAACGAAATCACCGAAGCTAACCCCGAACACTGTGTACAGATACAAATTGTGGGGCTTACTGAATGGCAGCAGCATTCCGCCAAAATTGGCGGTAAGGGTGATGGCGATGAAAGCGAACGGGATCTCCGATTCGCGGTTAACCGATTTCAGAAGCACCAAAGCAAGGGGTAAGACAGCAATCAGTGTCATGTCGTTAGACAAAATCATCGAACAGCCGAGCGTAATCAGTACCAAGGCAATTACCAAGGTTCGCGTGCTGGTTACATGCTGCACCAAGGAATGGGCGACGAATTCAAGCAGCCCTGAAGAATCGATGGCGGCAATTACCGCAAGAATGCTGAATAGGCAGGCCAGGGTATGCCAGTTGAAATAATCAAGATACGCAATAGAGGGAGGAACGAAAAACATCGTTACCAGAGCCGCCACCGCCGAAACCACCAGCAAAGGATTATGGGCAAGCGCCCGCTCCGCAGCACGTTCCGCCGAGCGAGCTCGCATGCCCTCAAGATGGATGCCGTGATGCTTTACGTCTAAATCTTCAATATGTTCGCTCGGGAGCTTCATGTAGCAATTGTACGCCCACCCAGCCTGTAAAATGAGGGGTCTAATCAGCGGAATTGTCCTATTGATATGGCGTTATGCGGCGAAGTATCACTGACCCGCCCATCAATTCGCACCTTCAGGCCCCCGCCCATCAATCCATCCCTCAGGCCCCTCCCCCTCAAGGACGGCAATAGCTTTTGCGTACTTCTCTGCGCGACGTTGGTCTTTTTCGGTGATGCGCGGAAGCCTGGACAGGTCGCTGTTGTGACGCAAATCGGCAAGTTTCACCGCACGTGCGAGCGGGTTCGGCTTAAGGGAGCGAACATATTCGAGGTACGGCACCGATTCATCGTGGGTAAGCAGCTTTAACGCTTCGATAACTTCGGGCGCAACTCCTCTTTCCCGAAGATCTGCAAACGTAAGCGGGGTATCTTCAACCACATCATGCAACCAAGCAACGGCTTTGGCAGCATCGCCCTGTACGCTAGCTGCAACATGAGCAGGATGTTCGATGTAGGGTTTTCCCGCTTTGTCCACCTGGCCTTTATGAGCCGCAGCTGCAATAGACTGCGCCAATTCGCTTTGAATGTGATCCATAGTTTCCACCTAATAAAAAGTAGCGGGCCAAACCCGCCGTTTAAACAGAACTGCTATTCGGACTTTGCCAGGCCGGCGAACGCGGCCGCGCAATGAGGGCAGCGCGTTGCGCCCTCCTTAACTTCCCCCAAACAGAACGGGCAGGCAGGAGCAGGCTTTTCTTCTTCCTTTTCCTTCTTAGCAATCTTATTGCCAAGATCCTGCGCCCTGTTCACCGCCTTTATGAGTAGGAATACGACGAAGGCAACAATAAGGAAGTTTATGCACGCGCTGATAAATGCACCGAAGTCGATTTCGGTGCCAGGCAGACATCAGAAGAGCGCATGCGAAACGTTCAAATTATACCAAAGCAACAGGATATGCTGAATGGATGCGGCTTTAGCGGTTAATAGCCGCGAGATGCAGACGGGCATTCGTGCAAGCTCAACGCACCCGAAACAAGCAGCTTCCCGGTTTCCGAGGCTACCTACACGGTCAACGTCACCGATCCGACTCCCGAACCTAGCGACGAAGACCCTTTCGGCGAACCTCAACGCTTTCCCACGCCAAAGCGGCGTGGGAATAACGGGATTACGAAAAGAAGATCGAAAACAGAAGAAGGGCAAGCACAAATGCCGTAACGGATTTGGTGAAGGTGATAAGATCTTCGCCTGACTCGGGGTTGAGATTTTGCCACCCCCAGCTTCCCGCAATATGCGATTGAGCATGATTTACCGTGGCACCCATCAAGTACTTCGTGAATTGGAAAATGCCGTATATCAACAGGGCAAGAATAATGATGGTAACCATGGCTATCGTTTCCTTCCGTTGTGCGTTAATGCTTCGTTTCATTAACGACAACGATACGGAATCAGCATTTTCCAGGTGTACAGAATAATTCCCAGGGTATTGCATGGAACAGGGAAAACCAAGCGCAGAAAGAACAAAAGGAAGCCATTTTTCAGGCTTCCTTTTATAGCCACGACATGGGGATGATGGCTTCGGCAGTATAACACGGCCCGCGGTAAATCGAAACGCTGGCCCTTTGATTTAAATAATCACGACCTGCGCATCGCTGCTCCTTCGTCAAGGTCGATGGGTCTTCGATGCCCATCTCCTTACAATAATCAGCAACCTTGCGCGGGTTGTACTTCGGTGGGTAGCTGTTGGGCGCAACATAAGGGTCTAGGTCGTCAATCATTGTTTCCGCAATTTCGTTCATAAAGCCTCGCCACCGCCCTTTTGCCCATATGCATGCGCTGTCAGTCAGTTTGCTGCGCGCCAAGCAGCTTCCCGTAATAACCAACGGGCTGGGAGCATCCCCGCATGCAGGAAGCACGTGCACAATTGGCGTTGTTACGGTTCGCCCGCTTAATCGTCTGCCAGCTCGGCTCTATTTCAAGCTTAAGCCTGATCCCAACAATACATTCTTTTTCATCTTTACGTGTACAACGCAATACCCATGGGTGTTGGCAAATCTGAATTTAAGCCAAGCGATGGCTCCATCAAAGAAAAAGCGCATCCATACAGTATTTCGTGATTCTTCGGCACACCGATCAGCCTCAACTAGCAAACCCCGATTTGTCGACCTGGGCAGCGAAGGCGGCAAATCGCTGCTGGCTTTTGAGTGAAGGCGCGGGGATCGGCATTGCTTTTAAGTCGGCAATATTAATTTGCTGCAAGGTTGCCCCTTGAGTATGGTCGGCAATATAACGCTGGCCATCATCGGAATTCATATAGCTTACGAGGTAGTCAGGGTCGATTAAGCTCGGATCGTATCGAATTACAGCAATCCCTCGAGTCACATTCATACCTATGCAATTTGCTTCCGATCGAACGGTTTGGCCAGTTGCGCCTCGAACGACCGTCAATATCTCATTGCCTGTGAGCTCAGTTCTGCGGTACGAATCGCCGATTTTTCTATCGATCCTCTTGATTCCCTTGAGACAAAGACGACCATCGACAATATCCACTGGACGAAGGATGCCCATATCGCCTGTTCCTTCAGGGCCAGGCTGAACAATACCGTATGAAATACGTGTTTTAGGAACAATGAGCTTTTCCAACGGTCTTGTTTGGTCAACCCCACTGAACATCTCGACAAACCGGGATTTGCCTAGCTGATCGAGCTTATCCAGCATCTGCTGAGTTGCAGCAAGCTGAGATTTAATGCAGTTTAAGGCTTTGACTACTGCGTACTGATCCTCAATGCTTGGCACTGGAACGGGCATATTTTTCAACGCGTCCCCGGTAAGCGTCCTCCTGCGAGCGGTAGTCCCACGCATTTTCTCTGCGTAATACGCCATGCTCTGCGGGCTGTGCAAAACGAATTCAAGATATGCAGGAAGAATCCTATCGCTATCGAAATCCCATACGTTGTATGCCGGACTCATGATTCCTGGTTGATCGTGATTCTGAACATAGATCACACCTTCATCAATCGGAAAACCGACTACAAGTTGGTTCTTCTTCACAACTTTATATGAGCTTGTATCCCTGGAGGCAATGGTTTTCTTGAAACGCCCCGACTGTTCAACAATCCCATCATGCATGGTCATGGAATACACGGGGAAAGATCTATCGCCGCATCGCTCTACTTTGGCTTTGCTGATTAGCTCACCTAGCTTCACCTTCTCCCCGACAAATCGGGGTTTGCTACTCATTGCGATCACCTCCGAGCATCTTATTGAGTTCTGCAAGGCTTTCAGCCATCTGACGGTTCAGATCAGCAAGATCGGCCAGGATTTCTTCAGTGGGCGGGTACTCAATACGCTCGTATTCGGTCTTGGTGTACTTGTTAAAGCTGAAGTCGTAGTCGTTATCGACAATCTCCTGCCTAGGAACCAGGAAGCTCTTGTCCGTACGCTCGCGCTTTGCCTCATCGGCAAGATTCGCCCATCGGTTCAAGATATCAGGGATGTCGTTGTGCTTTTCGTCGGCATCGCGCTTGTCATCAAGGGTGAAGCCGTCGCCCTCCATGTTGTACATCCAAACATCATCAGTGCCACCGGCGTCGGTCTTAGTAAACACAAGAACAGCCGTGCTGACCCCTGAGTAGGGCTTAAAAACACCGCTCGGCATGTAAATAATAGCCTCGAGCTTCTGGTTATCTACCAGCTCGCGGCGCAGCTGACCGTATGCCTTCGAGTTGCTGCGGAACAGCACGCCATTGGGAACGATGCACGCGCAGCGGCCGCCCATCTTCAGCATACGCAGGAAAAGCGCCACAAACAGGAGCTCTGTCTGCTTAGAACCAACGATACCGCGCAAGCTTTTGTCGATATCCTCAACGTCCACCGAACCAGTAAACGGCGGGTTCGCAAGAATCACGTCATAGCGACTACGCACAGTGTTGCTCTTGGAAATTGAGTCCATATAGCGCACATCTGGCGCATCAACACCGTGAAGCATCAGATTCATGGTGGAGATTCGCAGCATGGTCTGATCCATCTCAAAACCACTGAATTGCGGGTCTGTCCCCTTCGCACCCGCGAAGCAATCCCACTGCTGACTTGTCATATTCGCTTCGTAATCGTGGCGAATATGCTCGGCAGCAGAAATAAGGAAGCCAGCAGTACCGCAAGCAGGGTCGCATATAAGCTCACCGGGCTTGGGGTCAACCATAGCAACCATCATGTTACGGATTTGCGGCGGGGTACGAAACTGACCATTGGTGCCCGCAGTGGAAAGCTTAGACAACATGTACTCGTAAAGATCGCCCAAGTCTCCAATATGCTCATCGAACTCAGCGAGCAACCCTTCAACGCCGTCAACGGCCTTCTCAAGCAGAGAAGGCTTGCCTGCCGGAAAGCCAAAGGTTGCAGATTCCATTGCTTTAGAAAATGCAGAGCCATCTCCCAGTTCCTTGATGAACGGGAATGCGAACTCACTTACGACGCGATACATTTCCTGAGCAGACTTGTCCTTAAAGCGGCTCCAACGAAGTTCTTCTCCAGGGATTTCCGCACCATAGGCATTGCGGTAAGCTTCCGGAAAAATACGCGGCTGCGGCACACCCAGCACCTGTTCCATGCGCTCGGCTTCAAGTTCTTTTTCGTCAAGCGAGCGAATGAACATCAGGTAAGTAAGCTGACTAATAACCTCAATGGGGTTGGTAATGCCACCCTCCCACATCTTCTGCCAAATGGCGTCGACCTTACCCTTAGTTGCTCCAGTGATCACGGCTATTTGCCTTTCTTTACAGGTTCTTTAAGCGCACAAACACATTAAACTCGCCAAGCACGCCATTTCGACGTTGCCTTGATCGTTGCTATGTTATGAGTGCGTCAGACATACCGAGGAACATCGAAGAATGGGTTCCTCTATTGGAAGCAACAGTTCTCAGCTCCACTCGGTTCCCCATCAATGAGTTTCCTTTGTAACCGCATCCACATCGTCAAATCACTAGGGATACGATACAAATGCAATGCCGACATTATATGTCACTAGCTGGTAAAACGCACCAAAGGCAAGCTCCGCGTCTATGCAACTACAGCGGTTGGCGGAGCGCCGTTGCCCCTTAGCCTATTGTCAAGATCAGTACCCCCCGCCAACAAAAAAAGACCCCGACCGCTTTTGCGATCGAGGTCTTCGTTAGTGCTGATTAAACACATCCTGTGTTCTTGCCAGGCCCTTTTCCAGCAGCGATTCAACTGCTTCGGCGGCACGCTGGCATGCCTGGTCGAAATCGTCCTTTGCATCCTTTTTCGGGGTGCCAAGCACGAAATCTACCACGCTCATCCTTCCAGGAGGGCGGCCGATGCCGGTGCGCACACGCAAAAAATCGCGCGAACCGCACTTTTCGATGATGGACTTCAAGCCGTTATGGCCTGCATGCCCACCGCCCTTCTTCACCTTCACGGTGCCTGGGTCGATATCAAGCTCATCGTGGATAACAATAAGCTCCTCAACCGGGCAATCGTATTCCTTGCACAGCTTCGACGTAGGCCCACCGGAAAGGTTCATGAAGCTCTGGGGCTTCGCTAAAATTACCTTTTCCACGCTGCCATCGGAATGGCGCAGTTTGCCTTCGCCCACCAAAGCACCGCACGTGTTCTTCCAGTAGGTTACACCCCATTCACTGGCCAAAAGGTCTACCACCTCAAAGCCCGCGTTATGGCGCGTATGCGCGTATTCTTCTCCTGGGTTGCCCAGGCCAACTACTACGCGCATGCCTTACAGGGCAAACTCTGGGTCGAACAGCGAAGCAACCGACTTGTTGTCGTATACGTTGTTGATGGCACGGGCCAAAAGCGGAGCAACGGAAATAACGTTGATCTTGCCGGTCTGCTTTTCCTGAGGAACAGCAACGGTGTTGCAAACTACCAGCTCGTCGATCTGGGAGTTTTCAATGCGCTCGTAAGCAGGACCGCTGAAAATAGGATGCGTAGCGCAAACGTATACCTTTTCAGCGCCCTTCTGCTTCAGCGTGGCAACAGCAGCGCACAGGGTGCCAGCGGTATCAATCATGTCGTCGTTAACGATGCAGATCTTGCCGTTAACGTCGCCGATAAGAGCGGTGATTTCTGCCTTGTTATGACCAGGACGGCCCTTGTGCATGATAGCCAGGTCGGAATGAAGCATGTCGGAAAGCTTCTTTGCAGCCTTAGCGCGGCCAACGTCGGGGCTTACTACGCAGAGCTTTTCGGTGTCGATATTCTTCTTGCGGAAGTAATCGGCAAAAATAGGCAGCGCCGTAAGGTGATCTACCGGGGTATCGAAGAAGCCCTGGATCTGGCCCTGATGAAGGTCAATGGTAATGGTGCGGTCAATGCCAGCAGCAGTCATGATGTTGGCAACCAGCTTAGCCGTAATAGGCTCACGTGCAGCAGCCTTGCGATCCTGACGAGCATAGCCATAGCAAGGAACAACGGCGTTAACAGTACGAGCAGAAGCGCGCTTTGCCGCATCGGCCATAATAAGCAGCTCCATTACCGCTTCGTTAACGTTAGGCGTGGAAGTGGACTGTACGATGAAAACGTCTGCGCCACGAACGCTCTCAAGATAACGTGCGTAAATTTCGCCGTTCGAGAACTTCTCGAGCTTCACGTTGCCGAGCGTGGTGCCCAGCGCAGTGGCAATATCCTCAGCCAGCTCGGGACAGGTTGACCCGGCGAATACCGCCATGGTCTTGGTCATGTTGCTCATTAGTTCTTCTTCCTCTCGTTCCAATGCTCAATTTCCGTTTGGCGGGCACGGCCCAAACCAAGGGCCCCCGCAGATACGTCTTTGGTAATAACAGATCCGGCACCGATAAGGGAGTTTTCCCCCAGCGTTACCGGAGCAACCATCATTACGTCACTGCCAACAAAGCAGTTGTCGCCGATGGTGGTAGGCCATTTCTTTTCGCCATCGTAGTTGCAAGTGATGCTGCCGGCGCCAATGTTAACGCCTTCACCCATGGTGGTGTCGCCGATGTAGCTCAAGTGCGGCACCTTGCTGCCCTTACCGATGGTAGATTTCTTGATTTCCACGTGCGTGCCCGCCTTGGAGCCTTCGCACATGTGCGTACCAGGACGCAGATACGCACGAGGACCGCACGCAACATCAGCGTCAAGAACGGTTTCGATAGCCACGGTTTCTTCGACCTGGCAATTAGCCCCCACCGTAGTGTCGGTAAGGCGGGAATTGGGACCAACAACGCTGCCGGTGGCAATGGAGGTGGCGCCCATAAGGAAGGTCATGGGCAGAATCTCAACATCGGGTTCGATGGTTACATCAGGGCCAATCCACGTGGTGGCGGGATCCATGATGGCTACGCCGTTGTCCATATGCATGCCGTTGATGCGCTGCTGCAGCACCTTGGTGGCTTCCGCAAGCTGGCGGCGAGAATTAACGCCCAGGCATTCGGATGCGTCTTCGGCTTTCAAACCAAGAACGCGCTTGCCCTGGTTGCGGGCAATGCCCAAAACATCGGTAAGATAGTATTCGCCCTGCGCGTTGTCGGTAGAAACTTCTTCCAGCGCAGCAAACAGGGTTTCGATGTCGAAGCAGTAGAAACCGGAGTTGCATTCCGTAACCGCTGCCTGTTCAGGCGTGCAGTCTTTCTGCTCAACGATTTCCTGAACGTCGCCTGCCGCATCGCGGATAATGCGGCCATAGCCCGTGGGGTTTTCCGCTTCCATGGTCAGAACAACCACGGCAGCGTTGGCCTCTTCGCGCGTGCGAACAAGCTCGGCGATGGTTTCAGCGCGTACCAACGGGGAATCACCCGTAAGCACCACCAGAGAACCGGTGCGGCCTTCGAGCGCACCACGAGCGGCAAGAACCGCATGGGCGGTACCCAGCTGCTCTTCCTGGACAACCGTGGTTACGTCGGTAAGGAGAAGCTCTACCTGCTCCCTGCCGTGGCCCACCACGCCAACAACGGAATCGATGCCCGCAGCATGCGCGGCATCGACGACCCAACGAACAAGGGGCTTACCAAAAATCTGGTGAGCCACCTTGGGTTTAGATGATTTCATGCGGGTACCTGCACCCGCAGCAAGAATAAGAGCTGATGCTTCCATGGACGCCTTTCTGCTCAATTGCCTATGCGTCCTCAGTATAGCAAACGAAAACCAATGCTATCGCTGCTCCGCAATAACCAAACCGGAGCAAAGCGCATCAAGCAAAACAATGGCGTAATGCTGAGCCGAACGATCAGCGCCAGCGTCTTCCCATCCCTCTTCAGGCAGGCGAACGGCAATACGGCGCTGATGGCCTTCCGTTGCCATAAGAGCCTGACCAACGCGGTCGGGAAGGCTTTCTTCGTCTACGAAATCTACCGTAGGAACCGTGGAAGCGGGTTTTTCGTTGCCAACCAAAATTTGTACGAAATACATGCTTTCATCGGGAGCAACCAGCAACGAATCGGCGCTGGTAACCTTCGATGCCGGAGTAGTGGCAAGCGCCAAGTTCGACATACGAGCAGCAACCGAACGGGTGAATTCCGATGTGCCGAAAAGGCAGATAAGGTTCGATTCGAGCACCTGAGCCGCGCGGGCAAAGCCCAAACGGGGAACGGGGCTGAAGGAATCCTTGCCCTTCCAAGAATGCTGCAGGTGCAAAAGCGCGCGGAACGTGAATGCACCGGCAATGCCGTCGGTGGGCAAGCCCATGTTCAACTGGAAACGACGCAGCGCATCTTCCGTATGGACACCAAAAATGCCGTCGGCAATACCGCAAGAAAAGCCCAGCGCGGAAAGAGCTTCCTGGAGCGTACGTACATCGGCACCGTGGAAGAACGGGACGCGCAAGAACAGGTTGCGGTCGCCCAATTCGAACGACGCGTCAACCAATTTGGTCCAAACGGCGTTGTCCACCTCAGCGCGCGGTTCGATGCCGCAATCACGGCACAGCGACAAAACAGCGTTTTCCGTTTCGGCACCAAAGGTGCCCGTTACCTGGTCTTCAGCCAGGTAGCCAGCCTTTACGAGCCTGTGCTGCACATCTTCAACTGCAGCGCCGGAATCGTTTTTCTTAATAGGATCCATATGCTTCACTACTTAAGTCGATCAACGAACCAATCTGCCATCGACGCTAAAAGGTCGCGCATCTTCGATTCGGGCAGGATTTTCGCAAGGCGCTCCTGAGCATTGGCGGTTAGCTTCTCTGCATAAGCGCGCGCATAATCGATGCTGCCAGCCTCACGCATGATGGAAACCGCTTCCTCGAGAATTGCCGGATCCGTTTCCTTAGAGGAAAGAATCTCTACCAAGCGTTCCCGCTTTGCGGTGTTCTGCAGCGCATGAACCACAACAAGCGTGCGCTTGCCTTCAGTAATATCGCTGCGATAGTCTTTTTCTTTCGCTTCCTTGGTGCCAACCAGGTTAAGCAAGTCGTCCTGAATCTGGAACGCAAGGCCGGTATCCAAACCATAAGCACGAAGAGCTTCAACCTGTTCTTCCGTGCCGCCGCCAACCATAGCGCCAACAGCCAGAGGAACCGCGCCGGAATAGTGCGCGGTTTTGTGCGTTGCCATAACCAGATAATCTTCCGGAGTGATGTCGTAGCGACCATCACGAGCCCAACCGATATCAAGAGCTTGGCCTTCCACCGTGCTCTGGGCCATGGAGACCAGCTCGATGGCAACGCGCACCTTCATGGAATCGGAAAGTAACGGGTCGCGCATAACGATGCCGTTTACGATGGACAGGGCCAAGTCGCCCGCGTTGATGGCAAGACCTTCGCCCTGAGTAAGGTGCATGCAAGGCTCGCCACGGCGCAACGATGCCTCATCGGCAATATCGTCGTGAATAAGAGCGGCCGTATGGAAGTGTTCGATAGCGGCAGCGGCGGAAAATGCGCGACGGATATCGCCACCTACCGCAGCACATGCCGCAACGCAGATAAGAGGACGATGACGCTTGCCACCGTTTTGGCTGTACTTCATAAGCGGAGCGTACAGGTACTTGTCCATATCGGGGTGGCTACCCGCAGGAATGAACGTGTTGATGATGTCGCCGACTTTGTCCGCATAGCGGCTCAGATACGATTCGAACAGCGTGGGCGATCCGGTTTGGGCAGATGCATCTTCTGTCTTGCAGTATGCCTCGAAATCCTTGATGTTTTGGACGATCTTGGGATCCTGCATGTAAGGTGCGATGTCTGTCATCTTCAACGCTTTCGTTATAACCGAGTGCCCGCTAAAACGGGGCACTGCTGAATTCAGAACTGGTAGGAGCGGTGGGACTCGAACCCACAAACCCGAAGGTGGCGGATTTTAAGTCCGCTGTGTATGCCAATTCCACCACGCTCCCGTGTTGCCCCTAACGGGCAAGCGCTACCATCATAGCAAAAATAATCCTTAACGCACGGTTAAGGATTATTCCCATGAAAGCTCTTTGGTGAACAAACCTTGGTCAATAAGCAAGATTTGTTTATTTCCCCTGCTCATAGGCACCAAGGATCAAACCTTGAAGGATGTCCGATTCACTAACTGTGAAGGATTTGCAATCTGCTGCCGCAAGCACTTCAAGCAAAATGCCCAAGCCGGCAACAATAACCGAAGCGCGTTCAGGCTGAAGGCCCACTACGTGTTTGCGGTCTACAAGGGGCATGCTGGATAGCTGGCGGTACAGGCAGTCCAAGGTTTCACTTGAAACCGTAACGCCATCAACCAAAGAAGAATCGTACACTTCCATCTTCTTGTCCATGGAAACAACGCTGGTTGCCGTGCCCGCCACCGCAACAATACGGTCGATTGCAATCCCCTTGTTTTTCGCATGTTCGAAAAAAGGCCTGAATTCGTGTTGAACCCAGGTGCGAGCCTGCGCCAATTCAAGTTCAGCCGGAGGGTCGGAAACATAGAAGCGCTCCGTCATACGGCGGCATCCAACGTTGAACGAATGCGCCAACTTCGGAGCTTCACCGCCAACACCCAGCACCACCTCGGTGGAGCCGCCACCGATATCGGCAACTAGAAGGTTTTCGCCTTCGTACCCGCGCGAAGCGCCACGAAACGAAAGGGCCGCCTCGCGTTCGCCTTCTATAACGGAAAGCTCTACGCCCAAATCGTGCAACTTCCCCACCAAAGCGTCGGAATTCTTCGCATCGCGCGAAGCGCTGGTAGCAACAGCCACGATGGGGATTTCGGGTTGCTGTTCGGTGCGATAGCTATTTACAATTTCGATGTATTCGCCAATTTGCGCAACCACACGCTGAATAGCATCTTCCTGGAGGATGCCCGTTTTATCGACACCAACACCAAGGTTGGTTATAACACAACGGCGCTCAAGCTCATGAAGCACGCCATCTTGAACCTCTGCCAATAGCAATCGGCACGTTACCGTGCCGATGTCGAAAGCTGCAATACGTTTTGAATTAGTGGCCATAGCCAAAGATCACATCCAAAAAGCCGGAATACCACGTGTCGGGAGCTGCCACGCTACCAGCGGGAATGGCGTAGACGCGATCGTTTGAGCGCGAAGTATCGGTTGAAGGGGTTACTCCTTCAACCGATACAACATGTTCACCCGGACGTATCCATCCCAACTCGGAGCGAGCATAATCCTCAATGCCTTCATCGGTATTAAGGTAATCAACCTGATTTTGCATCTGGGTATTGTATTCCTGAAGCGCATCGTATTCAGCTTGGAGCTGCTGAAGCTGACGTGTTTCGTTGTAGTAATTCTGGCAAGGGAAATAGAGCATGGTTACCGCAAACACAACGGCAATAAGCGAAACGATGCCGCGCGTTGCCCATGCGGAAATAGACCCCGTAAAAGGCACGGCAAACGGTAGCGAAAAACCGCGCTTGCCGTTTTCGCCTTCAGCCATGCTGCGCACCGACTTACGCTGGGTTGAACCCATGCGCATATCGTATACGGCAGCGCGGCTACCTTGCTCTTGCTGCTCAGCACGCGCACGTGCCCTTTCGCGAGCTCCGATAGTGCGATCGAATTCACGATCGGCCTTTGCGGCGCGGAAACGCTTGCGGATCTCGCGAGAGAAGCTTTCGTTCTGCTTGCGCTGAGCTGAACGACGCGCTGCTGCGTGTTCTTCGCCTTCCGCGGACGCATCGTCTATGCGACGGGAACGAGCACCACGTGCGGCATCGATACGAGAAGCAGCATAGCCAGAGGGCGCCTGGGGCTGATAGCCTCTACGAGCCTGAGCGCGAGCCGACGAATAACGACGGTCGCCCGCGGAAACAGACGAAGAATAACCACGACCAGCACGTGGAGCGCTGTGATTGAGATTGAAATCATCGTACCCACGCATAGAAGGGCGCTGGAGCTGGGCATAATTGCCTTCGGCAAAACGAGATGCCGATGCCTCACGGTAAGAACGCGCACTGGAAACACGAGGGGTGTTTGAGCGAGAAGAAGTACGACGAGTCGCGCCTTCTTCGGCGTTTCGATGAGCCTCGTAGGCTCTGCGGGAAGAGGATGAGGGTGAAACGGTACGCGGAAGCGAAGCCTCGCGGGCTTTCACCTCATCGAACGAAAGAATGTTCGCTTGTCGCGTCACGAAAAGAAGACCCCTTGAGCATCGTAGTGTGGTTAAGTAGTGCGTTTAATGCTTTGAAGTTCAATTACTATACCACAGGCACCAGTCCGAAATAGACCCTTGATTAAAAGAAAGAAAGGCTGCACAAAGCAGCCTTTCTTTTTACGGTAACGTTACTAAGTAACACCAGTTGATTGTCAAAAATGGAACTAAAGGAGTCCCTTTTCAGATACGGGAATCGCTTATTCCTCTTCGTCGAGGGCAGCAGCGATTTCGTCGGTGATGTCCATGGTGTGATATACGTTCTGAAGGTCTTCAAGCTCTTCCAGACGGTCTACCAGGCGCATAACCTTCTTTGCATCAGCAACAGTAACTTCGGTAGGCGTGGTGGGCTCCATGATGAATTCGGCGCCTTTAACTTCGATGCCCTGCTCTTCCAGGCCCTTCTTAACCGTCATAAGATCGGTGGGAGCGGTGTATACGATCCACTCTTCGCCAGCGTCTTCGTAATCGGAACCGCCAGCCTCGGCAACAGCCATCATGAATTCGTCTTCGTCGACAGCGTTTTCCTTGTCAGCGACCTTCTTCTGCTCGGACTTGATAACCTTTTCTACCAGGATCTGGCCCTTCTTTTCGAACTGAAAGGCAACAGAACCGGAAGTACCCAGGTTGCCGCCATGATGGTTGAAGGCGGCACGAACATCGGCAGCGGTGCGGTTACGGTTGTCGGTCAGAGCGTCGCAGTAGATAGCAACACCGCAGGGGCCATAGCCCTCGTACACAACCGTTTCGTAGTTAGCAGCGTCTTTACCGGAGCCAAAAGCCTTGTCGATAGCGGTCTTGATTTTGTCCTTAGGCAAGGAATAGCTCTTTGCCTTATCAATAGCAGCTGCCAGGGAAGCGTTGTTTTCAGGGTTCGGGTCGCCGCCTTCCTTCGCCGCAACGGTAATGTTACGGGAAAGCTTGGAGAACAGCGCGGAGCGCTTTGCGTCCTGAGCTGCCTTACGATGCTTGGTGGTTGCCCATTTTGAATGCCCTGACATATATGTACCTTTCCGTGGGTGATATTCCGACCCGATATTTTAGCACAATCACCTAATTAGTGCTTGACAAGCACTTCGGGGTTAAAATCCCCTCAACGTATAATTCAAACAAACCCGCAACAGCAAAGGAACGCCATGCCCCTCATCGAGCTCACCAACTTAGACGATGCCCGTTTACGCGTATTTTCCAGCATGACCGATTCCGAGCTGCGCGACCCCAAGCAACTGGTGGGCCTTCGCCTTGCAGCAGGCAGTGAAGTGTCCGACGAGGGTTTATTCATTGCCGAATCGCGCAACGTGATTGATCGGGCTATGGATGCAGGGCTTGCTCCTTTTGCTCTGCTAACCGATAAGCGCTGGGTCCCTGCGTGCGAAGAATTATTTGCTCGCATCGATGCTGCCGCCCCAACCACTCCCCTGTTCGTTGGCACGCACCAACAGGTTTTTGAGCTTACCGGCTACGAGCGCACGCGTGGTCCGCTTGCGGCTTTTCACCGACCCGTCCTGCCTGACGTTGCCACCTTGCTTAATGATGCAACGCGCGTTGCCATCTTGGAAGATGTGACTAACTTCACCAATATCGGTGCGATATTCCGTTCAGCCGCCGCGCTGGGAATGGATGCCGTGCTGGTTACGCCTGGGTGCCACGACCCGTTCTACCGTCGCGCCAACCGCGTTTCTATGGGAACCGTGTTCCAGGTACCATGGACGCGCATCGGGACTGAACGCAATTGGGCAGAAGAGGGAGTGCCGCTGCTGAACCGGCTCGGATTCACCGTTGCGGCCCTGGCGCTGGAAAACGATTCCGTCACACTTCAGAATGAGCATATCGCAGGCGCCAAAAAGCTGGCACTTGTCCTGGGAACCGAAGGCGATGGTTTGGCGCCTTCCACTATTGCCAATTGTAACT
>ENA-ORSM01001376-ORSM01001376.1-human-gut-metagenome-genome-assembly--contig:-NODE-1376-length-19184-cov-4.438758_pt1 | contig 19184 bp, 17 predicted proteins | sample MGYA00241903_ERZ509170 | MGnify/ENA primary metagenome ERZ509170 (study PRJEB26280, sample SAMEA2338784) | human gut metagenome | biome: human gut; feature: human-associated habitat; material: faeces...
CTTAGAAAAATCGTCAAGGATGCAGGGTACAGAGTCGTAAGCATCAAATAATTTATAATATAATGAAGGAAATATCATTTCCCGGATCCCGTGGCATATGAAGCTGCGGGATTTTTTTCTGCGCATCTCGCAGCAAGAATGCAGAGGCATTATTGAAGTGATTTCTTGAAGTGGTTCCCTGTATAAAAAACAGATTTTCTGCATAAGCTGATAATAAAATTTGCAGACAGCTACAGGAAAATCATCTGAGCTGAGTGGAGGTTGCATTATGTGGGGATTTTTTACGGCATTGATCTCGGGAGCACTGATGAGTATTCAGGGTGTTTTTAATACAGAAGTGACGAAACAGACCAGTTTATGGGTATCAACGGGATGGGTGCAGATCTCAGCATTTATGGTCTGTGTGCTGGCATGGATATTTACAGGAAGACAGAGTGTTTCGGCATTATGGCAGGTAGATAATAAATACACGCTTCTTGGCGGAGTGATCGGAGCATTTATTACAATTACTGTTATTCAGAGCATGGGGGCACTTGGGCCTGCAAAAGCAGCTATGCTGATCGTCATTTCCCAGTTGATCGTGGCATATGTAATTGAACTTTTGGGAATGTTTGGAACAATGCAGCAACCGTTTGAGTGGAGAAAGATTCTGGGAATGCTGATCGCGATTGCCGGCATTGTGATTTTTAAATGGGAATAATAAAGTTATCATGCACAGGAATAAATAAAGTTTCCTATTGTAAATCTACCGGGAATTCGTTAAAATAAGACATGGTTAAGTATGAGAATCGGGGAGGTCTGCCGTAATCCTACGGAGGGAAGTGAACCGAGATCATGAAAGTAAATTTTTACAGTCTGATATTGAGCATATTTTTTCTGGCAGGTTTGTCAGGAATGAGCGGATGTCAGAAAAACAAAACAGAAATAATGCTGGACGGACAGGATACTGTATCAGAATCAGAAACACAGGATGATACACAGGCTGGGAATGATGCAACAGAGGATCTGGCGGAAGCAAAAATATCAGCAGAAGCGGAGCTATCGGAGATGCCGGTGGAGACAGAGCCGGAAATGATTTTTGTGGATGTCTGCGGAGCAGTAATGAATCCGGGAGTTTATGAACTGGATGGGAGCAGCCGGGTTTTTCAGGCAATAGAGGCGGCTGGAGGATTTTTGCCGGAAGCAGCGGCCTCGGCCGTGAATCAGGCACAGCCGGTCAGTGACGGACAGCAGATTTATGTACCTACGCAGGAAGAAGCGGAAGAGGGAGCTTTACCTGCGGCAATACAGCCGGCGGATCCGGGATCTGAGACAGCAAATGCAAATGGTGTAGTGAATATCAACACAGCAGATGCATCTGCTCTTAAGAGCCTGTCAGGAATCGGTGATGCCAAGGCACAGGCAATTCTTACGTACAGAGAGGAACATGGTTTCTTTTCCAGTATTGAGGAGATCATGCAGGTGCCGGGAATCAAAGAAAGTACGTTTTCGGCGATAAAGGATAAAATAGCTGTGAAATAAGGAGAAAAGAATGAGCAGGAAAGTTTTAGTAGTTGATGACGAGAAACTGATCGTAAAAGGAATCCGTTTTAATCTGGAACAGGACGGTATGGAAGTTGACTGTGCTTATGACGGAGAAGAAGCGGTTGAGAAGGCAAAGGAGAATAAATACGATATTATCCTTCTGGACCTGATGCTTCCGAAGATGGATGGACTGGAAGTCTGCCAGCAGATCAGAGAATTCTCCAATGTTCCGATCGTCATGCTTACTGCAAAAGGTGAGGACATGGACAAGATCCTTGGACTGGACTACGGGGCAGATGACTATATTACAAAACCATTTAATATTCTTGAAGTAAAGGCCAGAATCAAAGCAATCATGCGTCGTGCGCGTTCTGAACATGAAGAAAAGGAAAAGGCGAAGACAATTGAAGCAGGCGATCTGAAACTGGACTGCGAGAGCCGCCGTGTATTTATTGCAGGCAAGGAAATTAATCTTACAGCAAAGGAATTTGATGTGCTGGAGCTTCTCGTATTCAATCCGAACAAGGTATACAGTCGTGAAAATCTTCTGAATATTGTCTGGGGATATGAATATCCGGGAGATGTCAGAACCGTTGATGTACATATTCGGCGTCTTCGTGAAAAAATCGAGGCTAATCCCAGTGAGCCTAAATATGTACACACCAAATGGGGCGTAGGATATTACTTCCAGGCATAACCCATGGTAACGAAAAAAAAGACAAAGTTTTTTAAGAGTCTGCGTTTTCGGATACTGGTCATACTGCTCATACTGGGAATTGTGCCAAGTGCTATCGTGACACAACTCATGATCAGTAATTATGAAAAACAGGCAATTGAAGTAAAGGTAAGTGAGGTCAGTACACAGTGTGCGATTCTGTGTAATCAGATCATCAAAGAAAATTATCTCAATGACTCCAGCTCACAGTCTGTGAACAGCAAGCTGGAGTTGTTGTCTAATGTATATGGCGGAAGAATGGTGATTGTAGACAGAGATCTGAAAGTAGTTGCAGATACCTATCATGTAGATGAAGGACGGACGCTGATCTCACCAAAGGTCGTGAAGTGTTTTAAGAACGGAGAAGTCACAAATTACCGCAGATACGGGCAGATGCTGGAAATGGCTGTTCCCGTAAAGAGCGCGGATGTCCCGCAGATTCAGGGAGCCATGCTTGTAAATATTTCAATCAGTGACATTATGGCAACGGTGGGAGAGCAGGAACAGATGGCGATGCTGCTCACAGGAATTATCGTTGCATTGTCTGTATTGCTTGCCTATGGCCTTTCTACGATTCTGGTCAAACCGCTGGCCAGTGTTACCAAATCCATCGAAGATCTTACTGACGGATATCAGAAAGATGAGATTTCAGTTCCGGATTATACAGAAACAGAGCTTATTACGGATGCATTCAATAAGATGCTTGCACGTATGAAAGTACTGGATGAATCAAGATCAGAGTTTGTTTCCAATGTATCGCATGAACTGAAGACACCAATGACTTCCATGAAGGTTCTGGCAGATTCCCTTGTCGGACAGGAAGGAGTTCCGGAAGAACTTTATCAGGAATTTATGCGTGACATTACAGCGGAGATTGACAGGGAAAACCGTATTATTACCGATCTTCTGACTCTGGTAAAAATGGACAAGAAATCTGCAGATCTTCAGATCAGTCATATGGATATCAATCAGCTTCTGGAGGATATTCTCAAACGTCTGCGTCCGATCGCGGACAAACGCAATATTGACCTGATCCTTGACAGTTTCCGTCCTGTGGAAGCGGATGTGGATGAACTGAAATTTACATCTGCGATCAGTAACCTTGTTGAAAATGCGATAAAATACAATGTGGATGATGGCTGGGTACGTGTGTCACTTGACGCAGATCATAAGTTTTTCTATGTTACGGTAGCAGATTCCGGTATGGGTATCCCAGAGGATTCCATCGACCGTATTTTCGAGAGATTTTATCGTGTGGACAAATCACATTCCAGAGAGATCGGAGGAACCGGTCTTGGACTTGCGATAACAAGAAGTACGATTGCCATGCATCATGGTGTGATCAAAGTATTCAGCAGAGAAGGGGAAGGAACTACATTCTCAGTTCGTGTCCCGTTATCTTATATTCCGTAGGAGGTGCCGGATGAAGAAATATATAAGAGTACTTCTTCTGGCAGCACTGGTTTGCAGTTTACTTGCCGGATGCAGTATTGAGACAAAAAGCAGTAAGGATTCGCAGGATGAGAGTAAGTACCATCTGTATTATCTGAACGAGAGTGAGACGGTTCTCAGAGAAGAACCATATTCACCCGGAGAAGAGACGGCAGATTTTATGGTAAAAGATCTTATGCAGAAGCTTGGGAGCAAAGATGCACCGGATGGGGAAATCAGCCTTCTTCCAGAAGATGTTTCCATCAATTCTTATGAAGTGCAGAAAGATCTGCTTGTCATAGACTTCAGTAAAGAATACTCAAAAATGAGCAAGATCCGGGAGGTTATGACACGCGACGGAGTTGTGCAGACATTTTTGCAGATTCCGGATATTCATAAAGTCCAGTTTACAGTTGGAGGTCAGCCGCTGACCAACTCGCGAAATCAGGAAGTTGGAGAGATGACTTCAGATACATTTGCACAATATACCGGAAAAGACAAAGAAAGCTATCGTTATGATACTTTTACACTGTATTTTATGGATAAAAATGGAAAAAATCTGGTGAAAGAAACCAGAAATGTATATTATCGAAGATCTCTTCCAAAAGAACGTGTCGTGCTTGAACAGCTTGCGAAGGGACCGATGGAAGAAGGGCATTATGCAACAATACCAGACAGTTCTCTGGTTTTGAGTGTGATTACAGCGGACAGGATCTGCTATATTAACATGAACAGTACTTTTCGTGATGAAACACCTGAAGTAGGAGGAAATATCTCTATTTACTCGGTTGTGAATTCTATTATAGATTCCTGTGATGTTGACAGGGTTCAGATATCTATTGAAGGAAGTACGGAGGGGAACTTCCAGGATAGCCTGCCGTTATACAAATTTTATGAAAAAAACGAAGATTTAATTGCACAGGACGAGGAACCAAAGTAGTCCTGATGCAGTAATGCCGCAGGTGGAATAGCCTGCGGTGTTCTATATACAGAAAGGAAGGCTTATGAAAAGACGCCCGGTGTGTCTTGTATGCCTAATCCTGATGTTTTGTATATGGTTGATGGATCTGGCGGGATTTGCACGGATCAGTGGAAATCCTTTGCCGGAATCTGTACAATTATATATTGAAAAGCATCCGGAAGCTGTCATCTGCGGGGAGGTGCAGCAATATCAGGCTACAGAATATTCTCTTTCTGCCTATCTTAAACATGTCTGTCTGATCGTCGGATCAGAACAAATTCCCATAAAAAATTTAAGAGTATTTTTAAAATCGAATAAAGAGTTCCCGATTGGAACCATTGTTAAGATTTCGGGAAAACTGGAAGAAATTCCTGAGCCACGAAATCCTGGAGAATTTGATTCCAGGCAATTCTACGCCTGTCAGAAAATCTACTATTTTATGAAAAACGGTGTGGTTCTGGCATGGAGCAGCAAATATTCCAGATATGGTCAGTTTATGCAGAATCTGAAAAGTAAGATAATGCAGACGCTGGATATTGCGGCAAAGGAAGATGCCGGTATTTTTGAAGCAATGCTGCTTGGTGAGAAAGATAACCTAGAAGATGAAGTTAAGATTCGTTACCAGATGGCGGGGATCATTCATATACTGGCGATTTCCGGACTTCACATCAGTGTACTGGGGATTGGATTTTTTGATCTGCTGAAAAGAGCCGGATTTGGAAATGTGTCTGCCGGGATGGTGGTGCTCAGTGTTCTTCTGCAATATGGAATCCTCACCGGGGAAAGTGTTTCTGCCATGCGGGCGGTAGGCATGTTTCTGTTGGCGGTTGGTGCAAGAATCGCAGGAAGAACCTATGATCTGCTGACGGCGCTGGCAGTGTCGGCGGTCCTTTTACTTCTGGATGCACCTGCAAATCTGTACAACAGTGGATTCTGGCTGTCTTTTGGGGCTGTTGCCGGACTTGGTGTAGTGGCACCGGTATTGGCGGGATGCATTAGAAGGGAGAATCGTCTGGCGGTGTCTGTTATGAAAACACTGGTATCCTCAATAGCTGTGCAGATGACGACTTTTCCGATCATGCTGCGAATCTATGGAGAGATTTCGCTGGCCGGATTTTTTCTGAATCTGCTGGTGCTGCCGACAGTCAGTGTAGTACTGGTCAGTGGAATTGCAGCAGTTGCGGTTGGAATAGCATCGGTCAGTGCTGCAGTTTATGTGGTGCTGCCTGGAAGAGTGCTGCTTTTTCTGTATGAGAAACTCTGCGAACTGGCAGCAGGAATTCCGTTTTGTACATGGATCGCAGGAAGTCCGGAGCTGTGGCAATGTGCCGGATATTATGTATTACTGTTTTTGGGAGTTGAAATTTTGGGAATGAGTCGGGGAACTGTCACATGGAATGGCGCAACTGGAAAAAGGGCGGGAAATCATGCATTCATGCAGGAAAGAAAGAATCATGGGGAAGGAAAAGGATGGCTGAGAAAATATCAGTTACTGTCAGGTATATCAGGAATCATGCTGATACTTGGACTGGGAATCCTCATTTATCATCCGTCTGGAAATCTGCAGATCACCTGTCTTGATATCGGACAGGGAGACTGTATTTCTATTCAGCTTCCACAGGGGCAGAATTTCCTGATCGATGGCGGCAGCAGTAACAAGAAGAATATTGCACGCTATCAGATTCTGCCATTCCTTAAAAATCGGGGGATTGGGGTGATTGATGCTATTTTGATCTCACATACGGATAATGACCATATCAGTGGTGTGCTGGAACTGTTTGATTATATGAGGACACATCTTACTTCTGTCAGGGTGAAGAACCTGATCTTACCGGAATGGACACAACCGGACGATGCATATCAGCAATTGGTGGATAAAGCGCAGGCAGCAGGCGTGAATGTACAGAAGGGAAGAAAAGGGGAACAAATTGCGCTTGGAAAAGCTTCTCTTCGATTCCTTTCACCGGATAGAGGGACTGCAGGAACAGATGCGAATGAAGACGGTATGGTCGTGGAACTGATATATGGCGGTTTTGAAGGGCTGTTTACCGGTGATATCGGGACAGAGACGGAGAAAAAACTTCTGCCGGAGCTGGAAGATGTAGATTTTCTGAAAGTGGGACATCATGGCTCCAGATATTCCACCTGTCAGGAATTTCTGGATGTAGTGAGACCGGAACTTGCGGTGGTCTCCTGCTCTGCAACAAATACATATGGACATCCGTCTGGCGAGACAATAGAACGGTTGGAAGATTCCGGGGCAAAGATTTGGTACACAATGAAAGAAGGGGCTGTGACAGCAGAGACCGATGGTAAGGAGGTATGGGTGGATACGTTTGTGCATCCGTGAGCAGAGATACGGTATTGAGAAAAAAATCAAAATCGTCTATACTAAACAGATAATGAATAATTAATGCTGTCTGTGGATGGCATTCCGTCAGAAAACGGTATTTTTCAGGAGGTTTCGCAGGAAGTGAAAAATTTACAGGAAGACATTAAAACAGGAAAATTCAAAAATGCATATCTTCTGTTTGGTGAGGAGGCGTATCTGAAGATTCAGTACAAAGAAAAGCTGATTCATGCATTAAATCCGGATGATGATACGATGAATTTTACCAAATATGAAGGAAAAGGAATTGAGGTGCGTGAAATGATCGACCTCTGTGAGACAATGCCTTTCTTTGCAGATCATCGTGTGGTCCTTGTGGAAAACTCCGGATTTTTTAAGAATAAATGTGATGAACTTGCAGATTATATGAAGACACTGCCGGATTACCTGAGGCTGGTTTTTGTTGAAGAAGAGGTAGATAAACGAAGCCGTATGTATAAGGCGGTGAAAAACTGCGGCCGCATTGTAGAGTTTGCAAAGCAGGATGAAAAGACGCTGATGCGCTGGGCGGCAGGTATTCTAGCGAGAGAAGGTCGCAAGATCACGACCAGAGATATGGAACTTTTTCTGACAAAAACCGGTACGGATATGGGAAATATCCGTATGGAACTGGAGAAGCTGATCACATATACCATGGGACAGGATATTGTAACGAGAGAAGATATTGAGGAAATCTGTACAACACGGACAGAGAATAAGATCTTCGATATGGTTCGTGCAGTTACGGAGCGAAATCAGAGGAGAGCACTGGATCTGTATAATGATCTTCTGACGCTGCGTGAGCCGCCGATGAGGATACTGTTCCTGCTGTCGAAGCAGTTCCGGCAGATGTGCCTTGCAAAGAAAATGGCAGGGGAAGGGTCATCTCAGAACGAAATTGCAACCAGACTTGGCGTACCGTCTTTTGTGGCAAGAAATATACTGGCCTGTGCGAGAGCTTACAGTGTTGAGGAGCTTGAACAGGCAGAAGAGGATTTTGTTGATGCGGAGGAGGCAGTGAAGACCGGAAGACTGCAGGATGTGCTGAGTGTGGAACTGTTGATAGTGAAATATAGTACTGAGAGAAAAAGATAAAAGTGTAACAGATGTGAGTAAATATAGTACCCGGAAACGGCTTCATCGTCCGGTTGTACTAGAATATAACCTGGCTGTTAAGAACGTCAAAATCGTCAGCAAACTCGCTACGCTCAGACAGAGCTTCCGATTTTGCCAACACAGCCCGAACATATTCAAGTACAACGACGAACGATTGCAGATGTTTCCGGGTACTATATTTATCCATCTGTTTTCGCTTTTATTTAATTTCTCTCCCGGGAAGGGGCGAAGGCACGGATAGTGCAACGAATTTCTTTACACCAATATACATAGGTGTCTTGACACCTAACATGTCGGGTAGTATAATCACAAATCAGAAAACATAAAAATACAAAACCCAACAGAAAATCCGGCATCAACCGGTACGAGGAAACAAAAATGAAAGAAAATTACGATGTCATTATCGTAGGAACAGGAGCCGCAGGTCTCTACTGTGCACTGAATCTGCCTTCCAGAATGAAAGTACTGATGCTGACCAAACAGCAGGCGGATCAGTCCGACTCCTTTCTGGCACAGGGCGGTATCTGCATGCTCAGAGGAGAAGAAGATTATAATGATTACTTTGAAGATACCATGCGCGCGGGCCATTACGAAAATGACGCAAAAGCAGTCGAGCTGATGATCCGTAGCTCTAACAGTATTATCCGAGATCTTTTACAGAGAAATGTTACATTTGAACGAACAGAGACGGGAGAATTGGATTTCACCAGAGAAGGAGCACATTCTCAGCCGAGAATCCTTTTCTATGAAGATATTACCGGTAAACAGATCACACAGACTCTTCTGAATCAGGCACTGACAAGAGACAATATTGAAATCTGCGAATATATGACCATGGTCGATATCATTTCCAAAGACAACGTCTGTGGCGGGGTAATCGTCATGGATGAGAAGAATGAAGTATATCCGGTCAGAGCACCATACGTTGTTCTGGCATGTGGTGGTCTCGGAGGTCTTTACAAAAACTCCACCAACTTCCCGCATATTGCAGGCGATGGACTTGGAATCGCCATGAAACATCAGGTGGTACTCAAACATCTGGATTATATACAGATTCATCCGACTACTCTTTATTCTCAGAAATCAGGACGCCGTTTCCTGATTTCTGAATCTGTCAGAGGAGAAGGTGCACTTTTGTATGATAAAAACGGACAGCGTTTTACAAATGAATTGCAGCCGCGAGATCTGCTCAGCCAGGCAATCTTTGCACAGATGGAAAAAGACGGTACTGATTTCGTGTGGGAAGATATGCGTCCACTGGGAGAAGAAACCATCATGAAACATTTTCCAAATATTTTCCACAGATGTGTAGAAGAAGGTTTTGATCCGCGCAAAGAGCCGATTCCGGTCGTTCCGGCACAGCACTATTTCATGGGTGGAATCAAGGTTGACCTTGGAAGCCGTACTTCCATGAAGGGGCTGTATGCCTGCGGTGAGACAAGCTGTAATGGTGTGCACGGCAAAAACCGTCTTGCAAGCAACTCACTTCTTGAATCTCTGGTCTTTGCAAGACGCGCTGCAGATGATATCATATTTGGAAGAAAACCAGATCCGTGCAGACCGGGTAGCATAGATCTGAAACCATATGAGGACAGAGACGCAGTTCTGACTGTTTATCATGAAATGGTTTTAAATGAAATTGAAAGGATGAAGAAGAGTCATGAATGAAATTACAATGAAAATGCAGGCTGATCAGCTGATCCGTATGGCGTTGCAGGAAGATATTACAAGCGAGGATGTTTCTACAAATGCAGTTATGCCGACAGCAACAAAAGGAACCGTAGATCTGATCGCAAAAGAAGATGGTGTAATTGCCGGACTTGACATTTATGCGAGAGTATTTACAATCCTGGATGAAAAAACAGAGATTGATTTTCACTGCAAAGATGGAGATGAAGTAAAAAAAGGTGAGTTGATGGCAACTGTAACAGGTGATATTCGTGTCCTTCTTTCCGGAGAGAGAGTAGCCCTGAATTATCTGCAGAGAATGAGTGGAATTGCCACATATACCAGACAGGTTGCAAAACTTCTGGAAGGCAGCAAAGTAACTTTACTGGATACCCGTAAGACAACCCCGAACTGCCGAGTATTTGAAAAATATGCAGTAAGAGTTGGGGGCGGATGTAATCACAGATATAATCTTTCAGATGGAGTTTTACTGAAAGATAACCACATTGGTGCAGCAGGGAGTGTTACCAAAGCGGTACAGATGGCAAAAGCATATGCACCATTTGTCCGTAAGATCGAGATCGAGGTAGAGACACTGGAACAGGTAAAAGAGGCTGTAGAAGCTGGTGCGGATATCATCATGCTGGATAATATGACACCGGAAGTAATGAAACAGGCGGTTGAGCTGATCAATGGCAGAGCACAGACCGAATGCTCTGGTAATATTACAAAAGAAAATATTCAGAAGATCCGTGAAATCGGTGTTGATTTTGTTTCAAGCGGAGCTTTGACTCACTCTGCACCAATCCTTGACATTTCCATGAAAAATCTTCATGCGGTGTGAGAGGAGGAGACCTTATGAACACTGCAGAAAGACGCGGAGAAATTTTAAAGATCCTTCATAATGCAGATGCTCCGGTGGCAGCAAGAGAGCTTGCGGGAAAATTTGGTGTTAGCCGTCAGGTGATCGTGCAGGATCTGGCGGTGATAAGGGCTTCTACGCCGGGAATATTGTCAACAACAAAGGGGTATGTGATTCAGCAGGACAGCAGTTGCAGTCGAGAATTTAAAGTTCGTCACAGCCAGGATAAAGCTGCTGAGGAACTGAATCTGATCGTAGACTGTGGGGGGCATGTCAAAAATATCAGTATCAGTCACAGAGTTTATGGTCGTGTCAGCGCGGAGATGGATATTCGCTCCAGACAGGATGTGAGTGAGTTTGTACAGGCATTGCAGAACAGTCATTCCACTGTTTTAAGTAATGCAACTTCAGGATATCATTATCATCTGGTGGAAGCCGCAAGTGAAGAACGGTTGGATCTGATTGAAGAACAGCTGAAGAAAGCCGGTTTTCTGGCTCCGCTTCAGCCATGGGAACAGAGCACAGGAAAGGGAAATATTAAATTATGACAATACAGGAAATTCAGCAGGAGATCCTGCGAATGAAAAAAGAACAGGATGTATGTATTCTGGCACATGCTTACCAGGGACAGGAAATTCTGGAAGTAGCAGATTACATGGGCGATTCTTATGGACTGAGTGTGCAGGCATCCAAGAGTAACTGCAAAGGCGTCATCATGTGTGGCGTCCGTTTTATGGCAGAAACCTGTAAGGTTTTAAGCCCGGAGAAGAAAGTGTGGCTTGCCAATCCGACTGCAGGATGTCCGATGGCAGAACAGCTGGATCTGGAAAGTCTTCGTAAATTAAAGGCAGAGCATCCGGGATATGCGGTAGTTGCTTATATCAATACGACTTCTGAACTAAAGACAGAGTGTGATGTCTGCGTGACATCTTCTTCTGCAGTACAGATCTGCAGCAAACTGGATAATGACAAGATTCTGTTTATCCCGGATCCGAACCTGGGACGTTTTGTTGCAGAGAAACTTCCGGAAAAAGAGTTTGCCTTCTACAAAGGTGGATGTCCAAGACATATTATCGTCAGCGCCAAAGATGTAGAAAAAGCAAAGAAAGCACATCCGGATGCATTGCTTCTGGTCCATCCGGAATGCCGTCAGGAAGTCGTAGAACTTGCTGATTATGTTGGTTCTACAACTGGAATCATGGAATATGCAAAGAAATCTCCGAATAAAGAATTCATCATCGGAACAGAGAACAGTATTGTGGAACATCTCCAGTTTGCATGTCCGGACAAACAGTTTTATCCGCTGTCTGTCATGCTGACCTGTATGAATATGAAGATCACAACACTGATGGATATCTACAACTGCCTGAAGGGAACCGGCGGAGAAGTGATCGAACTTCCGGAAAATGTTATGGAAGGCGCCGGACGCTGCATTCACCGTATGGTAGAACTCGGAGGGTGAATATAAAGAGAAAATATGTTGAGTTGCTGGAAAGTATATTTTCAGCAGCTCATTTTTTTATATGTTTGAAAATTCATCATTTTATACAAAAAAATACGAAAAATATTGTCTGATTTAGAGGATTGCATATAGAAAAATAATATGATAATATACAAATATAAAGAACGCGGTTCAAGAATACAGAACACGAATCAACTTGGATTCTCCCTTATCCAAGTTAAATTTTACCCGATATAAAAGAACATCGTTCAATATTAAAGAACAAGGAGGAGAAAATGAAGAAAATTTTTCCGAATGGCATGTGGCCGGTTATGTTGACTCCATTAGAAGATAATGGAAATGTAGATTATCTGGCGTTGGAAGAGCTTATAAACTGGTACATAGAAGAAGGTGCTTCTGGATTATTTGCAGTGTGTCAATCAAGCGAAATGTTTTATCTTTCTATAGATGAGAGAAAGGAATTAACTCATTTTATAAAAAAAATATCAAATGGGAGAGTCCCTGTTATTTCATCAGGTCATGTTTCATATTCCTTGCGTGATCAGATACATGAATTAAATATGATTGCTGAAGCTGGAGCAGATGCAGTGATTCTTTTATCCAATCGTCTGGCAACAGCGAATGAATCTGATGAGATTTTGATTGAAAGATTAAAACAAATTATGAATGAACTTCCAGAAAATATTCCACTTGGTTTTTATGAATGTCCGTATCCGTATAAAAGGGTTCTGTCAACTAAAATTGTGGAATTTTGTGTGGAGAGTGGAAGATTTTATTTTTTGAAAGATACTTGTTGTAACATCGAAGAAATTAAGAAAAAACTCGAAATCATGAAGGGAAGCAATATGAAATTGTATAATGCTAACACTTCTACGCTATTGGAGAGTATGAAATATGGTGCGGCAGGCTATAGTGGTGTTATGGCTAATTTCCATCCTGCTTTATATGCGTGGTTGTTGGAAAATTGGGAAAAGGAACCAGAGAAAGCAACATATTTACAAGATGTGCTTACACCATGTTCATTTATAGAACTTAAAAATTATCCGTTGAGCGCAAAAAAATATCTTGCTGAAGAGATAGGACTTTCTGTTAAGGCGCGAACCAGAAAAAATATTGCGGACTATATTAGTGAAACAGAGTTGTCAGAGTTGCGGCAGATAAAAGAACTTTCAGACAGAGCAATGGAATTTATTTCTAGATAAGGAGAGATAAAGATGAAACAGATTTATGATGTTATTGTTGTAGGTGGTGGACCAGCGGGAATAATGGCAGCAATGGCTTCTGGAAAATTAGGGGCAAATACACTTCTCATTGAAAAGAATGGATTTCTGGGAGGAGCGGCAACTGCCAGTGTCCTTGGCCCTATTTCTCCGTTTCATTATAAAGATGAACAGGTAATTAACGGTATTCCACAGGATTTTATGGATCGTATGGTAAAGGAAGCTGGAAGTACAGGACATATGAAAACATTAGATCCTTATGGAAGTGGAGATTCTCTTGGATTCTATGACAGAGAAAAATATAAATATGTTGCAGTTGAAATGTTAAAAGAGTTTGGGGTAGATATCCTGTACCATTCTATGATTGATTCTGTAGACTGCTATGATTTTAAACTGACTGGACTTACAACTGTTTCAAAAGGGGGAGACAAACTTCATTTTTCTGCATATGTTATTGTAGATGCAACTGGTGATGGAGACATTGCTGTAAAATGTGGAGAAAACTATTGTATCGGTGACCCACTAGAACATAAGTTTAGCCCTTCTTCTGCAATGTTTGAAATGGCGAATGTAGATACAGAAAAAGTATTTCATTATATTCAGGAGAATCAAGAAGATTTTGAATTCCTATCAGATATAGTTCCAATGAGAGAATTTGACAATCGATTGAAACAGCATTATTTCGTTGGACAGGGATTTAAGAAACTGGTGAAAAAAGCTGTCGAAGCAGGAGATCTGGAATTTGGACGAGACTCTGTTATTGTATTGAATGGTATTCATCCGAACACTATGCACTTTAATGCGACCAGAATTTGTGGGTTAGATGCAACGGATGTTATAAAAAGAACAGAGAGTGAGATTGATGGCAGAAGGCAGATTAATTCTGTATCAGAGTTTATGATCAAATATGTTCCTGGATTTGAAAATGCATTTGTAAGTGTTACTAATGCTGAAATTGGTGTTCGTGAAACAAGACATATTGAAGGTATGTATACACTTACCGGTATGGATGTATATGAAGGAAGAAAATTTGAAGATGTAGTTTCAAGAGGATATTTTCCGATTGACTTGCATAATCCAGATGGAAAAGAAGGTTATGGAAACGGCGGTGTATGGAAAGTTCCGAAGGATACTTATGACATTCCTTATAGATGTTTGATTCCAAAACATATTGATGGATTAATCCTTTCAGGTCGGTGCATTTCTGGAACAAGTGAGGCACATGGATCATATAGAACCCAGGGGGGAATCATGGGAATTGGGCAGGCTTCAGGCGTTGCAGCGGCTGTATGTGCAAAGAATCATATTCAACCTAGAGAACAGGAAGTAAAAGAAATACAGGAAGAGCTGATTCGCCTTGGGGCTTCTGTTTTTAGAGATGTAGAAAAAACAAAGGTAGAAAAGGCGAAAGCAAGGAAGATTGCGCAGCTATATATCAGAGAACATGAAGGAAATCTGATTACGCTTCCGGAAATTCTTAAGGAATATGAGGATTAGTAACTGAAATTTTCAGTGAAAAAGGGAGTAATACAATGGAAAAACTAAGAAAAAGAAAAAGTGATACCGGAAGAGCAATTGCTTTTTTGGCACCAGCATTATTGCTAATATGTTGCTTTACGGTTGTTCCGATTTTTGAAGCTGTTTATACTAGCTTTCACAAAACGCAGTATGCAATGATTGGAGAGTTTGTAGGACTGAAAAACTATGTTTCTGTTATGGTTGAATCAGAAGGACTGAAAAATATAATCAACTCAATTGTTTATGTAGTTCTATCGCTATTACTTGCAATGCCGATAGGCGTCGGAATTGGGACTCTTCTTAATCGCAAAATAAGAGGAATAACGATTTTCCGTACTATGATTATTATTCCATGGACGTTGTCACAAACAGTAACTGCACTTTTATGGAAATGGCTCCTTAATGGAAATTATGGTCTGATTACTTCCTGGGCATATCAGCTGACCGGCAAAAAAATGGATCTTTTTAGCACAGCAATCATTGCTAAAATACTGGTAGTCATTGTAAACGTATGGAATACAGTCCCGGTTGTGATTATTCTGACGATAGCAGCTCTGCAAACAATATCGCCGGAGCTGATTGAAGCGGCACAGGTAGATGGTGCTTCAAGAAGAATGATTTACTGGAAACTGACACTTCCAATGATTAGACCGACAATGGTTACAGCACTTGTTATGCAAAGCATTGAGTATTTTAATATGGTAACGCTGATTTATGTATTGACAGCGGGTGGTCCATTTAATGCTACACAAACATTAAGTTTGGCAGCATATCAGAACGGATTTGATTATTGGCATATGGATATAGCAGCAGCGTATAGCATTATTATTTTCCTGCTGAATATTCTATTCAGTCTGTTTTATGTAAAAATCTTGAAAACCAACGACAATTAGGAGGCGAAACAATGAGAAAAAGAAGTGGTTCTCTTGGAAAAACGCCGGGACTGGATTTTCTGACGGTTATTATCCTGATCGCAGCGGTAATTGTTGCATTATTCCCAGTTTTATGGGGACTGTCAACTGCGTTAAAAACAGACGGAGCAGTGACTATGTTTCCACCAGAGATTATACCAAAAGAAATAACATTGAATAATTTTGTTGATGTAGTTACGAAATCAGATTTTATGATTTATATGAAAAACAGTCTGTTTATAACGCTAATCAGTATTGTAATGGCAACATTTGTGGCAGCTCATGCAGCATATGCACTTACATTTTTTAATATCCGGTTTAGAAAAGGTATTTCCTTTTTTATATTAATGACCAGCATGGTGCCACCAGTTGCACTTCTTGTGCCATTATATATGCTGAGTGTGAAAATGAATCTATATAATACAAGAATTTTATTGGTATTGATTTACACTGCATGGAGGACACCTGTGCTAACCTGGATTATGGAAGGATTTTTCCGAAAGCTTCCTATGGAGATTGTAGAAGCGGGAATTATTGATGGTTGTTCTAAAGCAAAAGCTTTTTACAAACTGATTCTTCCGATTTCTCAGCCGGGCATTGTATCTGCAGCGCTTCTTTCAGCAGTATATGTATGGAATGATTATCTTGTGTCAAGTTCTTTTATTACAGCAAGTGAGAAAAAAATGATTTCAGTAGGTCTTTATCAGTATATTACGCAGTATGGAATCAAATGGGGACTTCTGATGGCGGCAGTTATGATTTCGATTATTCCAATTATTATTTTGTTTATCTGTCTACAGAAAAGATTTGTGGAAGGTATGGCAGCAGGTGCGGTAAAAGGATAAGTTAAAAGGAGAGAAGACTTATGAAGATGAAAACAGTAAAACGAAGTTTGGGTATTGTACTTTCTATGGCAATGACAATGACGTTGTTTGGATGCGGTTCGGATGATGCAACAAAAGAACAGATTTCCGATAATTCTAAGATTACAGAAACGATAGAGAATACAGCTTCAAAAGATGCTGGTGCGGATGGTGGCAAAGATATGACTTTCTGGATCTTTCTAGATCCAAAATCCACAGAAGATCCTAGAAGTGTAGTACTTTCTAATATTGTAAAAGAATATAATGAGACAAATCAATATGGAAATACTGTTACAGTAGAAAGTTTTAATTATAGTGTATTTGAATCGCAGGCAATTCAGGCTGCAGCTGCCGGAAAAGGTCCAGACATTATCAATTGTTTCTCTGATCAGTTGAAACAACATATAGATGCAGGAACAGTTCAGCCAATGACAGAATATGCAAAAGATTTTATTACGGAAATGGGAGATTATATTTACTCTGCGGATAAACTTATCCAGAGTGATGGAGAAATTTATTCACTTCCTTGGGAAAGTCGTGTAACTGCAATGTGGTACAGAAGCGATATCTATGACAGCGCTCCGTTATCTTGGGATGATCTTCTTGAACAGAGTTCAAAAGCATCAACAGATACCTCGCTTGGTTTTGCAATGGGATTAAGTGAAGATGGAAATGGAACAGGGCTTATCGAAACTTTTATTCCATGGATTCGTTCAGCAGGCGGTGATTTCCTAGATGCTGATGGAAAAGCTGTATTTAATAGCGATGCAGGTGTGAAAGTTGTTAATTTTATCAAAGAACTGGTTAATAAGGGCTCAATGGATCAGACAACTATGAATATGGCTTATGATGATGTGGTAGATGCGTTTAAGAGTGGCACTGTGGATGCTGTAAATGCAGGAACACAGCGTGCAGCAACAATCATGACTTCGAATTTTGCAGATAACTTTACTTCTTGTCCAATCCCTGGAGAAAAGGAAGGGGAATCAGCACCGGCATATGTGGCAGGACAAACACTTGCAATTGGCAAATATGCACAGAATCCGGAAATGGCAATGGATTTCATCAAATTCTATTTGTCTGAAGAAAATCAAGTACAGTGGGTGTCTGCAAATTGTCTGCCGGTTCGTACAGGAGTATTTGATGATGAAAGCGTCAAAGAAAACGTAATGTATGACAGTATGCAGATGTGGAGCGAATATGCTAAAACAGGTGAAATTACATTTTATCCGGCGGACTACACAGAACTTTGTACAAAACTTGTAAAAGCAGTTCAGAATGTGGTATTTCAGGATGCAGATGCGAAGACAGAACTGGACGAAGTTGCAGAATGGTACAATAATAAGTGATTGTTTAAAAAACTAGTGAAAAATGCTTTATATGGTAAAGGACAGGGTATGTACTGTACATGCCCTGTTTTTGTACAAAATAAATATAATTATTCGAAATATTGCAGCTTTGAATATGAAATATTAAAAAATATTGAACGTAAAAAAACAGATGTTATAATTATTGCACAGAAAACTTTGCCTACGAAGGAAATTGCAGCAATACATTAGAAATATTTTTGCAATAGTTGATGTATGAAAAAGAAGTGACATTATTGGGGCAGGAAGGAGAAAGCACATATATATGATAGATAATAGCGAGATTAAAGTGAAAAGTCTTCAAAAAGCATTGGAAATTTTAAACCTTTTTGCCGATAAACCGGTATTGGGTGTGACAGAGATTAGCGAATATTTTGGGATATATAAAAGTACAGTACATAATATTCTTTCTACTCTTAAAGCAATGGAATATTTGGAACAGGATGAGGAGACTGGAAAATATCGTCTGGGGATTCAGGTGTTTACTTTAAGCAAAGCTCTGGGAGATACCTATTCCATTACTAAAATTGCCGGACCTTATATGCAGGAATTATCTAATATTACCAGAGAACGAGTCTATCTGGCAGTTCCATATCGAGAAGAAGTACTGTACCTGGATGCAATGTATCCAGCGGAATCTGTAGAATTGATGAGATCGATTCTTGGAGAAAGAGCGCAGATGTACTGTACAGGAATTGGAAAAGCAATGTTGGCGAATATGAATGAACGTGCAATTGATGAATACTTGAATTCGCATGAGCTGAAAGCGTTTACAGAGAACAGTATCACAGATAAAGAAGTATTTAAACAGGAGCTTGTGCGTACCCGTCAGCGTGGATATGCAATTGATGATATGGAGCACGAATTTGGAATAAAATGTGTTGCAATGCCGATATTTGACCGTAACAGAAACTTGTATGCGGCAATCAGTATCAGTGGTCTTGCGAGTCATTTTACAGAAGAAAAAATGTCCGAATGGGCAATTCTTCTGAAAAAGTATATTACCAAAATTGAGAGCAGATTATAAAAGACGTATAAAAACTGTCATGGCATATGCTATGGCAGTTTTTGTGCGCAATGAGCACATTCTAATTGGTAGAAGTCATTCTGTTCGATTGTGTCAGTACAGAAAATTAAAATTTCATAAAGTTACTTGAAGAAGTTTAGAACAAATGATACTATAAATACAAAGCATATT
>ENA-ORSM01001386-ORSM01001386.1-human-gut-metagenome-genome-assembly--contig:-NODE-1386-length-19073-cov-3.657693_pt1 | contig 19073 bp, 8 predicted proteins | sample MGYA00241903_ERZ509170 | MGnify/ENA primary metagenome ERZ509170 (study PRJEB26280, sample SAMEA2338784) | human gut metagenome | biome: human gut; feature: human-associated habitat; material: faeces...
ATATTAAAAGAAAGGAAATATGTGATAATTAACTTCCTAATTATCATACAAGAAAAGTATGTATAAGACCGGTTAGAAAACGCAGTCGTTGGCTACGGATATGTGGAGAAATCAAAAATGGGGGAATTAAAAAAATGAAAAATAAGAACATTTTGAAGAAGACCGCTAAGAAGTCAATTAGCTGGCTTTTAATTTTAGGAATGCTGATAACGTTACCACAGACACCGGGAGCGGTATCTGCAGCGGCAGCAGGACTGAAAACAGAGACCGAAACAGTGCATGCAGAAGAGGTGGAGACAGAGACCAGAGTTATGAATGCCAACGAGGCAGAAACAGAGACCGAAGAGGTGGAGACAGAGACCGAGACAGTGCATGCAGAAGAGGCGGAGACAGAGAATGCAACAGTGCATGCGGAAAATGCTGTGACAAAGACAGATCTGACGGTTCACTTCAAAAATGAAAATAACTGGGATAAAGTATATGTAAAATTTGGTGCAGGCGACAGCTGGGCAGCTGTTAAAAATTTTGAGTACTGCAAAAATTATGACTATGGCGGACTGTTAAAAGAAAACAGTAAGAATAAAGGCTGGTATAGCTTTAAGGTTGAAAAAGATGATGCGTTGGATCTGAATGGATTATTTAATGCTGGTGCATGGGGTGACGATAATCAGACAGAAAACTTCAAGATCGAAATTACATCCGAAACTATGGAAGTATGGATCACAGGCAAGACTGTCAGTGAAGAAAAACCAGAAAGCTGGGCTATTGGTGAGACAGTCAGTGCACCGGTTGATGTGACTCCTGTATCAGGTGTAGAGAGCCCTGTGCTTGGAAAAGACAGTTCTGTGACGTTTAATTATGAGATATCTGCAGATAAGCTAGGAACAGAAAAGCTTTATCTTATGGGTTCACTTACAGACTGGACAGATGGATATGAGATGACAGATGAAGATAAAGATGGTATTTATTCCATTACCGTTTCAGATAAGCCTGCTGGAATTTATGAATATAAATTCAAGTATGGCAGTAACTGGGTGACAGATCCGGCAAATAAGAATTACAGTAACGGAAACAGTAAGGTGGTAATACCGGGACTTGGTAGCGATACGTTAGAAGCTAAGGTCGGTGTCACAACTGCATTGCCAGATACACTTAAGTATTACACAGCAGATGGGACAGTTGCGGATGTGAAGCCGGAGTATACTTTAGAAACATCAATGGATGGTGTTTCAATTGATGAAGGAAAATTAACACTTTCAGATGATGTGACTGCAACCGACATTCTGGTAATTGCGTCATATAAAGTAGGAGATGATGTTTATAAAAGCACAGTGTATGTGAATGTTGTCATGGCACAGTATAATTACCATATTTACTATTATGCAGACAATGAGGATCGTGTGACAGCAGATTCTGCGGCATTATGGCTTTATGGTGATGGGGTAAATGGAACACTTCATGATTTTACGGATACGACAGAGATTGATGGATATACATGGTTAACGTACACATGGACGACAAGTTTAGACAATATCAGTATTATTGCAAAGAATCCGGGAAGTGAATGGACATGGCAGGCAGCTACAGTAAATTATAAAAATGCAGATGCTGCGGAAGATGTAGATGTTTATGTGATTCACGGAGATACAACAGCATACACAACGATACCGGATATTAAGGAAGCTACGCAGAAACATTATGTGCTTGTGGAATATAGAAGAAACAATGCAGATTATGATGGATGGAATATTTACACATGGGACAGTGGATATGATGATACGGTAAAATTTGTTGAGAATCAGGGCAGCTGGATTGCTCCGGTACGTGTTTCATCATCAAAAGAATCTATCTCTTTTTGCATGCGTCACAGTACGGATGATAATGAATGGGAGAGTAAAGATGGCGGCGATCATATGGTAAAGATCGCAGCCGGACAGCGAATGACAAAAGTTGTTTTTGAGGAAGGAAAAGGAATTGTATCTTACTATCCGGACAATCAGGGTTATGAACTTGATACAAAGAATGGAAAAGTAAATCTTTACTATCGAGATGATGATCTTTACGCTGAAAATAAGGCGGGAGAGATTGCATCCGTAAAGGTTGTCTATGATGATAATGAATATGAGATGACTTATAATGCCAATACGCAGAGATGGGAGAAAACAGATGTCGTATTGACAGAGGGAGAGCATCATTATTATTACAAAGTAAAAGCAGCAAAAGATAGCGAAGAAGTAATAAAATTAGACCTGTTTAATGCGAATAAGGAAGCTGGCGATAATCCCGGATACAGCATTTTTGAATACTATAAATTTAATGCCACAGTAAGTGGAACAATGTCTGGGAAGACAATGGATTATGGTGACAATAATGTATTGACGGTTTCTGTCAATGCAGACAAGATCAATGGAGATACCGCGTTTAAGGCATCCGCAGTAACGGCAGATTTGACAGCTCTTGGCGGCAAGAAAGATTTTAAACTCGATCCGGCATTGATGGAGGGAAGCATTGCGGTAAAAGAGGGAATTCAGGCGGGAACCTATGAACTTCCGGTTACCGTAAAAGATCAGTATGAAAATGAGTATACAGGAAAAGTCTCAGTTGAAGTAACAGAGCGGAACAAGGGAACGGATTTTGACTGGGATGAGGCAGTTATTTATTTTGCAGTGACAGACCGTTTTTATGATGGAAATACCACAAATAATGATGCATATGGAACAGGTGATTACAACAAAGATCCTGCTACTGGTTCGTTGAGTTATCATGGCGGCGATTTTGCAGGTCTGACACAGAAGCTGGATTATTTATCAGATCTTGGAGTTAATACGATCTGGATCACTCCTATCGTTGCAAATGAGATGAAAAAAGGGCTCGCTACAGATCTTCCGGGAACGCTTTCTTATGGTTACCATGGTTACTGGGCAAGTGATTTTACGACCTTAAACAAACATCTTGGAACAGAAGAAGAGTTTAAGACCTTACTTGATTCGGCACACAAAAAAGGCATGAAAGTGATGGTGGATGTTGTATTAAATCATGCCGGATATGATACAGAAAATTATTTTAACTCTATGCTGAATGGAAAAAATATGATCCGGAGTGGAGCGGATCTGATTGAGGGAGATACCAAAAAAGGACCTTTGTCTAACCTGCCAGACTTTATGACAGAAGATCCGGATGTGCGTAATCTGTTGGTAGAGTGGCAGTCTGCATGGGTAAGCAAATATGACATTGATTATTACAGAGTAGATACTGTAAAGCATGTGGACGATACAACATGGGCTGCATTTAAAAATGCACTGACCAGGATTGATCCGGACTTTAAAATGATTGGAGAATACGCTGGTGCAGGCTATGCAAGTGATACCGGAACCTTAAGAAGCGGTGAAATGGATTCACTTTTGGATTTTGATTTCAATGACCAGGCACTTGCTTTTGTAAAAGGTGATATTGATGGTGTTGAGATTTTTATGGAAAAGAGAAACGCAGCAATTGATAATACAGCGACACTTGGAGCATTTACAAGTAGTCATGATGAAGATGGCCTGATGCAGAAAATCATTGATGAAGGATATACAAAGGATCAGGCATACAACATGTTTAAAGCTGCCACAGTTCTGCAGATGACGGCAAAAGGACAGGTCATTGTATATTATGGCGAAGAGATCGGACAGTATGGAAAAGACAATTATCCATATCAGACCAATCGATATGATTTTGACTGGAGCCAGGCACAGAATGCAGACGGAAGTTTAAATACAGACAATGAGATGCTTGTCCACTATCAGAAACTTTTGGCTGCGAGAAATAAATATTCAGAGATTCTTGCAAAGGGAGATCGGACAAAGGTTGCAGGTGGCAGCAAAGAAGGATATCTGGTATTTGAAAAATCATATCAGGGAAAAAATGTTTATGTAGGAATTAATCTGACAGATACGCCGGTTGTGGTAGATAAACTTGCGGTAACAGGAAAAGGCTATAAGGATGCTTATGCAGATTCAAAGGTAACGGAAGCAGATGGAACAGTATCATTTACAATTCCTGCACTGAAAGCAGGTGGAACAATTATTCTTGGAGTACAAGAAGAAACAATAGAGCCGGACAAAGATATTGAAGCAAACGCTATCACCTTAAACAAAACGGACTTAACCTTGAAAAAAGGGAAATCTTACACCTTAAAAGCAACCGTAACACCGGAAAATAGTGTAGATAAGACCGTGACTTTCAAATCTTCCAAATCCTCTGTTGTAAAAGTAGATGCAAACGGAAAAGTAACTGCAAAGAAAGCAGGAACCGCTACAATTACAGCTGCCACAAAGAATGGTTTAAAGGCAACCTGTAAGATCACGGTTACAGATCCGGCAACCAAAGTATATCTGACACCGGCGATGAGTATCAAAAAGGGAAGTTCCGTAAAACTGACAGCATCTGTATTTCCGAAGACAGCGACAGATAAACTTACATGGTCTACATCAAACAAAAAGGTAGTGACAGTAACAAAGAGCGGTAAGATCAAAGGAGTCAAAACAGGAACAGCTACGATTACAGTTAAAACAACAAGTGGAAAGAAAGCAACCTGTAAAGTGACCGTTGTAAAGAGTAATAAGAAGTCAGCAGGTATTAAACTGAGTGCAAAGAAACTGACATTAAAGCAAAATGCAACAAAACAGCTGAAAGCTGCTCTTGATAAGAATGCAACGGACAAAGTGACATGGAGCAGTTCTAACAAGAAAGTAGCTACAGTCGATAAAAATGGTGTTGTAACGGCTGTAAAGAAAGGTACTGTAACGATTACCGCAAAGACATCAGGTGGAAAGAAAGCAACCTGTAAAGTGACGGTAAAAGTACCGGCAACCAAGGTAAAATTAAACAAAACCAAGGCGACTGTTGCAAAGGGCAGGACTCTGACCTTAAAAGCGACTATGACACCTTCTTCCTCAACAGATAAACTTACCTGGACGAGTTCCAACAAAAAAGTGGCAACAGTTGATAAGAATGGTAAAGTAAAGGCGCTGAAAAAAGGAACAGCCACGATTACTGTAAAAACTGCAAGTGGAAAGAAAGCAACCTGCAAAATTACTGTAAAATAATGTTGGTGCATCAATAAAAATGCAGCATAAAACAAAAAAAGTTGCAAAAAAATATTGCAAAGAAGAAATCTATGTGGTATAAATGTTACAACGTTAAAACAGTAAAGCAATGAAAGAGACTCTGATCTTTGGACGTCGACAGGAATACAGCGTCACCGACTGAGAGCGCTGTTTGAAAGAGAAGGTCAAGGGAACACTCTGGAGCAGACTGATTGAACAGGAATTTGCACGAGCGGTTGATCTTAAAAACAGCGGCAGTGGATCGAAAGTAGGTCAGTACGTGGGTGCGCGTTAAGCACAGAGAGCGGAAAGATGATGAGAACGACATCATTTTTCAATGCGGGTGGTACCGCGGGATACTAAGAGATTTCGCCCCGGAAAAGCATATGCTTTTCCGGGGTTTTTTGTATTCATGATAATAGAATGTTCGCGGAGCGTGCATTCTATTATTTGTTGAAAATCTGAAAGACAGAGTTTTGTTTTTCAAAAAGGTTCCCGTCCCGCACCTTATCATATCTAAAGGAGTGTACAGAATATGGAATTCATGACAGGTGTAAACAAAAAGGAAACCTTAGAGATCGGTGATTTACTGACCGGCAGCTATGAGGGAAAAAGTGTAAAAGTAAACGGAGCAGTGCATACCATCCGTGATATGGGTGAAGTTGCATTTATTGTCTTAAGAAAGAGAGAAGGACTGCTCCAGTGTGTTTACGAAGAAGGAAAAACACAGTTTGACTTAAAAGATTTAAAAGAGGCAGCAACGATTGAGGTGGAGGGAACCGTAAAACCGGAGGAACGTGCACCACACGGATTTGAGATCCGTCTGGATAAAATCAAGGTATTGTCCGAACCGGCTGCACCGATGCCGCTTGCAATCTCAAAATGGAAATTAAATACCTCCTTGGAGGCGAATTTAAACAACCGTGCGATCGCCCTTCGAAATGTCAGGGAGCGTGCAAAATTCCGTATTCAGGAAGGTGTGGTAAGGGGATTTCGTGATTTCTTATACAGTCAGGGGTTTACAGAGATCCATACACCAAAGATCGGTGCAAAAAGTGCAGAGGGCGGGGCAAACCTGTTCCGGTTGGAATATTTCCACAGACCGGCAGTTTTACAGCAGAGTCCTCAGTTTTATAAACAGATGATGGTCGGCGTATTTGACCGGGTATTTGAGACGGCGCCGGTATTCCGTGCAGAAAAACATAATACCAAACGTCATTTGAACGAGTACACCAGCCTTGATTTTGAGATGGGATATATTGATGGATTTGAAGACATCATGGCAATGGAGACAGGATTCCTCCAGTATGCGATGGAATTGCTGAAAAAAGATTATGCAAGAGAGTTAAAAGTATTGGGTGTTGAACTCCCTGATGTGAGTCAGATTCCGGCAGTGAAATTTGCAGATATCAAAGAAATCGTTGCAGAGAAATACAATCACAAGATGAGAAATCCATTCGACCTTGAGCCAGAGGAAGAAGTGCTGATCGGACGTTATGCGAAAGAAGAGTGGGGAAGTGATTTTGTATTTGTCACACATTATCCTTCTAAGAAACGTCCGTTCTATGCAATGGATGATCCGGAAGATCCAAGATATACACTAAGCTTTGACCTTCTGTTCAGAGGATTGGAAATCACGACAGGCGGACAGCGTATTCATGATTACAAGATGCTGACAGATAAGATTGCTGCAAGGGGAATGACAGAAGAAGGAATGGAACAGTATCTTGCAACATTTAAGCATGGAATGCCGCCACACGGAGGACTTGGAATCGGACTGGAACGTCTGACGATGCAGTTATTAGGAGAAGATAACGTAAGAGAGACTACATTATTCCCAAGAGATTTAAGCAGACTGGAACCATAGCGGGGAGTAAGGTATAATAGATATGATACTGGTGATAACATGTCATGAGAGGGAAATCATATGTTTGGAAAAAGATGTAGTTTATGCGGAGGAAAGTTAAATAGTAGTGGAATCTGTACGGAATGTGGGCTTGATAACAGCAAGTCGGATAAGAATTACCGGATCAACCGGAGTGACTGTGACGGAATGCCGCTTACACATGTACATGAGGAGAAGGAAAAATACAGACCGGACAGGAAAGCAGATCACAGGGAAATAAATCACAAAGAGACAAATCATAAAAAAAGAGATTACGGAAAACAAGGCTATCGTATGAATGAGTCTGATATGACCGGGAAAAAACGGAGAAAGCATGTGCAGACTCCGGATATTACAAACCGGAGAAGACCATTGAAAATAGTGATTCTGGCAATTATCGTGATTGCAGTTTTGGGTAATCTCTATGAGGAACATAAGTACGATATAGAATATGCAATTGGAGATGCAGTTCAAGGTGTATTTCAGGATACGGGGGATCAAAAGACAAATGATACGGATGAAACAGACTATGATCATTATCAGTATGTGACTCGGGAAATCCCGAAAGAGGGAGAACGTGCAGACTATGAACTTTCTTCCGGCAATTATGTGGCAGGTGTGGAGATCCCGGAGGGAATCTATACAGTGACACCGAAAGACGACTATGACACCGTGCAGATCGATGATCCTGAGAACAGCATCTATCTGTATGAATACACCGAGGGTAAAAAAGACAAGATAGAGGATATCCGTCTTTATAAAGGTGCGCATCTTACATTAAATTGTAAGACTACAGTAAAACTGCATACCGATAATGCACAGGATGTAGAGGCAATGGAAACGGCCGGACAGAGTAATCCGCTCACAGAATCAGTGGATATTAAAGGACAGAAAACGTTGACGGCCGGAAGAGATCTCGAACCGGGAATATATGATCTCAGCCGTGTATCAGGGGCTGGAAATGTGGATGTAATCATTTATTCGGACGAACAGGAAGAAATAAATTCATGGAGCCAGGGGTTGTCGGAAGATGGAATAGACGGAGAGACATTCCATTATCTGGTAATTCCGGAAAATGCAACACTGGAAGTGTCAGAAGACTTGAAAATAAGGCTTACACCGTCAGAACAGATTGCATCAACAGATTATTATGGCTTTTATAACAGATAAGTTTACTGAATATAAAGTATAGGGGAATCGATAACATCAGGAAAGAAGGAGCAGGAAGATTATTTCACAGCTTTGCTGAAATGCCTGAATCCGGAAACGGATGCGGATAAAGGGGAAAAGAAGAACGTTCGTGTATCTGTCAACTCTTTCTTTGAGGACAAGCCTTTGAAACTCGACCCCAATGTGAAACCGGGAAAAATAGAGGATTATGTCTCTCCTTTGTTTTATGCTCCCAATGTGTCATGGCTGGTGCAACGGAATGGTATGAACCCGCGTAACAGCCTGATGATTTCTCTGAATGCAAGTGAAGGAAACCACATGCATGCTAATGGCATCTCAATGGAGCTTTACGGAAAAGGGTATGTGCTCGGTCCCGATGCCGGTATCGGTCTTTTTTTGTATAGCGGACTGGATTATGCGGAATATTATTCTCAATTCCCCAGTCATAATACAGTTTGTGTGGATGGAATATCGAGCTATCCGGTGATGAAAAGTAACCATTCTTTTGATTTGCTTTCCTGTTTCCCGGCATCAGCGGAACCGGGCAAAGCATTTACGTCCGTTACTTACAGTAACCTTTATTTCCGTGAACCGGAAAGCAGGGCGGATCAGACCCGTATGATGAGTATTGTCACTACCGGGGCGGAGACGGGGTATTATGTCGATGTATTCCGCAGCCGGAAAGAGAAAGGAGGCGATAAGATGCACGATTACTTCTATCACAACCTTGGGCAGACTTTGACATTGACGGCAGCAGATGGCAGCGACCTGAATCTCCAGCCTACGGAAGAACTCGCCTTTGCAGGCGCACATCTTTACGCTTATTCCTATTTATATGATAAGAAAGTGGCTGCGACCAATAAGGATGTCAAAGCAACTTTCACCATAGATATGAAAGATAAGGACGGCGATGATATATACATGAATCTTTGGATGAAAGGCGAACCGGATCGTGAAATCTTTACGGCTTTGGCGCCAATGACCGAAGGGCTAAGCCGTACACCGAATATGCCCTATAATATAAAGGAGCAGCCGACGCTGACATTTGTTGCCCGTCAGCATGGAGAAGCTTGGAATCGTCCTTTTGTCTCGATATATGAACCGAGTACGAAAAAGGAACCGTCTGCTATTCAGTCCGTCTCTTACTTTGATGCAGAAGGAGCAGGTTTGGAAGACTTTGCCGGTATCTGTGTGAAAAGCAAAAACGGACGTATAGATCATATCTTCTCTCTATCTGATGCCGCACAAACCGCTACTTATCAAGGAATGAAAGTGAAAGCGGATTATGCTGTTATCAGCAATGAATATGCAGGAAACCGGACGTTGTTTTTAGGGAATGGAACCCAATTGGTTGCACCCGGGGTAATGATTCAGACCGACAATGCCGCTAATGTATTGCTCGAAAAGAAAGAAGGGAAATGGTATATTATTTCTTCTGCTCCCTGTACGGTTGTTATCGGCGATAAGAAGATAAAACCCGATGCTGCGTCGGAGCCTATGTTGTTGCGTATCTGATGTTTCATTGGTAATAAAGAAAAATTGTATATCTTATCCGTAGTATGGTATATTATGGCCTAAGATGGAAATTGTTGCAATAAAAAACAAAAAAACATGTTTAAACGTTTTTAATACTATATTTTTTCTAATTTTGTGGCTTTCTGCCCAAGGAGTGTATAAATTGGACAGTAGGCCCTTTTTGTGGGGAAATATTGAGTGGGAAATATTTAGTGGGAAATAAATGATGGTATATGTGATGAGAAATGGTCGCAGGGTAATAGTTGCGTTATCATTTCTGTTATTATGTTGTGGTGTACATGTGCACGCACAACGGGTGGCTGTAAAGACAAATGCATTGGGTTGGCTGACCGCCAGTCCGAATGTAGAAGCAGAATTTGTATTGGGTAGTCATGTCTCCTTAAACATGGGGATTGCTGCGAACCCAATCAGTACAGACAACTTTAAAACGACTTTCACGCATTTTCAGCCTGAAGTTCGTTACTGGCTAAATCGTCCGATGGTGAGCCATTTTCTTGGAATCACCGCTTTCGTGAATAATTTTAATATGATGGTAAAAGATGTGCATCACAAAGGTGATGCATACGCCGCCGGTTTGACCTATGGATATGTATGGGTGCTGGGCGATCATTGGAATATCGAAGCAACTGCCGGAGTGGGTGTGTTGCGCTACCGTCAGTTTAAGTATGATAAGGGTACTCCGAAACCGGGTGCGGTCAACGATAGTAAGACCACCATTGCACCTGTCAAACTGGGGGTATCCTTTGTTTATATTATTCGATAACGAACATTAGCTAGTCAGAAAAGAGAATGAAAATCAATTTGAAACGTGATAGATTAACAGGTATACTTCTCGTGGCGATGATGTTCGTCGGCATGAATGTATCCGCCCAACGGATCCGTGTGCAGGGGCATATCACAAACCCGCAGGGAAAAAGTGTTCCGAATGTGAATGTGCTGAATCCGGTCAATGACGAACGTATAGAAATGTCCGACGAGGATGGTCGTTACAGTGTCTTGGTTGAGAAAAACGGCTCGTTGAAGTTTACATGTGTCGGTTATGAAGACAAAACAGTGAAGGTGGCAGGAAAGCAGATTTTGAATGTAGTATTGAAAGATGCCGTCATCGAGCTGAACGAAGTAACGATTACTTCCAAAGTGAAGGACAAAGTGATTCCGGAACCTACGGACATCGAAATCAAGGGTAATTATTTCCATCTGAAAACCCGTGTCCCGGTGCCTAAGGAGATGTTTAACTCACATCGCCGCTTGGTATTGCAGCCTTCCATTTATGATGTGACACTGAAAAAGCGTCTGTTGATGCGTCCTGTTGTATTCGACGGGGATACTTATAATACAACGCAAAATCGAATGTACGATTATGATATAGATAAAGACCCTTTACATGATTACATCCGTGTGAAAACGACTTCTTCACGCAAGGGGGATATTATTGCTTACCATGATTCTATCTATATAGAATATCTGCAACATGACTACCGTGCAGATGTGCATCTGGCGATGGAAAATTACCGGAATATCATTTATCGTGACTCTTTCTCCATTGCACGCGGAACGGTCAACCCACTTCGTTTTTTGGAGTATAAATTCTCCGCTTTCAGCCTGACGGATGAGAAATATCTTCCGAAACCTGTGATGCAGTTGCGGGATACGAAAGGCGAGGTAAACTTGACCTTCTTGGTAGGTAAAGCCGACCTGGATGATAAGAATCCACAGAATCAAGTGGAACTAAACCGATTGAATCAGGAATTACGTAGTATTGAGACGAATCCGGATGCCTCTTTGAAGAGTTTTCATATTACGGGGGTGGCTTCGCCGGACGGTTCTTACGAGACGAATCTTCGTCTGGCAAAATTGCGTACGGATAAAGCCTTGGGACGTATACTGGCACAACTGGACCCGGAAACACGCAAACTGTTGGAAGTGAAATCGGATGCATCGGTTGCCTCCTGGAAGGAGGTAGCAGAATTGCTGAAAAAAAACTCCAAGCCGGAACTGGCTAAAGAAGTAGAGGACTTAATCAAACAATATGCAGCTACTCCTTACCGGTTGAATGGGGTCTTGAAATCGAAACCTTTTTACAAGGAACTTGCGGCTACTTATTTGCCTAAATTGAGAAAGGTGCAATATACCTATGGTTATTCAATCTTCCGTTCCTTGACAGACGACGAGATTAGAGAACTTTACAGAAAGAATCCGAAGGAACTGACCCGTTTCGAATATTACCGTATGATTACGACAGCAAAAACTCCCGACGAAAGGGAAAAGTATTGTAGGGAGGCTCTTGAACTTTATGGTAACTTTACGTATGCAGCCAATGAACTGGCAGTGGCAACGATACAGAAAGATACTCCGGATTCACGTATTCTCGAACCGTTTGTCAGTAAATCGGCACCGGCGGAGTTATTGTCTAATCAGGCTATTGCCTTGCTACACGAAGGGAAATATACAAAAGCGGATTCAGTCTTGACATTGGTTCCCGAAGAAGCGGTTTCTGAAGATTTGCAGGCCATCGTTCAGGCATTGGCCGGTTATTATAATGATGCTTTCGAAAAGGTGGCGGCTACCAGTCCTTTCAATGAGGTGGTGATGCTACTGGCAATGAAGAAGAATCAGGAAGCATGGGATAAGATTTCTACCATGGAGGTAGAGACCGCCCGCGAATATTATATAAAAGCGATTGCCGCCAACCGCCTGGAGAAAATAGGTGATGCGATTATGAGCATTGAGAAGGCCCTTGAACTTGATCCTTCCTTATTGGAAGTAGCGAAGGTGGATGGTGATATTATTGACTTGCTGCCGGAAGAGCAGAAAATTAAATAATGATATATACAACAAGAGTAAACGATGAATATCTTCAGAATCAACAATAAATATGTAGCAGTGGCAATCTTCTTGATGCTTGCTGTTACCTTACGGGCACAGGATTATGGTGCATTGCAATATATGTTACAGAAACGCCCTGCAAATGAAAAATTCGAGAGTAATAGATTCAATGAACATCTCTTTTTCTCTGCCGGAATAGGGCCATACAGCTTGTTAACAAGTGGAGATAGTCAGGATGGAATGGGAATGACCGCCCATCTCTTTATGGGAAAGTGGATTACTCCGGTTCATGGACTTCGGATAGGGGTGAATTTGGGTTATCTGCCGTCGAGTATCTACGATTCTAAAATGAAAATGGGTGGCGGTAGCCTGGACTATTTGTTGAATATGTCCTCCCTGGCATACGGATACAATGCAAACCGTTGTTTTGAGTTAGTAGGGATTGCAGGTATAGAAGCCGGTTATTCTAAGGTGGGCGACAATAGCGATCGTTCCGAAAAGTATCCGGATTTGAAAGGCGGCGGTCAGCTTTATTACGGCGCTCATCTCGGTTTACAGGGAAATGTACGTCTTTCTTCTACATTGGATTTGTTTGTAGAGCCACGGATCGGATGGTATAATGACGGTTTTGCGTATACGGAAAGTTGGAGAAACTATAAAATGGCTGGTTCGGTTCTGGTAGGTCTGACCTATATGCCTGGTGCTCCAATGGGAACTAAGATACATTTCGATGGTTTCGATAATAGCTCCTTCCTGAATCATATGTTTATCTCTTTATCCGGTGGTATCAGTACACTGAAAGTTCCGGGAATCAAGAATACGATTAAAGGATTAGGCCCCCAGTTCTCTGCCGGAATCGGTAAATGGTTCAGTCCTTCTTCCGGTCTGCGTTTGTCCGGGACAGTTGGGGTTTCGGACACCCCTTCGGGCAGCGCAAGCGGTTACTTTAAACATGCCGATCTGCATGCTGACTATCTGTTGAATATCAATAATGTTCTTTGGGGATATGATGAAGACAGAATATTTAGTCTGATCGGTATTGCCGGAGTTAATCTGGCAGGTACGAAAGGAGTGGATAAAACCGCCAAGTATGCTCCGGGAATAGGAGTCGGTGTGCAAGGAAGTTTCCGTATCAACCGTTCTGTGGATTTATTTATAGAACCTCGCCTCAATGTGTATAGTAAGAGATATGCAGGAGGTCGTGGAGTAGGTCGCAATACAGATCAGCTCAGAGAGTTGAATTTTGGCTTGACTTATCATACGATTGACCGTGCGGCACGTCCGAAGAACGGATTCTCAAGCAATCACATCGCAGACAATCTGTTTATGACTTCGGGAATCGGTGTGCAAATGTTCCTGAATAAGACGAATCTTGAAAACCTTGGTTCTTTAGGTCCGCAGGCTTCTGTTTCTATAGGTAAGTGGTTGAGCCCTTATTCCGGTTTGCGCCTCGTGGGTACAGGTGGATTTTTTACGAACTATGTAGTTCCAGGAAGTGTTAAAGCGGGCAAACTTAGACATGCCAGCGTCAGTGGCAGTCTTGATTACTTGTGGGGCATAATGTCTACCATGAGTGGATACAATCCCGATCGTATCTTTGATTTAATAGGTTCGGTAGGTATCAACCTTGCTTATACTTCCAAATCAGACCATAAATTCCAACCGGGTGTTAATGCAGGCATACAGGGATTATGGCATGTGAATGATTTTCTCGGTTTGTACATTGAACCGCAGATTCGCTTTTATGGAGATAAATTTATTGAAGGTAATCTGGGCTTTATGCAGAAAGACGTGATGGTAGGAGTCAATGCAGGTTTTCACTATCGTTTTGTTCCTTATTCAAAAACAGCCAATCGTAGCGTGTTTGGTCAGGATGACAAGCGTTACTTCATCTCCGGTGCACTTGGATTGGGTAGCTTGCTTGTAGCCAACAAAGACTTGGTGAAGAATGCAGGTGTAGAAGCAAAGGGAAGCATTGGTAAATGGTACACTCCGTTATCTGCATGGCGGGTAAATGGAACAATTATGTACAAGGCCAAAACGTCGTCGAAGATGAATCTTCATTATGCCGGTTTGGGTATGGATTATATGATGAGTCTGGCCACATTGGCAAAAGGATACAGCCCCGATCATGTGATAGATGTTGTTCCTTTTGTGGGAGTTACGGCCGGACTGGTACGCCGTTACGGTAAGTTCCGAGCAGTGCCGGGAATGGATGCCGGTGTGCAGGTAAAGCTGAAAGTGGCTTCTTCTTTGTATCTGTATGCCGAACCTAAAGTCGGTATCCGTACCGATACATACGATGGCTCCGAACAAGGAAGACCTGACCGCGTAGCTTCCATGGTAGGTGGATTATTGTACAGATTCAAGATGCCTACTTTCCAATAAGAAGAAAAATAAGAAATCGAATAAAAAGGGTTGCGCAATACCGGATTAGTGATTGTGCAACCCTTTTTGTATTCCATTTCCAAGAAATTACGGTTACATAAACGTTACATTAATATTACTTCCATTTCTACCTGATAATGAATAAAATGAATCTTTAGAATTCATTTTCTCCCTTGCTATTCTCCTCTACTTTTGCTCCAGAAATTAAAACGAAAACGTATGAAAACGATTACTGAAGCAATATCGAAACTAAGTTCAAACAGAAGATTAGCCGATTTCCTCTTTATTCTATGGGCAGGTGGAGCAGCCCTTCTTTCTTACTCACTGGTTTATACATTGCGCAAACCTTTCACAGCTGCTACTTTTGACGGGATAGAAGCATTCGGCTTTGATTATAAAGTACTGGTTACTATCATTCAGATAGCAGGTTATCTGATAGCCAAGTTTATAGGTATCAAGTTGATTTCCGAATTGAAGAGAGAGAATCGCCTGAAGTTTATACTCGTTTCCATTGCCGTAGCGGAATTGTCATTGGTTGCGTTCGGAGCACTTCCCACTCCTTATAATATGTTTGCCATGTTCTTCAATGGATTGTCATTGGGCTGTATGTGGGGAGTTATTTTCAGTTTTATCGAAGGTCGCCGCACTACGGATATTTTGGCCAGTCTTTTAGGAATCAGTATTGTTATCAGTTCGGGAACGGCAAAATCCATCGGATTGTTCGTTATGAATACATTGAACGTCAGCGAATTTTGGATGCCGGCACTTATCGGTGCTTTTGCACTTCCTTTATTGGCTCTTTTGGGATATAGCTTAACCCGTTTGCCACAACCTACGGCACAAGATATAGAACAAAAGAGTAGTCGTGTAACTCTGAATGGCAAGCAACGGAAAGAACTGTTCATCGACTTTATGCCATTTCTTGTATTATTGTTTGTAGCTAACCTAATGTTGGTAGTGCTTAGAGATATTAAGGAAGATTTCCTGGTGAAGATTATTGATATGAACGGACAGTCCTCATGGATGTTTGCGCAGGTAGATACAGTCGTTACATTAATAATTCTGGCGTTATTCGGAGCGATGGTCTTTGTGAAAAGTAACATAAAAGTTTTGGTTGCCCTGCTGGGATTGGTCGTACTTGGGACAGCCACCATGAGTTTTATATCTTTCAATTATGATTCTCTGCAATTGGATGCAATCACCTGGCTGTTTGTCCAAAGTCTCTGTCTGTATATTGCCTACCTCTGTTTTCAAAGCATTTTTTTCGACCGCTTCATCGCTTGTTTCAAGATAAAAGGAAATGTCGGTTTCTTCATTGTGACCATTGATTTTATCGGATATACGGGAACTGTACTTGTCTTGATGTTCAAAGAATTTGCCCATGCAGACATAAACTGGTTGGAATTTTATAATATATTATCCGGTTACGTAGGACTGATCTGTACGGTTGCTTTCACCTGCTCCATGATTTACCTGATACAGCGCTATAAAAAAGAGAAACAACTGAAGAAAGCGAAAGAAGCCGAAATGAGCAACGGGATAAAATTTACGGGAGAAGGTATGGAGCCAACTACTTTTTCACAAATTTGATAAAAGGTGGACGATGAAAATAATAGGACTATATTTGAAATTCTCCTTCCTTCTATCTCTAATACTAACGACTTCCCGGATAACGGCACAGAATCTGCCCGATGGCATACAATATAAAATCACCGGGCGTCTATTAATGGATGGAGGAGTGTATCTGAAGAATCCGAATAACTTTGGCAACGGCACGGAATTTAATGACCTTCGCATCGGTGTAAAAGCTACCTATCAGAACTGGGGAATGAAACTGGAAATGGGATATGCCGGAAACAAAGTAGCCATCAAAGATGCTTTTGCCACCTATTCCTATAAGAATAGTTCCATTCAGATAGGACAATTCTATGAGCCATTCAGTCTCGATATGATTTGTAGTACATTTGATCTTCGCTTCAACCAATCTCCGGGAGCTGTGCTGGCATTGACAAATAGCCGACGTATGGGAGTAGCCTATTCCTATCGTACCCAATATTACTATCTGTGTGGCGGATTCTTTACCGATAATGATTTGAGCAACCTGAAAAACGCATCGCAAGGATATGCCATTGACGGACGTTTGGTTTACCGTCCACTTTATGAGCAAGCGAAACTGATACATATAGGATTAGCAGCTATCCATCGTACACCGGACGGCACGCTTCCCGAAGATGAGAACAGGAATACGTTTACTTATAAATCTCCGGGCGTGAGCACGATTGATAATCGTACATTAATACAAGCAGATGTAGATCATGCAGCATCCCAATTTAAAATAGGAACCGAACTGCTAATTTACTATCATAAATTCTTTCTTCAGGGTGAATACATCCGCGCCCATGTAAAACGGGAAAAGGGTTTTGAGAACTATACGGCACAAGGAGCTTATCTGCAATGTTCCTGGCTATTGTTGGGACAGAATTATCTGTATGACGAAGAAGTAGCCTGTCCCGGAAGACCGGAAGGAAAAGCACTCGAACTATGTGCCCGTTTCAATTATCTCTCTCTGAATGATGCCGGAATAAAAGGCGGAACACAGAAAGACCTCTCCTTCGGATTGAATTACTATATCAATAAACACATTGCTGTCAAATTGAATTATAGCTACTTCATCCCCGGCTTGCATATCAAAGAGATCGAAAGCACAAACTTTAGTGTAGTACAGGGACGTTTTCAATTCATATTCTAGTACTTGGCAGTTCCGTTCGAATAAAGCTATAATAAAGAATAGGAAGGTGTATTGTATACTAGTTTTACTAAATGTTTCAAAGACATATCGAGAGCACTGCCGACTCAATATGCAGAACCGTATGTAAAAAGTAAAAAATAAGAAGACAGAAAAAACTGGAATGTTCTAGGTAAATCTCCTTTATTGTTCGTAATAGACAATAAAGGAGATTTTTTGCATTGGTTATTTTTTCTATAGTTTCTGTTACCAGTTTGCCAACCTGGGTGGAATAGAAAGTATAGTTTTAGAAAGAACTTCAATAAACAGAATAATTAAAATATAACATAGTTTAGTGATATGAATATAGTAGGAGTTTTATCAGGTAAAAGAAAATGTTTGTTAGCAATAGCTATTGCATTTTCGACATTCGGGAATGCCCAATTAGTAACCTATCCGGAAGGATTGAACACTGGTATGCCACATAATGATGATTATACAGTCAAAGTACGTGAAGCAGGCGGTGAATGGAAAGATGTATTCGAATATGAAGTCCAAGTAGATATGGATCGGGTACAATCTGCTTCAATGGTACAGTTTGATATAGGCAGTCCCGTAGAAGTGATGGTGAAAAAGAACAATGGCACCATTCAGGATGTGAAAATCCGTCCGTTAGCAATAGGTATACAACATACGGTAAACCACAATGCTATCTTTTTTACACTCACTAGACCTCAATGCCTGTCGATTGAGTTTAACGGTGATCGTTTGCATAATCTTCATTTGTTTGCTAATCCTTTAGAAACAGAAACTTATACTGAAAGCAGTGACAAAGTAATGTATTTCGGACCGGGTGTCCATCGTCCGAAAGATTTGCCGAATACACAGATACAGATTCCTTCCAATACTACTGTTTATTTAGCTCCCGGAGCTGTTGTAAAAGCTAAATTATTGATTGACAAAGCTGAAAATGTACGCATTGTCGGGCGTGGTATTCTCGACCATCCGATCCGTGGAATAGAAGTTACTCATTCTAAAAATATATGGATTGACGGTATTACAGTTATAAATCCAGATCACTATACAGTATTTGGTGGTGAGTCTACAGGGTTGACCATCAATAATTTAAAGTCTTTTAGTTGTAAAGGATGGAGTGATGGCATAGATCTGATGTGTTGCAGTGACGTATTAATAGACAATGTTTTTATGCGGAACAGTGATGATTGTATTGCCATCTATGCCCATCGCTGGAACTATTACGGAGGAAGTCGTAACGTGACTTTACAGAATTCAATCCTTTGGGCGGATATTGCTCATCCGATCAATATTGGAGGGCACGGTAACCCGGACGATAAGGTTGGAGAGATTCTTGAGAATATAACTGTCCGTAATGTCGATATTCTGGAACATGATGAAGATGATCTTCTTTATCAGGGCTGTATGGCAGTGGATT
>ENA-ORSM01001391-ORSM01001391.1-human-gut-metagenome-genome-assembly--contig:-NODE-1391-length-19028-cov-2.623149_pt1 | contig 19028 bp, 10 predicted proteins | sample MGYA00241903_ERZ509170 | MGnify/ENA primary metagenome ERZ509170 (study PRJEB26280, sample SAMEA2338784) | human gut metagenome | biome: human gut; feature: human-associated habitat; material: faeces...
ATATTTTTTTTAATTGAATTGTAATTCATTACATATAGATTTAAGTAATACCCTGTGTTTTATACTATAAAAACGTTATCCTTTGAACTATCTTTTTAACTGTATCTAAAAACTAAATTTCGTATTATATAATAATGATCATTATCTTTATAAAAGGTACTAGTGCCCCTATTGTGTGATACAAAAGTAGAGAATCAGGAGTATTTAAGATATTAAATATAGGTCAATAAATGAAAAATTAGTCCCAAACTAATCTAAAGTATTCAAAGATAACACAGAAGAGCATTTATTAGTACTTATCTGAACAATATCTTTCTTTTATTGGATAATTTCTTCTTCAACAATCCACTATTCTAAGATAATAACTATATCCTAAGCTAACAGCAAGCCATTTTTATCTAATTGCCTTCTTTATAACCGGACAAACTAAATCAGCATATCTCATCATACCTAAGTCTGTAAAATGAATACCATCTACAGTAGCCTCTCCATCCTCTCCCAGCATATTCTTTGATGAAATAAGAATGATATTTTTCTCATTTCTTTTCTTTAAATGATTGAATATCTCTTTCAACGTATCATTCTTTCGTCGCACTTCTTTAGCAACTCTTTCATCATAAAATGTATGAGGAAAAATAGGATCCTCTATAAAAATAATTGGTGTATCCGGATGTTTACCACGAATGATACGATAGAATGTTTCCATCCGTTCTTTCATCTTTGCAACAGAAGCATTAGGCACAAAGTCCAAAACGAAAACACTAGCTTCTACTTCAGCTATTACTTTAGCTACTTCCAAATCTAGAAATGCATTTCCACTGAATCCTAAATTGATACATTCACGGTTTAATCTTCTTGATATGATATTGGTATGTGCCATCCCCGGACGTGAAGCACAACCTCCTTGAAGAATACTGGTTCCATAAAAAACAACAGGATTCTTACGAATTGGATACTCCACTAACGGCTGACTAATAGTAGCCAAAGAATCAACTCCGATAGACAAAGAAATAAGACCATCATACAATGGCAAATAAAGCATGTATTCTCTTTCTTCAGGATGCATATTTTTTATAATGGTGACCTGATTTGTTTTTCCTTTCGGACGGGCACTATTGACAAAACGCCAGTCACCATTCTTCTGAAGACAGTAAAGATCTAAACCTTTTGCACCAGTATCAGTCATATGATTCATGTGGGTATTAAAAAGAGCCACCCATTTAGCTGCTATCGTAGTGGAATTACTACGGAAACGTATTGCCATTCCTGCAGAATTACGGCTCAAATTCCATAATGGAGCACGAGAAATATTCTTTAATGAATCCGGGAACCTTTCATATCGTGCCCCAGCACTCTCTGTCGCCCTTCCTAATAGTGGAAAATTCGAAGCATCGTGGTATACTAATTGAGCATGTATATGAAACACTAAAAAAAGTACAATAAAAATACAAAATTCTCTTTTCATATTCAAGTATTATAATTTCAGACCCTTCAAAAATAAATATATGTTATGTTAAAAGCAACAATACACTATGAATAAAAAAACTCCTAGATCTGTATCCGATCTTTTATTGTTTTATTTATTCAATAATGCATAAGCACACCATATTATCGGTGCCTGTCCATGATAATCACCGGCGATGCGGGGACGATCCATATAATATTGTTTACTGTTTTTCTTTCCGGTTCCAACACAAACCTCAGTAAGATCATTCTTGTCATTAATATAATTACATAAGCCAAGCCATGCACGGCGTGCCACTGGAGCATATTCCTCTTTATTCAACCAGCCGTTATTGACCCCCACAATCATGGCATAAGCAAACATTGCCGAACCAGACGTCTCTGTCCAAAAGTCCGGTTCGGTAATCAGCTGATTCCAAAGACCGTCCTTGTTCACATATTTTTTCAAGTTATCCATCATCAACAAGTAACCTTTCATAATACGTGCACGATTAGGATCCTTTTCCGGTAAGTTATAAAGCAACTCCGTCATACCGACAGCCATCCAACCGTCACCACGTCCCCAATAATAAGGCACATCCGGTGCATGATAGAAAAGACCGTTGGGATGTTGCAATTCGTCCAAATACAGAACCATTTCTTTGGCAGCCCTATTTATGTACTTAGGATCACCAGTAGCTTTATAAGCCTCAGATTGCACAATAGTAATCATATACATATCATCAATCCAAAGACGAGTTTGCCAAGAATATCCCTTTTTATCCCATTTACGCTCCTCTTCATTCGCATTGGCAGGAAGCTCCCATTGAGTGTCAGCATAGGGCAGTCCCAGATCTAAATAACGCTTATCTTTCGTTATATTATAAAATCTTAGAGGTAAGCAACCAAACATATTTTGGTCTACGTGAATCGGTGGAGGTAGAAGTTCTTTTTCCAGATGAAACAATAATTCGAAACGGTTTCTTAACAGCTTTATCAATTCTTTATTATTTGTCAATTCTGCAAAACGAAGAGCTCCATACCATGTACACACCTCTGCATAATGTATTCCTCTATCAAAATACAGTTGATGTTTAGTTTCCATTAAACGTCTGCTCAATTTATTTCCAACCGTCTTTGGATCTGCCTTCACAGGAAAATCTCCAAAATAATTTTGAGCAGAAATCACATTTGAGCTCAAAAAAACAGTCATCAATAAGGCATAAATCAAATAATTCCTTTTCATAATCGTAGTGTTCTATATAATTAATTATTCAATATTAAATTCTCCGAATCATAACCCAGTCACCGGTATCCAACGTGCCGTACTTGTAGATGCAACATCACAAATGGCATCTAAAGAATTTCGCTTTGTAATAGAAAAATTGACAAGTACTTGCCCGGAAGTGATAGTCAATTTTGAACGTGGAATAGCAATTTCAGCAATATATCCATAATCATCTATAAGCCTCTCATTTGTTTCATTGCAAACATAAGTTTTGACCTGGGCATCTAATTGAGCTTCTTTCCATGATGCATCATATATTTCACAATTCTTCAGTCCATTCATTGTTACTTGTATGCAGCAAGCCCCTTTTGACAGCTTATTATTACTCACAGGAGATACGTATAAGGAAGCGTAATCAGAGGCTAACAAGTTTCGATCAAGTACTTCTAACAGGAAATAAATATTATCATCATCATACGAACAACGTAACGTTCCTTGTGCTTGTGACTTACTGCCCACAAAGAGTGCATGATCTGTATTTGCCCACTCTTTATTGTTACCATCTATTGTTACCTTTCTTTTCACGGCATCAATACGATGATTAAGTACAAACTGTGCCATCTGAACCGGTCCTTCTTTCGCTTTAATATTAGTTCCAACCAAAGTATGTGAATCAATAATACAAAATGATCCCCAATAACCACCAGAAAAAGGTTGATAAGCGCTACCGAAATTACGAGCAGTAGCATCTCCTATTTTAAGAGTATATTTACTTGACGATTCATACGAAAGGACGGTTTCTCCCGAAGGGAGCTGTCCCAAATATGGTCCCATACCGGAGAAAACACAATTATTACTATCGACAGGTCCTTCCTGGTCGGCAGCCAAATATTCCCATTTGTCTTTATCTGAATAACAAAGCGAAATATGATATCCTGAATTATTGGTTTCCACAGCAGCAGCTAATCCCTTATTATCATTGAGTCTCACAACAGAAGGCATCTGATGATTATAGCCGACAATTCCGTTTTTCTCCCACCTCATTCGCAATACATAATAAGGAGAAGAACTAAAGTCCGGTTTCCATGTCTTTCCTCCATCAGTAGAAACAACCATTGCCGTACCTGTATCTGTGCCATGTCCTTCCAAGCCAGTACGACTGCTATCTGTAAAGTAACAGTGTAATTCACCTGTAGGCAACTCCAACAAGAAAGGTTCCCAATTAACTCCCTGATAGATCTTGATAGGTTCACTCCAAGTAACACCATTATCCGTACTGCGCTTTAATTCAATTCCTGCATCTTCCGGCAAATCCCGATAACCGGAATTAGCTCTGCAAGATGCAACTGCCAATATATCTCCATTAGAGAGCACCAGCCCATCGCAATTAGCATAGCAATGTATATTCTTATTGCCTTTGCTATCGATAATGTCATAACTGTTAAATATTTCTCCTTTATTGCTCCAAGTTTTCAGATCCTTACTAAGCGCATAAACACAACGCCGACCAATATTATTATTAGCACTACCATTGTGATAGAACAAAATATAGTCACCATTCTTCATCTTTTTTATACGAGGATAGCGAGGATACGAAGATTCCATAGTCACAAGCATCCGATAGTTCATCATCAATGAAGAGCGTTTCGTAACATCTGCGTGGGAATTTATAATAGGTGTCCCCTGATTCAATTCCCCAATAGGTGTGATGCTACAAACCACAGGCTCCTGGGATTCGTCCTCCTTTGGTTTCTCCGTATTCCCGTTACCAGCTAGTAAATTCTCATCATTTTCACCACTGCCCCCGCACGCTATAAATGAGATAGCTATGGAGAAAAATAACATAAAAAAAGTGTTTTTCATAGCTCTAGTATATTTTATTCAACTTGCTATTTTCCCTGTCTCGTCGGTTGCGGACCTAAATATGAGCGCTTCATTCCTCCGAAATCCAAGACAATCTTTTGCAATACAGTTCCGGCATCGCCACATATAATTTTCACTGTGTGTTTACCCGGTTTGTCGATATGCAAAGTGGTTTTGTTGATTCTACAGTTCTTCAACACACTTTCGTACCAGATTTGTGCATACTCAAAAGAAGAAGTAGAAGGATTCATCACAGGACCTTCGTCAATACATACTCCATATTTCGTTTCCACATTCGTTGCTTCATGTCCGGCATACCCACGGTCCTTACTTAATGTAAATGTAGGCAATACGTATGTGTAGACATCAACCGAACCTTGTTCGAATGTATAGAAATCATATTCCAGGCGAGGGGTACTGCGACCTGCTGTCCGCTGCGGGGCGGCTGTCGGGTCACCTAGTTGAATAGCTGTATTTTCTATTCCCAAGTTAGGAATCGTTCTCATTTGAATAGCTTTGTTCTCTACCTTCCGGTGAAAACCGGCAGCGTCAATAGAAACATATCCATTGTGCTCTACAAATAAAGTGTCCATTTCGGCTAATGAAGGAGAAGAAGGGTTGAAGACTGAAATATAAACATTCTCCTTCTCGCCACGATCAGATGCGATTTCCAACGTTCCGAATACTTTCTCACCAGTCGGGACCTTAGCCCAGTCGATTGAGACTTCTATACGATTTTCCGTGGTAGTTTCTCCGGCTTTCTGACTTAACAGAATCCAGTTATCTGAAACCGATGCTTTCCATTTCAGAGGAGTCGCTCCTTTATTGAAAACGTCTACGTAATAGGATTGGCGGAAGTATGTGTTGAAACATGGCAGGGAATGGAAACTCTTCTGCCCTTTCAAAATATCCTCTCCTTCGGCCAATATGCCCAAAGAGGCTGCAGATGCCAGATTTACCTTCCGCAGAGCCGGGAGTTCAAAGTAGGCTGCGGCAAATCCCTGTTTCATGGTCATTACATGATCCCATTTACCTCCAAGTAATGAGTTATATCCTTTTGTTATTACTTCCAGACTATCATAACAAGCCTTAGTCATTTTTTCCAGTTCTGCGGTAGTTGCCCTCTGTTGAATAGAGTACCAACGGTTTCTCTGTCCGTTGAGAATCATACGGTTCAATAGTTCACATCCTTTCACCGGATAGTATAATGATTGATAATAGCATGCTTTCTTATCTTCTGGCAAAGCTTTCAGGATTTTCTCTACCATATTCCCTATCCGTTGATATTCAGCCAAACGAGTATCCACTTCACGATAATTGGCAAGCGAAAAATCAGTATCTGTATTCCGTTCTCTTCCGTGTTTGTCGGTAGCCCACTGATAACCCCATCCCATAAACTCCGGCTTACGCGCAAAGGCCAATTTATAGAAAGAATTTATCACATCCTGATATTCAACCCGATAGTCATCTCCCAACATGCCACACAACCATTCGGTACGATAGTTTGCCGCTCTTTCAAAACTGAATGAATCAATATCGAAAGCCATCGTCAGGAAATAATCAACAGCAAATTCACATGATTTGATGTCTCCGGCATTGAGCAGCCAGATACGATCAGCTGTCATGTCATAAGCTTTACGGAGTTCTTCATACATTAATGTGGGTGAAGTTGTGTTCATCCAAAGATGATCGTGAGGTTTACCCAGATAAGAAGAATGATAATATACTCCCGAACGTCCGGAACGTTTCTGTTCTTTCGGACTGCTCAAACGTTTCATATATCCATAATTATCATCCGGCCAGATAATAGTCACATCATCCGGAAGTTCCAATCCCTGATCGTATACATCCAGCACTTCCTTATAAGGAGTAAAGGCTTGAGGAATGTCTTCCGCACGCTTACCGATGGCATCTACCAGCATTTGCCTTTGTGCCATCAAAGCTTCCTGAAGCATTTCCTTTCTATCATTCATATTATTGCTTGCATTCATTGCCCGGTCGTGCAATCCACGCAAAGCCAAAGTATATACATTTTCAAACGGAGCACATTCATCTACACGTGATTTCAACACTTTGTTGACTCCATCCTTATTATTGATATAGTCCCATTCACCCATTTTATCACGCTTCCACTCACTTGCCGTGTTAAACAATAACGGTTCACAATGAGAGGATCCCATGACAATAGCAAAGCTATCCGCTACCAGGCGATTTTCAGGAATACGGTGGAATGCCATGGATGCGTCATGCATAGCCGGACAAAGATAATTAGCCTGAAGACGCAACAGCAGTTCACACACCTTTGCATACGTTCTCGGTCCGAAGTTTCCACGTTCTTTTTCAAAATTGCGTTTTGACCAACGATAGAGTCCCCAGTCCTCATCATTGATAAATATCCCTCTGAACTTGACAGACGGTGTTTTAGAAATGAACTTATCAACTTTTACACTAACTTGTTTTTGCTGTTTGATTGGAGCATCCGCCCACCAGTACCAAGGAGATACTCCTATTGCTTTTGATATGGAAAGAAGTCCGTAAGCAGTACCACGCCTGTCACTTCCAGCTACGACAATTGCTTTCTTTATGCCCGGAATAGGATTATTGACCACTTCTATCATATAACGCTCCCAACTTCCGGCAATGGCAGCTGTATCTATTTTGTGTCTCGATACCAAAGCGTCAATCCACTCGCTTTTTCCTATAGTACCGGCAATAATCGCATACCGCGCAGATACTTTCCCGGGCTTGCTTTCATCTATTCTCAACTCTTGTCCCGTCACACGACGAACATCATCCACAAAAAGAGAAGCGCTTTTACGTACTACAGTTGCATCTTTTCCATCAAAACAGATAACTGCATTCGTTGATGAAGAAACAATAGGAAAACTATTCTTTCCGGTTCCTTTGTCGAGTAAAACTTGTGCTTTTGCCGAAATCAGGCTACAACAAAATAAGCCCAGCAATAAAATTTATTTTTCATATATACATTAGATTGACTATTGATAACGCAAAGTAAGGCAAAAAGCAATAAAACGAATAAAAGAAACCGACCTATAAATAGCAGAATATGTTCAAAAAACAACCACCGCAACTCGAGATTCGAAGTTACGGTGGCTAATTTATTATCTATTATTGAAAGCTTTCCTCATCTATCAGAATCTGTCTTCATCAGCCACAGCCTCTTCCCAAGTTTCCCATATCTGCACATTCGGATCATAACCATCATAACCGTAGTTCTGATACAAAGGAGCCTTTCCGTTAGAAACGATTGCTTTTTCAGGAATAGGCCAATAAATGTTATGTTTACCCATGATATAATTGATATCTGTTTTAGTAGCATTTACGTTAATAGTAACGCCTTTGTTGTACATACCTTTCTTTATGCAACGTTGATACCAATAGCTACCACCTTCAGAATCGGTGCCAGATTGCTTATCGAATGTTTCCACTTTATATGTATTCCCGAACTCGTCCGCTCTGCCGCTGATAGCCAAACAGAGTGACACACGGGTTAACTCTACATTACGCCATTCTTCAAAGAAAAGTTCACGCGCACGTTCATCCATGATATCACCGATAGTAACCTTACCTACATAAAATTCAGTACAATGAGCACGTTCTCTGATGATGTTTATATCATCCTTGATTGTTGGATCATCCGGATTGATATAGAATTTTACTTCTGCACGCAGCAGGTAGGCTTCCGCCAAACGATACAAATACCAATCAGCAATACTGCCATCCGTAGCTCCTTCCAGACCATTATTGGTTTCCTTAGCTTGATTGATGACATCATTCAGGCAGAAAATGTAATGAGGGACGTCATACCAACGACGAATAGTGTCAGAACACATCAAATCTCCCTTACGGGTTTCTCATTGTAATAATCATCTTCTGCGTAAAGCTTAATATTTTGCCCAAAAAATTCAGAATCCGGATTATTACATTTCAGTTTCTCCATGTGCATCCAGTTTCCCGTCTCTGCACTATGCCGCAAATCGGTTTGATCCATTTTATCATTAACAGCCCACAAATCGTCTTGATAGAAAGTGGTAGTACGGAATGTAGATATACCACGTCCCAGTCCACGCATATAATCATATTCTTTACGATATTTACCATCTTTACGAGTATAGTTGAATAGAGCTTGCTTTCCATCAGGCATTTTGATTCTATTATCAAAGAAGAAAGGATACATAATACGCATAGTCAACATCGGGATGAATGATTCTTTAGCTGCTCCCCGGTTAGGCATACCCATAATCACTTCTTTGTTGGCAGCAATCAACTTGTTCTCCGGACGATGTAAATCCCAGATAACATTGCGGGTAATGGGCCATGATACAGATTCGCCGCCTTCAAAAAAGGTTCCGAAAGATTCTTTCATCAAAGAATAGCCTGATTTATCAATTAAGATATCCAACTGTTCCTTTGCCTTCCCGAATTCGCCAATAGACATATAGAGTTTAGAAAGCAACATACGGCAAGCGCCTTTATTTACCATACCAACATAATCCATATCTTTCTGTTCAGGAACCCATTGTACAGCAAATTCCATATCTGCTACCATTTTTTTCAGAATAGCGTCACGGTGAGTAGATCGATAGTTCTGCTTAGGAACTTCCGGAAGTTTTGTCAACAAAGGTACATGTCCAAATTGAAAAACTAATGAATAATAGCGATAAGCCCGATGGAAATAGGCACGGCCAATGTATTCGTTTTTCAATGTTTCATCCATTGGTACATTACCTATAAACGAAAGTATTGTATTAGCATTTCTAACACCTTCAAAATTTTGTCTCCAGAAGAAATATATACTGTTTGTGCGTCCTAAATTTTTTTCGTCACTTTGATCGCTGTTCGGTCTCAACAGATTGTCAACATTATCCAACAATCCGCTTTTATCAGTCGCAGACGGTACCATCAAATCAGAAAAAGTATATTCTGTGGGCAGCGCTATCATCTCCCTGGAATCTTCACTCACATAATTACGTTTAAGTTGACGGTCACAAATAGCCAATACGGATTTGATACCATTTTCCGTAGAAAATACAGTTTCCGGTTCAAACATTGTTTGAGGATCCGGATCTAAAAAACTTTCCGAACATCCGGTCAACATTAATGAAGCGCCCACAAATAAAGTGGCACTTTTACAAATATATTTTTGAATGTAATTTTTCATATACGTTTCTGTTTAAAAGATTAGAATGTTAAATTAAGGCCAAGCGTCCAAATACGAGATGCAAAATTACCAGTTTCAGGATCTCCATATCCTTCCCAATCTTTAGCCCATACAGCAGCGTTACGAACAGAGCCATACACTTTCACACGATCGATTTGTATTTTTTCCGTCCAAGCCCTAGGCAATGTATAGCCAACAGATATATTTTCTAAACGAATAAAAGAACGATTATATAATCTACGTGCGCCTTTTGCACCTTCCGGGCCTTGCGCCTCAATACGTGCATATTTATTAGTCGGGTTGTCTACAGTCCAATATTCCTTAGCATTCTTGTTCACCAATCTATAAGTCATACCACCACCGTCGTCATCATTGTTCAAATACATACTTTCCAGACTCTTATGCCCCATACGAGAGTAAATATTCACAGAGAGAGTCAAATCTTTCCACAAGGTGAAATCATTACGTAATGCCCATGTAACCGGAGCGGCGGTTTGTCCCTGGAACACTTTATCATCATTATTATAGATAACCTTTACTAAATTACCATCAGCATCGTATTGGTCGTTAGCCGGATTATTCCATACTTTCGGGTCACCAGGAACCTGCCCATATTTTTTAGCTTCTTCAACCTCATCTTTCTGCCAGATTCCCGTTACTTTATAATCCCAAATCGCACTAATAGGTTTATCAATAAACCATCCGGCTGCCACATAATCCGCTTCTCTGGAACCTACCACAGTTCCATTGGCATCTACTATATCTTGACGATCACCAAACAAATGTTTGATTCTGTTTTTATTATATGAGAGACTGAATGATGAACTCCATTGGAAATTCTTCTTATCAATATTCAGAGTATTCAATGCCACCTCAAAACCACTATTGTTCACCTGTCCTAAATTGGTAGTGATATTCTCAAATCCGGTGAAATTAGATAGAGGTTGTCTCATAATCATATCTTTGGTACTCATTTGATAATATTCCAACGTACCTGTAATACGGTCGTTCAAAAATCCAAAGTCCAATGCAAAGTTCCACGATTGTGTCTTTTCCCATTGCAGATTCGGGTTCTTCATACGTTGGGCCATCAAATAACGCATTAAATATAAGTCACCTGAAGAAGTGATATAACCTTGCATCTTACCACCCCCCGGATAAAGATTGGCAAGTGCTTCGTAAGGATTTTCCAATGAACGATTACCATTTTTACCATATGAAACACGCAATTTACCACTATTCATGATATGAGTATATTTTTGGAAAAAATCCTCATTAGTGAATGACCATGCTATACCTCCCGAAGGGAACCATGCATAAGGATTATTTGCCCCAAAAGCCGAATAGCCGTCACGTCTAATGGTACCAGTAACCATATAACGATCATCGTAAGAATAGAATGCACGTGCCATCAATGCATCAGCCGTTTGATGATTATCATCCGTTCTGAATGAGCTGACAGACTTATCTCCATTCTGGGTGTTATGGAACCCAAGCGCGTCAGACGGCAGAATATTACGGGCTTCAATCCGGTCCGACCAATATTGGCGTTCTTCCGCTTCTTGTACAAATGTCAGAATAACATGGTGCCTGTTGGCAAAAGTTTGGTCCCAAGTAATCGTATTGTTCAGAGACCAATTAAAACGTTTGGCCTGTTCCCGATTTGTTCCACGGTCGTTAGGATTGGAATTAGGCCTTTCTGCAGACGTAAAATAACGGTCATAGAAAAATTGGAAACGAGGCGCAATATTGAACTGATAAGTGATATTGAAAGGCAGTTTTACTTTAGCATTGAAGATAGTATTCAATGTAGTATACCCTTTTTCCAATTGAATGTATTGCTTCTCAAAATACCAGTTTTTTTCATTAGCACGGTCATATTGATACATCAAGGGGTCTTGTGTATAGTTTCCGTTTTCGTCTTTCAGCATGGCGTATGGACTGTTTTCCATAAAACCACCCTTATCCATGCCGATTTCACCATCCGAACGATCTTGAAAGTTTACATTTGCACCCACTTCAAACCAATCGGTAACTTTTGCATTTAGTTTCAAGTTTGCACGGATAGCTCGATAAGTATCGTCGACAAACGCACCTTCATTGCGCAGATAGCCTAAAGACATGTAATAATCCACTTTATCGCCGGCACCACTAATGCTTACATTATAGTCTTGGTTGAAACCTAATCGGAACGCTTCATCTTGCCAATCGACGGTCTTTCCCGACAAAAGATTGTCAAGTGCAGCCGTATCATATCTAAATCCCAAACGTCTTGCCCATATACTAAGATCAGATTCTCCTTCCCGATTGGTCGAATAATTACGCCACTGTTCCAAAGACACCCCCGACAAATTATTAGGATTCCGGAAATACTCCGGCTTTGAAGTATATTCATTACCTGGTCTTGAATAAGCTGCATATTCTCCTGTTTCAGCATTCACACCATAAGTGTTTTTTTCTTTCCAGTCTACATAGTGTTGCAGATATTCGTCCGTAGTTTGCCATCTATCACGATAGGCAGCCTTTTGAGTTAAACCTACGCTAGCTGTGAAATTAACAACAGGCTTGCCTTTTTTACCTTTTTTCGTTGTGATGATGATTACACCGTTAGCAGCCTGTACACCATAGATAGCAGCAGAAGCAGCATCTTTCAAAACTGTAAATGTTTCAATATCATTTGGGTCAATTGTATTCATGCTACCCGGTACTCCATCTACAATAACCAATGGACTGGCTGCATTGATAGAGTTCTTACCACGAATAGTAATATCAGCAGCTTGACTACCCGGAGCACCTGAACTCTGAATAGCTGTTACACCAGGCATTTGTCCTGCTATAGCTGCAGAAACACTTGACACGGGACGGCTTTCCAATGCTTTTGCATTTACAGTTGCAACTGCTCCTGTTAAATTAGCTTTCTTTTGTACACCATAACCTACTACGACAACTTCTTCCAATGTTTGACTGTCCTCTTTCAGGATTACATTAAGTGGTTGACCGTTGAATTTTACTTCCTGGGTAACATAACCTACATAGGAAATAACAAGAATACTTCCTTCGGAAACTCCACTCAAGGTAAAATCACCATCGATACCGGTAATTGTACCATTGGTTGTACCTTTTACTACTACGGACGCACCGATGACTGTTTCACCCATAGCATCCTTTACATCTCCTTTACAGGTTTCGGTCTGTTGCTCAATAGCATTTGAACTTGCTATTGCAGGAGCTGAAACAGCATTCATGCTTCCTGTAGATGCAGCCATAAGAAATAGCAGCATACTGACCGACTTGACTCTCTTTAACATAAAGTATTAATTTAAAGATAATAAATAAGTTACTATCAACGTAGTTCTTCTAGAACTATTCCTTTTTATAATCTGCTGATAATCAATGCTTGTATTAAATAGATTCTTGGATTATTTATACTGTAAATCACAATAAATGAGGAAAAAAGATAATATTTCTACCGATATTCTATTCGTTTTTATTAATCCCCTTTTCATTATACTATTGTTTATAACGGCTTTACATGGGAACTCATATATAAATTGTGAGTAAAAAAGAGTTTTATGTATTATCATTATATTACTAAAATTCTACCAACTAAATAGTTAAGTCTTTTTAGGGTAACCCTTTAATTAGATATTTTTATAGTTTAATTGTTAAATTGCAGAGAAAAACAAAGATAGTTTTCAAAAATGATTGGTCTTTTTTAAAAATATTATATATTTGCGCCATTAATCTAAATCATATTGAAAAAACATAGTTCTAGAAGAACTTATCCTTTTAGAACTTTGAATTTCAATCAAACACTTTAAAATTCAATATTATGTTAAAACGACTGAAATCAGTTAGCATGTTATTGTTCTTGGGAACATTCTCTACAGGAACCATTTCTGCTGTTACAGCTTCCGAAGTTAACGCTTCTGCTATCGTACAACAAAATGAAACATGTAAAGGTATTGTGAAAGACGCCACGGGAGAATCCATTATTGGTGCTTCTGTAATAGTGAAAGGAACCACCAACGGAGCAATTACCGACTTTGAAGGTAATTTCGCCTTAACTAACGTGAAGAAAGGAGATATCATCGTAATCTCCTATGTAGGGTATCAAAAACAAGAAATCAAATGGAATGGTGGGACTCTCAATGTAGTGTTGAAAGATGACACAGAAGTCCTGAGTGAAGTTGTTGTTGTAGGTTACGGTATACAGAAAAAGGCTAACCTCTCCGGTGCCGTTGCACAAGTAAACAGCGATGAGTTAACCAATCGCCCTATTTCGAATGTATCAAGCGGTTTGCAAGGCTTGATGCCGGGTGTAACAATTACTGCAGGTCAGGGACGTCCCGGTGAAGACGGAAGTAATATCAGAATCCGCGGTGTAGGAACGTTGAATAATGCATCTCCCTATATCTTGATTGACGGTGTAGAAAGTGGTTCCATGAACGACCTTGACCCGAATGATATTGAAAGTATCTCCGTATTGAAAGACGCTTCTTCTGCAGCTATCTATGGTTCTAAAGCATCTAACGGTGTAATTTTGATTACCACCAAACGCGGTAAGACCGGTGCTCCCCGTATCTCGTATAATGGATATGTCGGTATTCAAAATGCAACGGCAACCATTGACCGTGTAAGCTCTGCCGATTATGCCAGACTGTACAATCGCATTGACGATGATAATAATAACCCACATCGTTATTCGGACGAAGACATCCGTTTGTTCGAGAATGGCTCCGACCCATACGGACATCCTAACACCGACTGGAATGATGCTGCCTATAAAACAGGTGTTCTGCATAAGCACAATGTAAGCATCAACGGTGGTACAGAGAATGCAAGATATATGGCTTCTGTCGGTTATCTGGGGCAGACGGGTATCCTTCCGAATTCAGAACGCAGCCAGTTTAACGGACGTATGAATTTAGACGTAGATATAACCAAGAAATGGCATGTGCGTATGAATTTGTCCTATATCAAGAATGATTATAAAGACCCTAACTCAAACTATGGTGGCGGTTCTTCAGACCAGATTATCCGTCAGCTCAACATCCTAAGCCCGATGATTCCTATCAAGAATGAAGATGGAACTTATGGTTCAACTAATGACGGTAACCCGATTGCATGGTTGGATTCAAAATCTACAGTAGACAAATATAACCAGAACTTTACCGGTATGTTGTCTGTTGATTACAAAATTTTGGATTGCCTTACAGCAACCGTATCGGGAGCTTATGTTAATGATGACCAACACTACAAGGCTTTCGTAAAGAAAATCAATAATGACCCGGCACAGGCCGCACGTCCTAACAGCTTAACTGAGTCATTTACAAACTGGACCCGGTATAACTTTGATGCTTTGTTGAATTTCGACAAGCAATTTGGTGATCACAACTTAAAAGCAATGTTAGGTTATCATGCAGAAGCATACGATGTACGCTACAATGATATGTACCGTGAAAATTTCCCAAACAATGAATTGGACGATATGAATGCAGGTGCAACTGCTACTCAAACCAATAGTGGTTTTACACGAGAATTGAATATGTTGTCATACTTTGGTCGTATCAACTACGATTATAAAGGAAAATATTTATTCGAAGCTAACTTCCGTGCCGATGCATCTTCTCGTTTTGCTCCGGGCAACCGTTGGGGATACTTCCCTTCATTCTCCGGTGCATGGCGTATCAGTGAAGAATCATTTATGGAAACCTTAAGAGACAGTTGGTTGTCAAGCCTTAAGATTCGCGGTTCTTGGGGTCAGCTGGGAAACCAGGATGCTTTGGGAAACGGTACTCCGACCGGAGGAGACTACTATCCATGGATGAATACATACAACCTCGGCGCCAACTATCCGTTCGGAGGTTCGTTAGTGACAGGATACTATCAAGGTTCATACAAAATGGCTTCTCTTTCTTGGGAAAAAGCTACCACTTGGGGTATCGGTATAGACTTCACTTTATTCAATAAGCTGACCGGTTCTATTGACTACTACAACAGAAAGACCACAGATATCATCATGAATGTCTCCGTACCTAAAGAATTTGCCTTGGGTGCATACAAAGATAATGTAGGTGCAATGAAGAATAGTGGTATTGAAGTTCAGTTGGCCTACAACGATACATGGAACGATTGGACCTTCGGTGTTTCGGGAAACTTTGCCTACAACAAGAATACCATTGAAAACTTGGGTGGAGTAGACCGTATGGCCGATGGCAGCTTCATGCGTGAAGTAGGTTCTCCTATCAATTCATGGTTCGTATATCGCACAGACGGATTTTTCCAGTCTGATGAAGAAGCTGCTGCATGGCAAGCCAAATACTCTGCAATGGACGGATATCCTTTCGGACAAGATTTCAAGGCAGGTGACTTACGCTATGTAGATGCAAACGGTGACGGTAAAATATCGGCTGATGACCGCGAGCTTTATAGAACCAAAGATCCGAAATTCACATTTGGCTTCAATATTAATGTCGGTTATAAGAACGTAGACTTGTCAATGAACTTCAATGGTGCTGCCGGTGTAGGATATGCATTTACCAAGGAAGCATTCGGTGAATTCTCCGGTAGCGCAGGACATCCGTCAACTGCCTGGTTGGATAGCTGGACACCCGAAAACAAAAATGCAAGCATGCCACGCATAGCAGAAGCACGTGTATCTCCAAGTGAAGCTTCGAATGTACTTTCCGATTTCTGGATTATGGACACAAGCTATCTCCGTATGAAAACCATACAATTAGGCTATACTCTTCCTAAAAATTGGATAGAGAAATGGGGTATTCAGAATCTGCGTGTATACTATTCAGCAGAAAACCTACTGACATTTGACGATATGCCAATCAATGTAGACCCTGAAACTGTCAGTGAACGTTTGTCTAGTTACCCTTTGAATAAAACACATTCATTCGGAGTCAACATTACATTCTAAACTTTTTATAATCACTTAATTAATACAGAATAATATGAAACGTTTATCAACATATTTATTAGCAGGTATCGCATTGCTGTCTGCTTCATGTTCAGATTTTCTGGATACAGCTCCGAAAGATGCCCTTTCTCCTGCAACAACCTGGAAAACAGAAACTGATGCCGAGAGTTTTGTAGTAGGTTGCTACAATGGATTATTAGATCCATCGTCCATTCTTTATTTAGATTGCGGTTCCGACATAGGTTACAATAATTTTTCATGGGAAGGATGGCGTCCTTGGGGAGACGGTTCCTTATCCAGCGGTAACACAGGTGCTTCATTCTATGATTTTGCCATCATCCGCCGTTGTAATACAGTGTTAGAAAACATCGACAATGTAGAATTCACTACTGCAGGTAAGAAAGAAGAACTGATAGCAGAAGCCAAAGCCATCCGTGCCTATAGATATTTCATTATGAACTGGTGGTATGGCGGTGTACCTATCATCGGTTCTTATACTACGGCCGAAGAAGCACAGGTACCGCGTAATACGGAAGCGGAAGTACGCGAACAGATTGCACAGGACTTGGACGATGCACTTACAGCCATCAACACCACTCCGGCAGCACGCGGACGTATTGCCAAAGGAGCTGTTTTGGCTACCAAAATGCGCGAAGCACTATATTACGGTGACTGGCAGAAAGCAAAAGATGCAGCTCAGGCTATCATCGATTTAAAACAATACGAACTGGATTCTGATTATGAAAACTTATTCAAACTGTCAGGCATAGATTCTAAAGAAATCATATTGGCAGATCAACGCCTCGAAAGTGTCTTCGGACTGGGCGTTATCGGTCAAATGTATAATAATGATGATGCAGGATGGTCTTCAATTGTTCCTACTCAAAATTTGGTAGACATGTATGAAATGGACAATGGTTTGACTAAAGAAGAAGCTACAGGCTATTATGATGCCAAACATCCTTTTGCCAATCGTGACCCGCGCATGGATATGACTATTCTTTATCCCGGACAAGAATGGAGAGGAAAGATATTGAATACACTGGATGAGAAGCTGGCAGACGGTTCAAAAAACAAGAACTTTCCTACTTATACAGACAATGCCTCAAAAACAGCTTTAACATGGGCCAAATATCTAGATCCATACGAACAGTATTCTAATATTTGGAATACGGCTGCCTGTGTTATCATATTCCGTTATGCAGAAGTACTGTTAAGTTGGGCAGAAGCCGAAAACGAATTAAACGGTCCATCAGATCAAGTGTACAACTATATCGACCAGATTCGTGAACGCGTAGGTATGCCTAAAGTAGTCAGAACTAAATATGATACTCAGGATAAATTACGTGAATTGATTCGTCGTGAACGTTGTGTAGAATTTGCAGGTGAAGGTTTACGCCGTGCAGATATCCTGCGTTGGAAAGACGCCGGTGGCAAGATGTTGGCAGAAACTTTAATGAGCGGTGATTTAAAACGTATTACCGGTGCTATCAATTACAGTGAAACCGATCCGTACAAACGTGCAGAAGTTACCGGCACGGCAACAATTGAAACACGTAAGTTTGCTCCGAAGAACCGTTATTTGCCATTCTCTCAAACGGACGTACTTGATAAGAATCCGAACATCAAACAGAATCCCGGATATTAATCTATCATAACAGAGAAAAATAACATTCATAGAAAAAGGGAGTGTGCCAAAACTAAACCGGCCTATCCCATCGTCAGCTGTAGGGGCAGGGGTTGCCTGCCCGAAGACACAAAGCAAACTGTTTTCGGGCGAGCGGACCTCGCCCCTACAAACCAAACGACAGCATTATCCACGTTTTTTTGACACAACCCCTTATAATATTCTTCAGCCAAATGAAGGAATCGTTATCTTAAACGATCATAAGCTTTCACCAACACTTCATCTTTACCGATAGCACGAATAGCCAGCCAATTTAAAATAATAGCGACAAAAGGCAAGCATAAAGTCCACGAAGCAGAGAATGTCATGCTATCATCCTTCAACATAAAGATAAAAGTAATCAGTGTAGCATAATAACCTACCAGTAAGATAGTGCTGAAAATAGTCATACGAATCTGCAACATACGTTTCTTAAACATAAATATCGTAGTAAAAGAAAGCAATGCCGCTACTACCAGAATGACAAACATAGCCCAAGGAGCATAGTCCTTTACGCCGTCGGCAGAGACAATACACAGATTAGTAAACTTTGAGACACTGTAATCCTCAGCAATATAGGCTCCTACAGGAGTGCACATACAAACGATGAGCAGAATGGTAACTACCAATAAATAAACGGATTGAATGCGTTGTATCATAATAATAATCTTTTAATAACGGTTATACAAAAAAGAAGGCCGCTTCAGTGAAACGG
>ENA-ORSM01001394-ORSM01001394.1-human-gut-metagenome-genome-assembly--contig:-NODE-1394-length-19005-cov-4.935515_pt1 | contig 19005 bp, 20 predicted proteins | sample MGYA00241903_ERZ509170 | MGnify/ENA primary metagenome ERZ509170 (study PRJEB26280, sample SAMEA2338784) | human gut metagenome | biome: human gut; feature: human-associated habitat; material: faeces...
TGACGGACGGCGCCATCGGCAAACGTCCTGTCGCCGTGATGGTGAATAACGTAGACGCCGCCCTGCCGCAATATGGCATCTCCGCCGCAGATCTTATTTTTGAGTTACCGGTGGAATACGACCTGACCCGTTTGATGGCGGTGTACGGCGACTACACGCAGGGGCCGGACGTGTGTTCGGTGCGCAGCTGCCGATACTATTATCCGATTTTGGCGGTCGGATTTGATGCGGTTTACGTGCATTGGGGAATTGACCCGACCATTGCGACGGAGACAATCAATAGCATGGAGATTGATCATTTCGATGCAGACTATTACGGTACAGGCAAGTATTTTGGCCGTGATAAGGATCGTATCAATGCGGGCTACGCCTGGGAGCATACCGGTGTGTTCTACGGTACAAAGGTGCCGGAAATGCTGGAAGATAGCAATGTTCGTACCGATTTGAAGGAAGATAAGAAGGGCACAGCGTTTAAGTTCGTTGAGATGGACAAAAATGCTGCTCCAAGCGGGGAAGAAGCAAAGAATGTCCGTGTTGACTTTGGCGCGAATTACAGTACATTCAGCTATGATGCAGACAAGCATGTGTACATGAAAAACTACCAGAACAAGCCGCACATGGACTGCAAAACAAACGAGCAGCTGCAATTTGAGAATGTTATCGTTTTGGAAGCGGACATTTCCCTGCGTCCGAACGATGTTGATGGCCACAAGCTTATCAACTGGGAAGGCGGCGAAAATGCAAAGGGCTATTATATTTCCGAGGGCAAAATGGTGCCGATTACTTGGTCTAAGGCCGGCATGTATGACCCGCTGAAGTTCTTTGACGCGAACGGCAACGAGTTGCAGCTCAATCGCGGTAAGTCCTACATTGCGTTCACCTATGCGGGAAACTGCAAGGTTGAAGGGTAAAAGCTAAGAAAACAGACAAAAAGAGCTATCTGACTTCTCTAACAGAAATCAGATAGCTCTTTATTTTTGGATAATCTAAAATGTTGTCATTTTGTTGTCACGGAGCAATTTCGTAACCCAAAAGTCCAGCATTTTCAAGGCTTTTCAGTCTTTCGGGTATTACTCAAATTCGCTCTCTGCAAAATCATCTTAAACAAGTTTGATTGGGTGATTTGGCAGGGACTATCTACATTATTTGAGTTATCAGATGCATATTGTCTATCCGATTTTTTGTTGCCATGCTGTTGCCACGAAAGCACAGAAATCTATTGCTTTTTCAGTTGCTTTCTTAATGTTTCAGGGAGGATTTGGTTTAACTCTTGCCTGGAGAAAAACTGCGATTCATTTTCTTTCAAAGCCTTTTGAGCCAAAGAGTAACTTTTATTATCAGTCAATGGCGCCGAAGCATAAACTTTGGCTACACGTTCTTGAAGATCATCCCGTCTGCTTACAATATCTTCTCTTGATAGTGTAAGAAAATCTGTAAGTAACGACAGATATTCTTCTCTGAGTAACCACAATTTATTTGAGGTATCTAAGTGCAGTTTGTGAACAGCAGATAAATCTGTGTCTTTGAAATAAGCAGTTAATACTAACAGAAAAGTCGAGCAAATACCACCTACCCAAGTGAGCAAGATTTGATTGGTAATCAACGCACCTATAAAACCACCAGTTGACACCGCAGAAAGGATCAGTTGAATCCATTTTAATGCCGTATACTTTTTATGCAATCTTCCGGCATGGATTACTTGGGTGGTATAAGTATATACAACTTTTCCGTAAGCTTCTTCGATTTGATTATAGAGGGTAGTATCACAAGGTCGGGAATTTGCTTCCATAAATTTTCTTCCATTCTGCGTTTGCACTTGATGGGTATTTAGTCTCATCCGCAATAGCTTCTAATGCCTTTTCGTATGATGCTTTTGCCTTGGATTGAAAAGAGCCAAAACAAGTGATGTATCTGTCACTTCCCATCACTTGCCAACGATACTGGGATGTTGGTCTCTCAGATACATATTTGAGAAAGTCTCTTGTCATCCAATCATAATACACATACGATTTGTCTCGGTATTCCCAAGTAGAAATGAAGTTGTAACTCAATATATCCAACAAAATCCCACTGATATCTACGTCGTTTTTGTCCCTCACGCTCGGGACATTTTACACAACCTTTTCAGGTTTGAATTACATTGGCAGTTCATTGACTGAATCTCAGCAATCTCTGCTCTGGGATTAGTAACCTTCCACAAACCGCCGTTGTTAGAATTTGCAAATGTGTAACTACTATCATCTTTATTGATAAAAGCAGGTAAAACCTCAAAATTTATACCATCTGAAAATGGAATACTAATAATTTGCCCATCTGCTTTCAAGTGGGTAACCGAGTATGTTTTCTCTATGACCTTTTTCACTTCTTGAAGTAAAGCAGATTGTCCGTTGGATGTATAGGCATTGAATTTCTCATATGTTGAATACGGAAGTTGTACCAACATATCTATGTCACTGGTAAAAATCTCAGTATCACGACCATATGAACCAACATACAAACTGTGAGAAGAGTCAGAAGATGTTCCCCAATAATCAATGTTGATTCTCTTGGTAATAGAATGATATCTATTGCTAATTTTACTCAGATTGTCGTCTGAAAATCTGAGGTTTTTACAAAACCGTTCAAAAGCTGCAGCCACAGTAAAAGCCATATATAGTAAACACCTTCTCTCTATTTCTATTATGCCAATAATTCAGCTAAACGTGGGCACTTAACATAAGATAGTTCTTTGGGCTCGATTTTTTTCAAACCTCCACCATACACTCGGCCTTCACTTTCAAGATCACTGGCAGTAATGTTACTCAAAGCGATCCAAACCTCATGTAATATATCTGGTGCCTGAGTAATTGCTTCTTGGAGAATATTTTTAGGATATAACATTAAATAAGAATTCGTAGCAATTGCGCTTGTATGATTCAAAATAAAACGAAAAGGTGCAGCGTGTTCATCATTTCCTCTGCCCATATAGGAACATAAGAATGGCGTTGCCGATCTATTTTCTTGGTAATACCAAACCTTGCGATTTTTACAAAGATACTTTTGAGCAGTAGTATCGAGACCACTACTCAAATAATTCCAGATAGACGGATGATTCTTTTTTATTTCATCTTCCGGGAGTGTACAGCTAAGCAAGAAATACTGTGTGTCTAAGCGGGGATTCCCATATTTATCACTAAACACTTCATTGCATTTTAAATAACGAGGGCTTGGCAGAATCGGTGTAAAGAAGCTCATGTCGAGATTTAGTTCTTCAATTTCTTCTTTAGACAAAATAAAGAAATCATTATCACCAGTTGCTAATCCACGCTTAATAGTGAAAAAGTCACCCAATGTCGGAGTATGCGTATTCAGAAGTTGCTCATCATTGGTTGGGAAATGAGTCCATTTCCTGCTTTTTCTCAAAGTGTTTCTATCTACATTTCGATAAGCTTCTGGTCTTTCAAGTGTACCACCATAAGAAAATTCGACATTATAATTATTTTCCATGGTCTCGTTTTTAAACCAAACTACACACGAAGAAACCAAAGCATCGTCAAATTTACAGTTCTCAGGATTATATCTATGCACTCTAAGTAAATGAACTTTGTTTAGAAGGTACTCTTTCAGTTTACCGCCATAATTAACATCCATAAACTCACTTGGAATAAGCCATCCACATATTGCATCTGGAGCAAGCCATTTGTGTGCGGACAAAATAAAATAACAATATAGTCCTGCAAGACCTGAAAGCGATAAGCCTGTTTCTCTTTGTGTCATAGCCGAAAGCTTTGACTTTTGTTCTTTGTCAATGTAATGGTGGCGCACATACGGAGGATTACTAACCAAAAGGTTTATCTTTTCAAAGGATTCAATTTCAGTAAAATCGCCGCTTACTAAATTTACATTTGTGTGACCCCAAAGTTCATTAGCGGCATCATAGAAATCTTTGTCTACTTCAACCCCAATTGCGGTGTTTATGATTTTATCGTGTTTGTCACACTCTGATAAAAGAGCTGAATAAAACGCTCCCGTGCCAAACGCAGGCTCCAAAAAAGAGATTTCCTTTTTGTCCTGCAATGCTAAACCAAATGACATTATTTCTTGAGCCAATTCATAGGGAGTTGCAAACTGACCAAACCGTCTACGACTTTCAATGCTTTTACTATTATCAATCGCCGTTTGTAATTGCATCCTTCTGGATTCTATTAAGTTCAAATCCCTAATTGCTCCAAATCGTTTATTCTGTGTTCCCATATCCAATCAATTCCTTCTGCTGCTTCATAGCCTAAATATCCCGAATCAAAGTAACCACATAAAAACAAACTATACGATACATTGCCATATGTATTTTTTAATTGCTGCATTTTAGCAGCTTCTTCTTTACGGCGTTTGTTTACGTTGGTAAAATCTCCAGCTGATTTCGCTTCAATAAGGAGAGGAAAATCTCCAGCTTGTGCCGATTTAGTAAGAACAACCACATCGACAGGAATGTTGATTCGATCTTCCGAACCTTCAGCAACTAATACAGGCACATTAGTATGGAACGAAAAAGTTCCTGGTATCATTTCGTTATACTTCGTCCCGGCATTGGCTTCTGCATAACCTCTATCTTGCAAGAACTGTGTTATTGCTGCAAGCTGACGTTTCTCTTGAGCATTTCTAATAATCGGATCAGCTACCGCACCACACAATCTGTCTGCAACAACAGTCGCAGATCTCTGAACCTCTTGTTCAGTTGGTTCACGCATTTCTGGTAGCCAAACAAATATATCCGGATCTGCCATCCTATTGATAGTTCTGGCTATTTTTGAAAGTTCGTCGGACAATCTATCTGCAGCCATTCGAGGAGACACACGAGGATTATCTGCATCTTCCATATTTTCAACCAAGCTTTTAGTTACTCCAGCTAAGCCAACAAGACGATCTCTTGCAATAGGAGGGCAAGTGGACATTCTTAATATTGGCAAGACCTCTGGGTGATTTTTTAATAATTCGACCGATATATTCCTCAGATAACTCGTATCAATCAGAGCACGTTCTACACTGCTTGCTGTCGTTACACGTGTTTCTCTAAATGCCCTGGGAGCAAATTCCATAAACCAACTATTATACAAATCCACAGATTGCAAAATGTCGTTTTTCCAAAGATCAGGTTTATCTCTATTAATGCTCATATAATCTCTCCTCAAATCACATCTTTTGTTAATTCCATAATATCTCCTATATCACACTGCAATGCTGTGCAGATTTTTACCAACACATCTGTAGTGATATTTTCGTTTTTTCCTAACTTCGCCATCGAAGCGTGACTAATACCTGCCGCAGCGCACAGGTCTTTCTTCTTCATATCTTTATCAATTAGCAGTTTCCAAAGCTTCTTATAACTAACCGCCATACTTATCAACTCCAATAGTAGTTCTCACAGTTCAAAAATTGCTGATAAAAATTCTGCGTTCGCTGCTTTTAAGAATAGTATAGCATAGATGTGCTCGCTTTTCAAGATGATAATTGCAAGTTTTTCCTATTCGGCGGCAATTCTGCAGATACTCTCTCGCCTATCGTTTTGATAAGGTAGCCTTATTATGGGAATGGCTAATTGCTGTGGCGGCAGGGATTTCTCCCTGCCGCTTCTGCGCTTATGCTGTGTAAATTAGTTCGTTATTGACCATCTCCATAGCCCTATTTCGGATATTGTTCATCCTGCCGACCCACTCCATTTGGTTGTCTGCATTGAGTTGCTCTGTGACACCTTCCGCCTCGGCCATCTGCTTTACCAGCCGAAGAAACATCGCCTCTGCTTGCCGGTCTATGTCGGCAAGGTAACTGTTCAATTTGCCGTTGGTGAACAGGGTCGCATAGGTTGCCCGTCGATGATCCTTCAGGTAACGCCGGTGGCGCTGTCCCCACACGCCGATGGGCTGCTGTTCTTCTTCGGGCAGCTTCAGATCGGGGAGAAGAGAATCCCCGACCTGCGTATAAGTACCGCCCATTTCCTCAAAAATCGTCTTTGCCATTGTCTGTTCCTACCTTTCATAATTTGTATTTCTGCGCCTTGTGCGCTGATTTTGCTTTCGTTGCTGCTCCATATCTTTTGCCTGCGCAATCAGATTATCGATCTGCTGACTTCCAAGAACCTTCCGCAGAAAGCGGAAATCCTTCAGTTCCGAGCGTAGGGCATCATTTTCTCCTTTGAGCCGGTCGTTGGTTGCGGTCAGATGTTCATTCTCTCGGTAGAGCCGCCCGTTGGTGGTGTTCAGCCGGTGATAGCTGTCCAGAGCCTTGTAATAGTGGTAGAACACCTCTCGGATAACCTCTTTCAATTTCTTAATGAGTGGGTCAACAAACCGCTGTTTATAGGTCTTGGCGGTCATTAGAGTGGGGGGATCGGGGAGTTGAAACTCTGCATCCGACTCAATCCGCTGCTCCAACTTTTCAATAGACTGCACACCCTGATCAAAGTTGTCGATCCGATTCTGTACAGCTTCCAGCTCGTCCTGCTTTTCGACAAGCGTGCTGTCCAGTGCAGCAATCTCTTTTTCTCGCTCTTGCTTCTTGTAGTCCAGAACAGAGAGGTGCTTTTCGTGGGTACCTTTCTGCTTCCACTGAATATCATACCGCTCCATCACGGCGGCAAGCTGCTCCTTTTCGGACTGTACCCACTGCGCCCATTCCGTTGCACCTCGTGTGCCACCCTTGAAGCCCTGCGCTGCCAGCGCCTGTTTCAGCGATACACGGGTATCAAGTCCTCGCTTGCTCCCGGTAGTGAACGGCACAAAGTCAATGTGGATATGCGGCGTGGCCTCGTCCATATGCAGGTGCGCCGAGAACATCCGAAGATTGGGATTGCGCTCCTGAAAACCCTGATAATACTTGTCCAGTACGGTTCATGCCAGCTCCGCATACTCGCCGGTGGCGCTCATATCTTCTTTATTTCCGATTTGCAGGATGATCTCGTGGAAAGGCTTCTCCTGATTGCCGGAACGGATTTTTTCATAGTAGTTTGGAATGCGCCTGTCTGCACGCGCTTGCTTCTCGTTGTACCGTTTCAGAGCCTCATCGAAAAGCTGGTGGTATACCGTCTGGATGCGTTCATTGCAATAATCAATGTTCAGGTGCGTGCGGCTTCCGTCTACATTCTCCGCCCGAAATTTGCGGCTGTTGTGGTTGACAGATCCTTTGCCGACCTCGGCACTGATCGTTCTCTTCATAAAATCTCACTTCCTCTCTCTTTCCGGCCGCAGCCGGGGTTCTGTTACTCTTGTCAAGAGTAACGCAAAAGCACTTTTGACAGCCTGCGGCCATCAAAAGATGCTATTGCGCTCTCCCGAGGGGGATGGTACAGAGCCGGTGCATCGAGCACCGACCCTGTACCGGGACTTTGCCCCGGCAGCCTGCGGGCTGCTCCCCAGTGCTCAATGCCCTTTGAAAAGGGCAGCCGCACGGCTTGCCGAAACTTCAAGCGTGACAAACCGTGACGGTGGTGACGATGTTTTAGGCCTCACCAGCGCCCACCAAAAGACCGTCACGGCCGTCACCCTTTGACACGCTGTCCATCTTCTTCCACAGGGAGATTTTCCGTCCACCGTGATTGCGACTTGCCTTGTAGCGAATGTCGTGATCTCGCAGCAGCCGCACAGAGCCGATGCTCAGCCGAAGGGATAGCACATTGGGCTTGCAGTCCAGATTCAGCAGGCTGCACAGCTCGGATGCTGTGCCCTCCCAGTGTTCACCCGCCGAAGAAAGAAATGCTGCAATACTTTCCAGAAACGGGTCCGGCGGTTCCTGCCAAAGCTCCGTTTCAACGCTCTCCAACTCCCATACCAGCGTTTCGGGGTTCTTAGTTAGGTGCAGCCGCTGATCCTCCTGATCTCTGCCGGTGACATCCAGCACCGCCGCATTGGAGGTGCGTTTCTCTTTACTGAGAACAAATCCGCCATCCGCTGCACCCAACAGGCCATTGGTTCCAGCAATCATATCGAATTTGTCATCTGCCTCCAACTTGCGGGTGTGGTGAACGATTACCATCGTTACCTTATAGCTGTCGGCAACAGTTTTCAGCCGAGCCACAATATCGTAGTCACTGCTGTAGCTGAAATCCGCTCCGCCAACCTCACGCACCCGTTTCAGGGTGTCGATGATAATCAGGCCGGTGTTGGGATGCTCTTTCATAAAGCTGCGAATCTGATCCTCCAGACCGCTGTTGGCTGTTTTACAGTGGGTGGCAAAATACAGATTTTCTGCCGCCTCAGCGCCGAACATCCGGAACAGTCTCCGCTGTAAGCGGGCATAATTATCTTCCAGCGCAAAGTAAAGAACGCCCGTTTTCCGCACCTTATAGCCCCACAGGGGCAGGCCGGTGCTGACCTGATAGGCAAGCTGGGCCATCAGGAAGCTCTTTCCGACCTTCGGGGAACCGGCCAGTAAGTAGGCACCCCGGTACAAAAGGCCGTCGATCAGCGGCTCCTGCCCCTCAAAATCGGTATCATAGAGGGCGGTCATCGATACCGTTTCCAGATAATCCGGGGCCATTCTTCTTTGCATTTCCCGGTATAAATCGTCGTCAGACCCCTTGAAATCCGGGTCAAAATCGGTTAAACTATTGTCAGTAAGGTTTTGGGATGACTGCTCCGTATCTGCGCCAACAGATACAATAGGGGTGGTCATTTCTTTTTCGTTGGTCATTCAAATTCCTCCTTCATTCCGCCGAGAATATCGGCTATCATTTTAATTAGGTCAAGCAGCTCATCATTGACTGCGCCGCCAGTCTCAATGCGCTGCAATTCCAAAAGCACTTCGGCAAGCTGATTCCGCAGCGCCTTGAAAACTCTGGGATTGCCTTGCACTACTACATCCTTGTGGGTGAGTCGCCGGGTGATATAGTCCTGCTTGGTCAGCCCGGAGAGCTGCACATAGCGTTCGATTTGAGCATCCTCCTCCGGCGATACTCGGAAGGCTACCGTTTTGCTGCGCCAGCGATTATGCGTGTCTCTGTTCTTTGACGACATCTTAAATACCCCTTTCCATATCCAACTTATCCGCCATTTCTGTCTGCTTTGAGGGAAACAGATGTGCATAGTTGTAGGTAATATCAATACTCTCGTGGCCTACCCGGTCGGCAATAGCAACCGCAGAAAAAACTTGGTCAATCAAAAGGCTGATGTGACTGTGCCATTACGGTATAATAACGACAAACGGAAAAAGCCTTGATTTTCAAGGGGTTTCAGCGTTTGTCGCCGTCTATTCAATTCCTTTTCCCAAGTTGAAATATGGCGAGAAAATTGACGAAAAAAGGAGGCTGTTACATTAACGACAAAACCGAATAGTGCCAGCGGTCCGGCATTTTGCCTGGCCGCTGATTGCCGTGGGCGTTTCATCTTTTTAGGTGGACGCCCTTTTTTCATGCAGATTTTTAGAAGAAAGGAGCCACACATGGAACTGAACGAAATGGAAAAAAAGATGCTCTTTCAGGCCGAAGGAGACTGTCAGGCAAAGGTTCTGAATGAGCTTTACATGACCGTGCGATATTCAAACAATTCCGAGCTGCGGGAGGCGGCGGAAAGCCTTATGGCAAAGGTGCGTGTTCTGTCGGACCGTGAGTGCATGGATTTGGTGCGGGACATTCAGAAGAATTACCGGCTGCCCCACCCGCCCCGGACTATCGGGGAAAGGATCGCCGAGGCCAGGCAGCAGTCCGGCGCGGAGAAATTAAAGGGGCATGACATCATGGGGCTGGAACGCTTTGACCCGGAGGTTAAGCACATGATCGTCTTTGATGTGCTGTCCTATGATTCCCCTGTTGGGGATAAGGGCGATAAAATGCGCCTGTTTCTTACGGAGGCCGGCTATCAGAAATTCTTAGAGAGCCAGGAACGGGGCGAAGTCAAACTGAAAAATCATGCGAAGGTCTCAGGCGGCCATCTCCATTATGACCGCAGGGACCGCGCTTTGTAACGGAATAACCGAAGAAAGGAGGCTGTGAAATGGCTGTATTCCGTGTAGAGAAAACGAAGGACTTTACGGTTATGAGCAATCACCACCTGCGCAATACGGAACTGTCCTTAAAGGCGAAGGGGCTTCTTTCCCTTATGCTGTCGCTGCCGGAAGATTGGGATTATACCACAAAGGGGCTGGCCCACATTTGCAGGGATGGCGTGGATTCCATTACCACCGCCCTGAAGGAGCTGGAACGGCACGGGTATCTCACCAGGCAGCGCCTCCGCAATGAGAACGGACAGCTCGGCGATATTGAGTACACGATCCACGAAAAGCCTGTAACCGGCGTAAAACAAGGTGTTTCACCTAAACGGGAAAATCCAAGACAGGTAAATCCAAGACAGGCAAAACCTGAACAGGCGGAACCTGAACAGGAAAATCCCGCACAATTAAATACTAATCCACAAAAAACTAAAAAATCAAAAACGGATATATCAAGGACACATCAATCAATCTATCCGGAAGAGCCGGAAACGGCAGGCTGTCAGGATGGGATTGATAGGATGGATATGGCAGAGGCATACCGTGGAATTATCAAAGAGAATATTGAGTATGACTTTCTGGTTCCCCGCTATGGGCAGGAACGCATGGACGAGACTGTGGAGCTTATGCTGGAAACGGTGCTGTCAAGACGGCCCTATATCCGCATTGCCGGAGACGACTTCCCACGGGAGGTTGTCAGGAGCCGGTTCTTAAAGATCAATTCCGACCACCTGGAGTATGTTTTTGACTGTATCGACAAGAACGTTACGAAGGTCAACAACATCAAGGCTTATCTGCTGGCAGCGCTGTATAACGCGCCGGCAACAATGGATAGCTATTACCGTGCGGAGGTCAACCATGACCTGTACGGCTGTTAGGCGCTTTCAGGCGTCTTTTTTCATATCATCACAGGAAGGAGGCGAAGCACGATGAAACGAAAATCTGTGCCGACACCATGCCCGGTGTAACCAAAGAGCAGATTCAGGCGGCACGGGAGGCGGACCTGTTCGCCTGGCTGCAATCCCATGAGCCCGGCGTGCTCAAACGGGACGGCCCCAATTACCGGCACAAGGAGCATGACAGCCTGGTCTATGTGACCGGGAAACGGTACTGGTACTGGAACAGCCGGGGCCGCAGTATTAACGCCCTGGATTACCTGATCCAGATTCGGGGCTATGGTCTGGTGGATGCGGTTCAAGCACTGGCAGGCGGAGAAATACGGCAGACGCCGGCTTACCAAAGCGCGGCGGCAAAGCAGGCACAGAGAGAGCCGGAAAAGAAACCGTTTACGCTGCCCTGGGCCAGACGGTGTGCTACCGCCGCTGTTTCGTATTTGCAGCGGCGCGGGATCAGTTCGGATGTGATCAGCCGGTGCTTTCGGAACGGGCTTTTCTATGAGGCCCGGTATCATGGCGAACCGGTCTGCGTGTTTGTCGGAAAAGACAACGCGGGGAAAGCGAAGTTTGCCTGTATGCGCGGTATCACCGGCAATCTCAAAAAGGATGTTTATGGCAGTGACAAGGAATTTAGCTTCTGCTACCCACCGCAGAATCCGGGCAGCCGCCATGTGGCCGTTTTTGAGGCTCCCATTGACGCACTTTCCCATGCCACGCTGCAAGAGCTCGAAGGCTGGAAATGGAATGGCTACCGCTTATCCCTGGGAGGCACCTCCCATGTGGCGCTGACCGCGTTTCTGGAACGCCACCCGGAAATAAAGCGGGTCACGCTTTACATGGACAATGATCTTGGCGGCCTTACCAATGCCCGGAAAATCAAAGCCATGCTCCATGAGGATCAGCGGTTTAAGCATATCCGGGTGAGCGTCAACCCGCCCCGCGTCGGAAAGGACTATAACGAAAAGCTGCAACATATCAGGGAACAAATTAAAGGCCGTCAACTACAATGCCGCCAGAAACAGGCGGCTATTTCAATTTAACAGGAGGATTTTAACATGACGAAGACAGAAAATACCGCTTTGCAAATGATCGCCGAAGCCGCCCGGTGCCCGGAATATGGCCCCGATATGGTTAAGGCTTTGATGGAAAAATTGGATATGAACGAAAAGGGCTTTGCGCTTCTGATGAACGTTACGCCCTCCACTGTCCGGCTCTGGACCAGCGGCGCCGTTCAGCCCAGCGGCACGGCCAAGCGCCTGATGCAAATTTATGAAACCGGGCCGGAAATCGTGAGCAAGATTGCCGGCGGACAGCACCCGGAGGATGGAAATGCTTATAAATGATTGCGTTAAGTTTTCGCACAGACTGGAGGTGATAATGTTTGGCAGAAAATTTACAGCATGAGGATTTTGGGGAAAAGATCGGAGGTGCGAAAAAAGACCTCTGGAAAGACCGCGGCCTGTATGTAGACGACCTGGGCGCCATGAATGAGCGGGAGGCGGAGAAATTCGTCAAGAAGGATAATGTCTGGAAGAAACCGGACTATCAGGCCATGCTTGACGATGGCGTTCCCCTCGGCGTTGTCTATTTCATCAAAAAGGCACGGGACAGCCTGGGGGCTTCTCCCCAATACCGGTACAGTGACAAAACCCCGGAGCTCAGGCGTGCCAGGCAGGAGGAATATATTGAGACCGTCCGGCAGCTACAGGCCGTGATCGAGGATGTGCGCACACTGGATGACGCTATGCAAGCCTATGACCGCTTTCTGATACAAAATGGATATGTGGAGCAGGTGCAGGGCTGGGCCAGCGGAACCCATTACCGCGCTACGAAGAAATCCCTGGATAACCCGGTCATTACCAATAAGCTGGTGCAGGCCTTACATATCCGCTCCGCTTCTCACTTTGACCGGGATTTCACGCAAAAGGCGCAGCAGGAACAGTTTGGCGTTTCCAAAGACCAGAAGATGCCAAAGGGCTATGCGATCCACTTCAATGACGGGAAAAACACCTATTCCAGAAATAACGACTGGAAACCCGGCACCTATTATGTGACGAAAGGCTATTCCATTTTGCAGACAAATTTGGAATCCCGTGAGGCAGCCCTGAAATGGGTACAGGATTTTGCCCGGCAGCGGAGCAAAGGCGGAAAGGTCCGGTTTACCCCTCCGCAGCTTGCGCATGTGAGACGGACCGGGCCGGACTACCGGAGCGGTCAGGAGATCACCGGACAGCATTATCTTGACACTTTCGGCTTCCGGGGCGGCGAATTTGGAAACTGGATGAACCAGAATGACCGGCAGGCGTCCCTGAACATGGGATTTGAAGCACTGAAAGACCTGGCGGCTGCCTTACAGATCAGCGATCAGGATATTGCCTTTGGCGGCACGCTTGCTATCGCTTTCGGTGCCAGGGGCAGCGGCAACGCCGCGGCCCATTATGAACCGCTCCGCAAGGTCATCAACCTTACGAAGATGCACGGGGCCGGTTCCCTGGCGCATGAATGGTGGCACGGCTTTGACGACTATTTGGGGGCAAAGATGGGCGCGAAAGGGATGCTCTCAGAACAGCCCCGCCTTTACCCATTGTTCCAAAAGCTCATTGATACCATGAAGTACAAACCGGAGACGCCGGAGCAGGCGGCCAAACGCACCGAGGCACAGAACAGCCGGACAAAGAAAAACGCGGCAAGCTGGCTGGATTCGGCGGTGCTTGGCTCCTTGAAGCGGTACGGCAATGAAAGTACGCTGGAACAGTATGTGGCATTAAAAGACGCTTTCCTTTCCGGGGAGGTCGGTTCTGTGGATCAGATCAGCGCCTTAAAGAAATCCGTCAGCGGCCATGTGATTCCCAAAAGTGATCGTGAACGTTTGGAAATGTTCGAGCGGATGCTTCACAGGATGCAGGAACAGGAAACCCCGCAGATCGGGCGGACAGAGACCGACTACTACCGCAATTCCGTAAAAATGGGAAAAGAATGCGAGAAAGACGGCGGCTATTGGGACAGCAACACGGAAATGACGGCCAGGGCTTTTGCCTGTTATATCAAGGATAAGCTGCCCTATGCTTCTGATTATCTGGCCGGCCATGCGGATTGCGCGGTAGCCCTTGTCATGGATAAATCCGGGGAAACAGAGGTTTTGAAAGCCTATCCCCAGGGTGAGGAACGCAGGGCGATCAACGCGGTGTTTGACGAGATCGTGGCAGATTTGAAATTGCAGCACACCCTTACCCATGCGGAAACAACGCTGCCCCTTGCGGTGCAGGCTGTACCGTTGGCTGAAAATGAGCAGATTACCATATTTACGATGGAACGCCCTTCGGTGATCGGGCAACTTGCGGCGGCAAGATCGGCAGAAAAAAGTACCCCGGCGCAGGCGGCTCCTAAAAAGTCCCACGCGCCGGAGATTTAAGGAGGTGAAACATTGGAAGAAAACAAGGATTATCAGGTTTACCGGTTTGACTATCTAACGGAAGGCAGCCAGCTCAAATTGGAGCACAACGTATATTGTGAGGATGTGGATATATCTTCCCTGATTACGCAGGGTGCGGATGCACTGGAGGCATTGCGTCAGGACAGCATAGACGGCGAGCAGAAAGCCCTTGCAATCGTGCAGGCGGCGGCAAAACAATGGGAACAGCAGGCGGCAGTCACACAGAAATTGAACCGCTCGCTGGAATACCTGCGGACCCCGGAGGTTGCACATACGGGAAATGAATGGCGCAAAACCGGCAACTGGCGGGACGCCGAGGAAATCAGCAACCGTGTCTATAAGATGACATGCAGCGTTTGGGAAGATACCAAATATGACCGGGAAACGAAGCAAAGCGTCCCGGTTGCCTGGTATGTGACATGGGATGTGTATGTGAATTCCCCGAAGGAGGGATATGGGGAAAAGATCGCCGGGCAGAACCAGAAACGCTATACCGACAAAGCCGCCGCTATGAAATACCTGGATGGGCGCAAGAAAGCCTACTCCCACCTGTTTACAGAAATCTCTCCGCAGATTCCAAAAGAATATGAGCACCACTTTACCGTTCACGGTACCCTCCTTCCCGGTTATACCGTGGAGGGCCAGGAACCGGTCAAGGCAGAGCACACCGCCGCCGAGGTTTCGGAGGGCGATATTTCTTTGCCCGAAAAGGCGGAAAAGCCTTCCGTGCTGGGGAAACTGGCGGCGGCGAAGCTGGACGCAAAAGAATCCGGGCAGCCGGTCCGACAGGGAGAAAAATATCAGTCAGAAGAAAGGAGCAGCTTATGAATGAGTGGGAAAAGAACCGCCGCATGGCAGAATCTTACCGGCAGTCATACCCTCCCGGTACAAGGCTGGAACTGATTGGGATGGATGATCCGTTTGCACCGATTCCGGCAGGAATGAGGGGAACGGTTAACTATGTGGATGACCAGTCTCAGATTCATGTGAAATGGGACAATGGCAGCGGGCTTGCCCTTATCCCGGACACAGACAGTTTTCGCAGGCTGTCCGCAAAAGAGATTGAGGCGGAGAATGCGGCGAAGGGTTCTGTCGTAAGCAGGCTTACCGCTTCCAAAACGCAGCCAGGGAAAGAACGGGAAGAAGGCAGGCGGCAGGCAAAGCCGAATAAAAAGAAGGAGGATATGCAGTTATGAAAGTTTTAATGGTGGAGCCTGGGAAAGTCCCCTATGCGGCAGAAATTGGCGAAGGTCTGGAGCCATTGCAGGCCGCTGTCGGCGGGGACATTCAGGCTGTTTACCCTTACGATGACCCGGTTGCCTTGATCTGTAACGAGGAAGGCAAATACATGGGGCTTCCCCTGAACCGTGCTCTCCATGATGACGAGGGCAATATCTATGACATTGTTGCAGGGAATTTCTTTCTCTGCGGGCTTGGCGAGGAAGATTTTACAGACCTTCCAGCAGACCTTATGGAGAAATACCGGCAGCAGTTTGAGCACCCGGAGCAGTTTGTCCGCATTGCCGGGAAAATCCTGGCAGTCAAGCAGCCGGTCCCTTCCCCTGAAGAACAGGAGGCACAGCGGGCGCAGATGGCCGCACAGGAGGCACAGCGGGAAGAAATGCGGCTGGACGAGTCCACGGACCTGGCCTTTGACCTGGATGTGTTCCTGCGGCAGTACAGTGACGCTTATGCGGATATGCACCCCGTTTTCCATGAGGAAAAAGAACGCATGGCGGACGAACTCCTTTCCGGGCAGACCGGAAAGATACGCATGAGGATGGCAACTGTCATTCAGGAGGAACACCTGAACGGCGAGGCCGGGCCGCTGCTGGATCGCATTGCCGCCTATGAAAAAGAATACGGGATCAGCGCCTACTCCATTTACCAGCTTGACTTATCGGACAGCACCGATGACCTGCGCTTTATGTCCCTTGATTGGCTGGAAAAGAAAGGGCTCCCGGTAGACAGGGACAATTACCAGATGGTCTATGCGGCGGAGCTTTCGCCCGGCGAAACACTGGAAGATATTTATACCCGCTTTAACATCGACCACCCGGAGGATTTTAAGGGGCATTCCCTTTCTGTCTCTGATGTAGTAGTGCTCCACGAAAAAGGCAGCGACACCGCCTACTATGTGGACAGCATTGGGTTTAAGGAAGTGCCGGATTTTTTGGGCGGCGCCCGGCAGCCGGAGGCAAAGCGGGATGTGTCGCTGCGGGAGCTGCTTGACGACGCTAAGAAACAGGCGGCAAAGGCAGAACCTAAGACGCCGGAGAAAAAGAAAGAACCGGAAAGGAGCTGATGGCTTATGCTGATGGCAGAACAGGAACCCTATGCCTTAATGGTGCAGCCGGACGATATGCTGATCAGCCCTCGTGAAGTTAATGACAACTTCGGGACAATGGTATGCTTCCACCCCCGCTATGCCCTGGGCGACCACCACAACTATATTGACAAGGACGATTTTCTGCGGGAAATGTACTTAAACACCGTTGGCAACAATGAGCGCGGCACGGAACGCTATGAGCGCATGGTAAATATGGTCTGGAGCCGGAAAATGACTGGCGACCACCCCGACCCCCGTGCCGTGGATGATGCCATGCTCCGGGTGATCTCTGAAAAATACGTTGTGATGCCCCTGTACCTTCTGGACCACAGCGGCCTTGCCATGCAGACAGAGAGTTTCCACGATCCCTGGGACAGCGGGCAGGTAGGTTGGGTGTATGTTTCCAAAGAGGATGTGCTGAAAGAGTTCGGCGGGGAGAAAATGACCGGCGCCCTCCGAAAAAAAGCCGAGGATTTGCTTAGGGGCGAGGTTGCTGAGTATGACGCCTATCTCCGGGGTGAGTGTTATGGCTTTGAGCTGTATAAAAACGGCGAGCTGTCGGATAGCTGCTGGGGATTCATCGGAAGTCTGGAAGATGCCTGTAAAGCAATGGCGGATTATCTGCCAGACGAGTGCAAAGGCATGACGGAGCACCTTTCGGAAGTGAAAGAACCGGCTTCCATGATTAAGACGCTCCTTCGGCACGCCCGGATTCAGATCGAACAGGCGGAAAAAGCCCACGAACACGCCCCGCGCCAGCAGGTACTAAGTGAGGCACGGTAATGAACAGACTATATTTTTTCAGGAAGGAGGATGTAGGTGCAGGAAGATATTGAACAAAGAACCATGTCGGTCACGGTCCAGGCGGCAAAGCTGTCCGGGCGGGTGCTGAAAGCGGCCATTGCCGCCGCGCTTCAAAAGATGGAGCATAGCCGCAATACCCCGAAAGTTGGCCGCAACAGCATGAAGCGGCTGACCGCCAGGGACCCCGGCGCCAGTACCATTGAAGTGACCGGACGGATTCGCTCTTTTGAACGGATCGCCAAAAAGCATGAGGTCCGCTATCACATTGAAAAAGACCCCGGCACGGATCCGCCCAAATGGACGGTGTATTTCAAGGCAAACCAGGCGGACGCCCTGACCGCGGCATTTAAGGAATATACAAGAAAAGACCTTGCCCGTAGCACCAGGCCGTCGCTGCTTTCCCAGCTTGCCAAATTCAAAGAGCTGGCACAGGCGCTTGGCCGTGACAAGGTAAAGAATAAGGAGCATGGAGGGCCGGAGCGTTGAAGATAGATACGGTCACCCTGAAAAAGCAGGTGATCCTCCACCTGCCTTACCTTCTGTTCCTTTTGGTATTCGCAAAGCTGGGCCAGACGGTACGGCTGGCTCCCGGAGCGGATGCTTCGCAAAAACTGCTGGGGCTAAGTGAAGGCTTCACTTTGGCCTTTCAGAGCATGTGGCCCGGTGCGGCGCTGGATTGGCTGGTGGGGCTCTGCGGTGCGGTCATTATGAGGCTGGCGGTGTATCTCAAAGGAAAGGACGCAAAAAAGTACCGTAAAAATGTGGAATACGGTTCTGCCCGCTGGGGCAGCAAAACGGATATTGCACCGTTTATGGACCAAAAACCGGAAAACAACATCATTCTGACGCAGAGCGAGGGGCTTATGATGTCCGGCAGGCCGAAGAACCCGGCCAACGCCCGGAATAAAAATGTGCTGGTGGTCGGCGGTTCCGGCTCCGGCAAAACGAGGTTTTTTATCAAGCCCAATCTCATGCAGATGCACAGCTCCTATGTCGTTACCGATCCGAAGGGCACGGTCTTGATTGAGGTTGGAAAGCTGTTAAGCCGGGGCACACCGAAGCTGGATAAGGACGGAAAGCCGGTCCGTGGCAAGAATGGTAAGATCGTGTATGAGCCGTATAAAATCAAGGTATTCAACACCATCAATTTCTCAAAGAGTATGCACTATAACCCTTTTGCGTATATCCACAATGAGAAGGACATTCTCAAACTGGTAACGGTGCTGATCGCCAACACGAAAGGCGAAGGGAAATCGGGAGACGATTTCTGGGTCAAGGCCGAAACACTGCTCTATACGGCGCTGATCGGCTACATCTATTATGAAGCGCCCTCCAATGAGCAGAACTTTTCCACGCTGGTGGAAATGATAAACGCTATGGAGGTCCGGGAGGATGACGAGACTTTCAAGAACGCGGTAGATTTGCTGTTTGACGCACTGGAGCAGAAAGACCCGGATCACTTTGCCCTCCGGCAGTATAAAAAATACAAGCTGGCCGCAGGTGTTGTATGCTCTAAAAGACTTCTTAATCAAGCGGTTGGGAAGTCTCTTAGAACACACAACCTAAAACCGAAGAAAGGAGCGCAAGTT
>ENA-ORSM01001399-ORSM01001399.1-human-gut-metagenome-genome-assembly--contig:-NODE-1399-length-18963-cov-3.586894_pt1 | contig 18963 bp, 21 predicted proteins | sample MGYA00241903_ERZ509170 | MGnify/ENA primary metagenome ERZ509170 (study PRJEB26280, sample SAMEA2338784) | human gut metagenome | biome: human gut; feature: human-associated habitat; material: faeces...
CGCTGGTCACGAAAAGAATGTCCATTGCGCCTCCTGCCTATGTAGCTACTCCCCACTGTAGCCCGTCGCCGTGTGTTCGGGTGACCGGTCGTCACAATATGGGGCGCCGGGGCCGAGGAGGACACCCGCCCGGGCCCCGGCCGGCCCTCGCCGCGTTTCCCGTGCTTACCTTTTCTGCGGTTCTCTTCTCCTTCCTGAGGATGAATGCCGCCCGTCGTGGCCGAAGCGCTCGTCGTCCATATCGGTCTCATGGCGGATGGCCCGGCGGCCTGCGACTCGGCTACAGTGAAACCAACAGGGGAGGAGCAGACGATATATGGGATTCTTCGAGAGCTTTTCGGCGCCGTTCATGATGTCGGTGGCGTTATGGCCGCTGGTGTCGTTCATCGTGACCGTGCCCGTGCTGGCCATGCTGTACCACCGGGACAACCGGCTCGGCTTCGGTGCGGCGCTGTCGGCGTACGCGACGGTGCTGTATCTGATCGGCCTGCTGTGCTTCACGCTGTATCCGATGCCGGACGATCCCGCAGCGTACTGCGCCACCCACCATCTGCATCCGCAGCTCAATCCGTTGCAGTTCATCGGTGATATCCGCGCCGACGGGCTGACGGCGATCCTGCAGATCGTGATGAACGTGGTGTTCTTCGTCCCTCTCGGCTTCATCATGAAACGGGTGTTCCGCTGGAAATTCGCGGTCGCCCTGCCGGTCGGCTTTCTCGCGTCGCTGCTTGTCGAGACGATGCAGCTGACGGGGGTGATGGGTGTGTTTCCCTGCTCGTATCGTCTGTTTGACGTGGACGATCTGATATGGAACACGTCGGGCGCCGTGATCGGATACGGTTGCGCCATGCTGTTCGACCGGCTGTTCCCGCCGCGGCGCACGGATATGCAGACGGTCACCCGGCCGGGGTTCGTGCGTCGTTTCGTGGCATTCCTCATCGACATGGGACTGGTCGTGGTGTGCGCGACCCCTGTGGGCGTCGCCGCGATGGTGCTGGTCACGATGATTTCGGGCCGTCCTGGCGCCGACGTGCAGCGGATGCGGCTGCTCGGCCCGCTCGGGTTCGGGGACATCGCGATGCTGGTCATGCTGGTGCTGTTCGAATGGGTGATTCCGTGGTTCAGACAAGGCCGCACTCTCGGCGGCAGCTACACGCATATGACCTGCGAGACCACGCCGAGGAGCGGCGCTCGCCGCGTGGCGTTCTATGCGGCGCGGTTCGCCGCGATATGCTGCGTGGTGTTCTGCGGGCGCGTGCCGTGGGCGGGCACGGTGATATTGGTCATGGGCGTGTTCTGGCTGGTCCGCAGACAGATGCCGTACGACTTGATTTGACGTCGCTCGCCACGTCGTCGGTCCAGCTTTCCGGGACAATGGAATCATGAGCAACAACATACTTGTCATCACCAGCAACCCCGAAAAGGACAGCATGACGGATGCCGTGGGTGCGGCATTCGCGGCGGGCGCCGTCGAGCGCGGCGCGTCGGCGGACGTGCTGGACCTGTACGATGAAGGATTCAATCCCGTGTATTCTGCGGCCGACCGGGCCCATTATCTCGGCCATGCCCCGATGCCCGAGGACGTCGTGCCTATCCAGCGCCGGCTCGCGCAGGCGGATGTAATCGCCCTGGTGTTCCCGATCTACTGGTATACGATGCCGGCGATGGTCAAGGGACTGTTCGACCGCGTGATCTGCCGCGGGTTCGCCTATCATCCGGACGGCACCCCCGGCGCGCTCGCGGACAAGACGGTGCGGGTCATCATGCTGACCGGCGGCTCGCGGCAATGGTATGAGTCCGACGGCATCGGCGAGTCGTTGGACAATCAGATCTGCCGGCAGACCTTCGCCAAGTACTGCGGGGTGAAGGACGTCGAGCTGGTGTACGTCGACAACCTGTCCATGGGCGACGATTCGTCCGACAAGCGTAAGGCCGCCGCGGCCCAACTCGAAGGCATCCGTCAACTGGGCGCCAGCCTGGCGTGACGCCCATAAGCCATCACCGCCGAACGAGCCGGCGGCCGACATATGGTGCCGCTCGACCCGCGGTGGCTCTCACACGCGCATGTTCGGGAAATGCAGGCGCATGAAGTCGTCATCGAAAGCCGCCTGATATGCTGCGCGAACCAGTTGTCGAACACCACGCCGTTGGCGCGCTGCCCGTACAGGAAGATCGCGGGCAGCGCGCCAACGGCGTCGATGAGATGCACGAGCCACAGGACGAGCGGCAGGATGAAACGGACGATCAGATAGCACAACAGCCCCCAGAACAGCATGAACGGGACGGTGGTGCGCCCGCCGATGTTCAGCGGCTCGTTCGCATAGTTCCATGACCGGCTGCCCAGCAGATACTGTTGGATCAGACTCATCGCGAACTCCAGCATGCCGCCGGCGAGACCGCCGACCAGCACGACCTTCCACCCCAGGTCGATACGGCGCAGCGCGATGACGATGGCCAACGCGGAGACCGTACACGTAGTTGAAGGGGGTGAGGATCGATCCGTTGCGGTACTCGAACATGCCTTTGGCCTGGTATGCCCAGATGGTCTTGTGCACGGTGCCGATCAGACCTGCGAGCGCGTAGACGAACACACAATCCGCCCAGTCGCGAGGGCGGGGCTACCTGCCCAAGAGATTCGCGTCCATCGACCGCAAGACCGGCAAGCCGAAGACGGCGAACATCGTGCTCGCCATCGCGGCCGAGCTCGTCATCATAGGATTGCAGGTGCTGCCGTTCTCCCCGGCCGCGCTCAAATCCGCATCATGGGTGATCGTGGTGGTGTGGATCGTGCTGGGACTGGCGTTGCGCCTGATGAGCCTGCGCTCCCGGCGCGAGTGGCGCATCGCCGTCGCCGCCCGCAAGCCGCAGGTAATCGCGGTCGTGGGATTTGCGTCGGGGTACGAACCGGCTGATGACGGAAACGCCCTTGCCGCGGTTCTTCACATAGATGAACCCGATGACGGAGAACACGACCGCGCCGATGAAATTGACGATGAGATCCTCCATCGTGTCGATCAGGCCGATGTCAAGATAGCCGCCAAGGCCGAGGTCGCGCCCATTGACAGCCACCTGTGTGATGTCGTTGATATGAATGGCGTGATTGGCGTGGGCCGGATCGAGCATCACCGAGCTGATCGAATGCACGACGGCGTCCTTCTGCATGTCGAATCCGAACATCATGTCCATCGAGAATTCGAAGAACTCCCAGACCACGCCGATCGTCATCGAGAAGCAGAACGACACAATCGCCAGGGCTCGAACTTCACACGGTCCGAACGGTTGAGCAGGTCGACCAGCGAAAAGCCGATGGCGGCCGCGAGGAAGCCGTTCATCGTGTGCAGCACCGTGTCCCAGAACGGGAAGATCTCATAGAACGAGCTGATCTCGCCCAGGATCTCAGCCGCGAACACGAACACCAATACGATGACCTCAAGCGCGGACGGCAGTTCGATGCGGAACCGTACTTGGACGAACGCGGGCGCCAGCAGCAACAGCAACGTCAGGATGCACAGGAACACGGCCTCATAGTCGCCGTTGAAGAACTCCAGCACCGCGACAGCGATCACCAGCACGCGCAACACGACATACACCGCGAACGAGCTTTTGTGCTCCCGGATCTCCATGCCTATGGCGGCTTCCATGGTCTTCCAGCGTGCGCGCAACGGTGGTTTGTTCTTCGATTCGCCCATCGCTCCAGTCTATCGGCGACGGGCTGCGCCCGGTGGCGGGCGGCGTGTCGGTGCTCATCGAGCAGCTGGACATACCGTGGCCTGCGGGCATGGGCGGCATGGAAGAATGCGCTGGTGAACAGTCGCAGGATGGTTCTGCTCGAACCGTAATTGAGCGGCGAACGGATCCAGCCGTGCAGGCCTACCGTGGACCACTGGTCGAGTAGCCAGAACTCGCCGAGATCACGGGCGATCATGTCGAACGGCGTGGCGCATCGGGCCTTGTCCTCCCAAGAGAGCACGACCTTGTACATCAGATGGGCGTTGACGCGCACGTCGATCGGCACGTCCCTGTCGACGCACGTGATGCGCAGCGGCCCGTAGCGGTAGACATGCCGTGATCCAGGATCGCGGTGTCGGAACAAGAACGACATGGACGGCTCTCCCTGTGATGCATTGTATCGGACGGCAGACCATCGAACAGACGCTGTCGCTGTTCGGCTCCAGCGTCGTGCAATACGCTATTCTCTGGTACCTGGTCTTGCGGTCGAACTCCGGCATGGTCATGACCGTAGCGATGGTCGCCGCCGCCCTGCTGCAGGCAATCGTCTCCGTGTTCGGGGGTGTCTGGGCTGACAGATGGAACCGCAAACTGTTGGTCATGCTTCCCGATGCCGTCATCGCGGCCGTGACCATATGCCTGTCGGCAAGTATGGCCGTCGGCTGGGGCGATACCGGGCTGATTCTTGTCGTTCTGGTCATACGTTCGGCAGGCGGCGGAATCCAGACCCCGGCCGTGCAATCGTTCATCCCGCAGATCGTTCCGGAGGCGTGGTTGCTGCGCGTCAACGCGATTAACGGCACGTTGCAGACGGCGATCAGCATCGCCTCTCCTGCAATCGCCGCAGCCCTCGTCAACCTGATGCCATTGTGGATGATCATGCTCGTCGACGTGTCCACGGCGATTGTCGGCATAGGCTTCGTCGCGCTGATTCGTTTGGATGATGCCCGTCTTCGTCGTCCGGGGGAGAGCTCGGATGACGCCCCTGCGCGCCACATCGATTTCGGTTTCGTCGTGCTCTCCAATTCCGCTGACAGGCTTGCCGCGCCCACGTACACGCTCATGCAAAAGGAGAGCGACGTGTCCATGCAGGGGCGAGTATTGGGTCTGCTGACCTCGGTCTCGGCATTCGGAGTGCCTGCGGGCATGCTCGTGTTCGGCCCGCTCGCCGATGTGGTCGATGTACGTCTGCTGTTCGTGGTCGGCGGTCTGATGACCGTTCCGATCGGTGCCTATGTGATGAGATCCGCGCGGCGAAATCGGGTCGCTGAGTGAGTGACTGACAGGGGTTCATCGTGCGACACGCCCGAATTGTGTAGCAGGACTGTCTTACATGTTCTGCGGGAATGACGGAAAAAGGCCATTTTCCGGGATGCGTGCTTGCAGTTCTGCTACGCAATTCGGGCGTGTCGCGCAGCGTCTCGCTTTGCCGGACTCGCCGGCGATGTGCGAATGAGCTGCACGCACGGGTTGACTGTGCGCGCTGTCCGTGAGATGGAACCAGGTGTCTTATACCAGCCGGGCGGCGGGTGTGGATGTCATGACAGCGGCCGGAATCAGGCCAGCGTCGCCGTGATGGTGAGATCTCCGGTCTCGGTGCCGGCCCACACGCCGTCCGTGCGGTTCCAGCGCATGCCGTTCGCGCGCAACGAATCGATGCCGTAGCGCCGTGCATGGACCACCAGCCAGGCCGTCGCTTGGCGGCATAGCCTTTTCCCGTTTTCGGTGTCGGTTCCGGCCGACATTGTGAACGTCAGTGTCTTGGACGTGGTCTTGCCCGAGCCGTCATTGGCCGCGGAATTGTCGGCGGCCTTGTCGCCGCCGTCGTCTTGCGTCTTCGAGGAAGGCTCCAGACTCGACGGCTGCGATACCATGACGGTCGGGAATTCGTTGCGGAAATCACTGGTCAGACCATCCATGTCCGCGTCCGAAGGCTGCGCCGGCTCCAGCGCGCACGCGACACCCGCGCCGGTCTCGCCGGTCAGACCCGCCGCCCATGTCCGCGCAAGATTGGTCCAGTCGGCGTACCTATCCGGATATTGCGAACGCTGCACTGACTGCGCCGCGTCCTCGACGGGGACGGACTGCCAGTTCGGCACCTTGACCAGCTCGTCGTAGAACCTGTTCGCCGCATACGTCTCGTCCATCAGCTGCTCTTTCGCGCCCCACCCCTGACTGGGACGCTGCTGGAACAATCCCACGGAATCCCGGTCGCCGTAGCTCAGGTTCATCAGCCGCGTCTCCTGCATCGCCGTGGCGATGGCGACGGTCGCGGCATGATCGGGCAGGCCCCGTTTGACTGCCGCTCTCGTGATGATTTCGGCGTTCAATGCCTGTTCAACGGACAGCATTTCCTTGTTGTCGCCGGAAGACAGCGTCGCGGAGCAGTAGGCGTCCGACGCCCGGCGTGGTTCAGGGCCGGAAGCGGGCCATACGAAGCGCATCAGTCGTGGAATCGAGGCGAACAAGGCGATGGCCGCGCACAGCATCACCGCGACGATGATCACGGTCCGTCGCATGCCGTGACGCGGCCGTTCCCGACGCGCGGCGGGCCGTGCGTGCCATGTCGGCGACAGCTCATGCCGGATCGGCGGTTGCCCATCACGAGGCGAGACTGATCGCGTTCGCCGAGCCGTTCGTCGTCCGGCCATCTGCTCACCTCCAGAGTCGTTTCCACGCAGTGTATCTGTTTTGCGTGTCGTTACGTGTCTATCGTGCCATATGATGCTGCGCTGCCATGGCATCCCGCAGGATGATTTGTGCGGGGCGTGGCGAGAAGCATGTTCCGTGGCTGCCGCGTGCCTGCCTGCCGTGGCCGTTTGCCGTGCCCGTTGCCATGGCCGACGTGTCTTCCGCCGTTCCGGCCATCCCGCGAAGCGCCCCATCATCCCCAAAGTCCCATTTGCTTCGCCCGAGATGGGACTTTGGGCGGATGATATCGGATAACAAGCGGATAGAATACTGCTGTCATGTGACTTATGCTGCGCGTACAGTGGCAGGTATGTTGGATCACATCACATTGCATGTGCGGGACGTCGGACGCAGCATCGCTTTCTACGAGCATGCGCTCGCGCCACTCGGCTACATCGTCAAGGCCCACCACGAGCCCACGTTGGGTTTCGGCGTGGATGACGGGACGCCGCACTCCGACTTCTACGTGTCCCCGCTGGATGATGCCGCGCTCGCGCCGCCGCCCACGCATATCGCGTTCCTCGCCCCGAACCGTGAGGCCGTGCGGGGTTTCCATGCCGCGGCGCTCGCCGTCGGCGGCCGAGACAACGGCGCTCCGGGACCGCGCCCGTATCATCCGGGGTACTATTCCGCATTCGTGCTGGATCCGGACGGCAACAACATCGAGGCCGTCGTCGACTGGGCGGGATGGTTCGAAAACCATCGCTGACAGGCGGTGCGAACGATTGTTGTACGACTGTACAACAGCGTCGGGCTGATGCTGGTACGTTCGTACATCAGGTGTTTCGGATATCTTCGACGGTCCCGAGCCTGATCGGCAGGTATCCATGCCGATCGGCGGCACACCGCATGACCGACCATACGCCTGCGCGACAGGATGACGGCCATCCACCCGTGGTACGCGCCGGTCGTGCGTTGGATGACAATCGGCTGCATGCCGGACGCGAACCGGGCCGTAAACGTCTGCGACATCAACGGGCAGCAGAACCACCAGACGAGAATCAGCATCGACCATTCCGCCAGATGGCGGTCGCGGCTCAGCCGCAACCACAGCCATGAGAAGTTCGTGAACCCATAACTTACGCTCATCCACAGCAGCACCCAGAACATGCTGCCGCCGCTGATCGAATGTGAATGCGTCAGCAGATTGAACGCGCCATAGCCCACGGCGAAATACACGCTGCCCATCACCAGTCCGACCAGCAGCGTCATGTATCTGCGACGCCACACCAGCAACGCCGCGAAACCAATCAGAAACGCCACATCCAGCCAGATGTACGTCGGCATGAACTCCCGCCGCGCGATGACGTCCGACCCGTCCATGAATCCCCCTTCGTTGGTGTTCACCGAATGTTCCTGTGTCAGGGTATATGCCCACCGTTGGTCGGACCGGTGGAAGATGACGGATTGGTTGGGTCGGCTGGGCCGGTGAAAATGGCGGAGTCGGCTTGGGCTGTCGACGATGAGTCGCGGTTTCCGTGCGTTTGCGTTCCTAAGTGCGCGCCGAACCGGCAAGTGCGCGCACATAGCAACGCAAATGGCCCTGTTTGCGTTCCTAAGTGCGCACGGTCGTCGTTTCGGCGCGCACTTAAGGACGCAAACGCCTGTTGCGTTCGTCTACACGCGGCTCCGTCGTCCGCCGCGGCTCAGCCTGTCGGCGGAGGCTGCCCGTGCCGGCCGTGCGCTCAACCGTATCGGGGAAGAAGCGCCGATCTGCGGCAGAACTAGAACAGCCGCATGGGCTCCTCGCGGTTGATTGGACGGATCAGGCGCGGCCCGTCGCCCTCCGGCGGAGCGACCTCATGGAAATGCAGCCGCGCGGACAGCTCGGCACCGGCCTTGCGCATCGGCGCGAGCAGACGGGTGCCGTCGATTGAAGGATCCAGCCACTCGGACGTCATGCTGGCCGGCACCAGCAGCGGCATACGGTCATGCACCGTCGCCGGCCCATCCACCGCAGGGCACGTGAGAATCGTCGCCGTCAGCTGCCATAGGGATGCCGCGGAAGGCCGCCGCCACGAATACAGCCCGGCCATCGCAAGCGCCGTCGATTCCATCTCCGGGCTAAAATAGAACGGGCGCCGCCCCTTCCACTCGTAATACCCCGACGCCGGAATGATCGTGCGCCGGGAGCGGGTCGATTCCGCGAAGGTGGATTTGACGTGAGCGGATTCCACTCGCGCGTTGTAGGTGGGGTAGGGCAGGGTCTTGCCAGGACTCCAGCTGGGAATCAGCGACCAGTATGCGCCGGTCAGGTGTCGATGCCCGTCTTTGCCCTGCGCGATGACGGCGATGTTCTGCGTTGGGGCGATGTTGTACGAGGGGCGGGGGAGAACGTCGCCGCGCACGTCTTCCTCGGCCACCGAGAATTGCGCCGCGATGGCGTTCCAATCCAGGTCGAGCGCGAATCTTTTACACATTCGTCCAGTCTATGATAAGAATCTGTGCGCCGAGAATGTCTAACTGCGACCGCCACACACGTCGCGGGGACGATGCAAACGGGGCTGAATGAGGAGGATTATGCCTATTGCCTGGCATGAGGGCGGTGTCCATGTTCCTTCTGCTGCGGGCAATGGCGCTGCGTCGGCCTGTTCGGTAGCTTGATTTCGGCTCGGAAGGTGCCGGGTGAGGGCCTGCTGACGGCGAGCGTGGCCTGCATGGCGTCGGTGCATGCCTTGGCGATGGACAGGCCGAGTCCGTGCCCGGGCCTGTTGGCCATGCGGGTGTCGTCGCCGCGGTGGAACGGCTGGATCAGGTCCTCTGCGTCCGCGGCGTTTTCTGGAGGTCTGGTGGTGTTATCGATGGTGATGATGGTGTGGTTTTCGCCGGCTTGGACGGTGCAGGTTATGGCACGGGGCTGCGGAGCACCTTCTCCGAGACGCGGGTTCGGAGCATGGCCTTGACCCTTCGGTACCCGTACCCGCCCTCGGAGGCGGCGAACGCCCCGGCCGCCCGGCGCCCGCGCCGAACAGTTCGGCGGCCCGCTTCCGCCGCATGCCGCCCGGCAACGGACATATGATATCCTTTCGCCCAGTCTCCAGGAAAACGTCCGCACCCTGGTACCCGGGTGGGCTAGTATGGCGGAAACGAAAGGGCGAGAATGCGGTTGATGGAAGTGTGGCAGGCGGATCCGGAGCGGACGTTTGAGCTGTTCTCTGAGTTTCCGGCGGACGAGAACGGGTTCGAGAACCAGGCGGCCGGCATGGACCGCGAGCGGTTCGCCGTGTATGTGCATGAGCTTGAAGAACAATCGCGTGGCATCGGTCTGCAGCCTGGCTGGGTGCCGAGCAGCAAGTACGTTCTCATCAATGATGAGGGTGCGTATGTGGGAATCTTCAATTTGCGGCATCGCCTGAACAACAATCTGCGTGTCGGAGCCGGGCATATAGGCTATGGCATCGCCCCTCAATATCGCGGCCGTGGATATGCCACAGTCGGCTTGCGGCTCACGCTCGACAAGGCGCGTGAGCTCGGCATTGACGAGGCGTACCTGAGCGTTCATAAGGACAACCGGGCGAGTCTTGCGGTGCAGCAGCATTGCGGGGCTCGCATCGATCACGAGGATGGGCTGGAATACTATACGCGCATCAGCACTGCACCCGAACCAGGGAACCTGCCCAAGGCGGAATTCATGTTCCCCGGACCTGAACGTGACCGTCTGGTAGGGCTCATTCTTGCCGGAACGAAGACCGCGACCGCCGCATTGATGATTGAATACGAAGAGGATGACGAACCGCTGCCGCAGGTCGGCGAACGCTCGGCACTGGTGGATTCCAGTGAACGGCCGGTGGCCATACTCGTCACCACCGCGGTTGATGTTATTCCGCTTGGGAAGATCACCGACCGGCACGCCATCGATGAGGGCGAGGGCGACACCACGGCTGCCGCGTGGAGGCATACCCACGAGTCCTTCTGGAACGCGCCGGAATACCGCAACGAGTTCGCTGACCCGGATTTTCCGCTGAACGATGACTCTCTTGTGGTGTTCGAGCATTTCAAGGTCGTGCGACTGTTGGACTCAATGGCAAACAAGACGGCAGACGGCTATGAACAGCAAGTATGAGGTGATCAGGCAATTTGTCGCCGCGCATGGCGGTCGCGCCGAGCTCATCGAGCATGAGACGGCGATCGAAGATTCATATCATACGCTCGCCATCGATCCGCGACTCGTCGTCGAATGCAACGTCATCGCCGGCTGTTTCAACGGCGAGGATTTCGTCAAGCCGCTGTGATTCAAGAACCGAAGCTGATGTCCAGCTGCTCAATCACCTTACAGTCAGTCCGGGCCTGCTGTTTTCGACGATAATGGCAGGTGACGGGCGCACGATTGACATGATGGGTGGCAAGGCGTGATCAGAACGTAGTTCTCGAATCTCATCCAAGCCGTCACGGCTATCGCACTTTTCGAAGGCTCAGCACGAAGCCGGCCGCGCACAGGGCCATGACGATGGATATGGCAAATGCCGCCGTAAAGGTGCCGGTCACGGTCTTGACCGCCGAGGTGATGGAGGGCCCCACCGCCTGGCCGAGCGTGGTGGCTAGGTTGAGGATGCCGAGATCCTTGCCGGCATCCTCCTTTCATTGCCGACATCGATCTTTCTCAGACCGCGGTGGCCCGCAAGCGGCGTCCGTTCCTGGGGCTGAGACGGCCCGAGTGGTATGCTCTGATGTAGACTGAGCCGGGAATCGGCATGCTGACGGTCAATTACGTCGTAATGGCTGAGCTTAGACGGATATGAGACCTTGCGATGGGAGGACGGGCGGACCATGATCGCCGCAGACCGCACGTTGCTGGAGCAGGCCAGAGAGCTGCAGGCACTGGCCCAGACCGGATTGGCGTACTGCAAAGATCCCTTCGATCGGGAGCGTTACGAGCGCATCCGCGCGATAGCGGTCGACATGCTCGCCATGCAGGCCGACGTGCCGGCCGAAGAGATGCGCCGGCTGCTCAGCGCCGGATACCCGACGCCGAAACTCGATACTCGCGCAGCCATCTTCGACGAGAGCGGCAGAATCCTTATGGCGCATGAGAACAGCGGGGAGTGGTCGCTGCCCGGAGGATGGGTCGATGAGGACCAGTCCGTCCGGTCCAATGCCGTCAAGGAAGTCAAGGAGGAGACCGGGTTCGATGTGCGGGCCGAGCGGCTCATCGCGGTGCAGGACTGCGCCAACCACAATGCGCTGACCTACCCGTACGGGGTGCTCAAGTTCTTCGTGCTGTGCCGCCGCGTCAATGGTCGTTTCACTCCCAACATTGAGACGACGGAGATCCGCTACTTCGAGGAGGGACGGTTGCCGCGGCTGTCGGAGACGAGAAACACCGCGGAGCAGATCGCCATGTGCTTCGCGGCCCATCGCGATCCCGACTGGGTGACGCTGTTCGAGTGAATCCCATCACTGTGCGCGAGTATTGTCACGCTGAGACCTGAATGAGGAGCGCATGGCCACACCAGCGCGAAAATGACCCAGATCGGCATTGTGTGGCAACGGTTCTGCCACACAATGCGATGTTTTCCTTAACATTCGCTGGTGTGGCCAGCGTTGATTTATCGGAACCGCCATTTTGCAACGTTTTGTCATTCGCCGTCATTCGCCGTTATTCCGCCGCGTGCCACACCACGTCATATTCGGGTGAAAATGGCCTGGTGTGGTACGGTCCGCATGATCTGATTGTCGGTCATGCCGGGAGGGGAATGATATTTGTTCGGTGTTCTCGTCCTGGATCGGGGGAGAACGGCAAAATCTTTCGACTCGTCGCGTGTCACGTCTTGCGGTTGACGCCGCGTAAAGATCTATCCTGTTGGCAGCGTCGCGGCCGCCGAGCGATGGGCGCGGCTGGATGCGGAGGAGCGCAGTCGGCTCTCACGGATTCGCGAAAGCCGACTGAGGCAGTCGCAGGATTCCATGCTCGCCGATGCCGAGCAATGGAGGCGGTTGTTCGATACGGGAGTCACGTCGGATTCGCCGGAAGCGCAACGGCTGGCCGCGCAGATTATGGATAAGAATATCAAGGCCAAGGCCGCCAAGGCCCAAGTGCCGCAGGATGCGGAAGAACAGGCCGCCATGCCGTTGTCAGACACGTTCGGCGTCGTCCGCTCCGCTCTGTGCGGCGACCCACACTTTGCCGATCCGTGTGGAGCGGCGCTGTACGGCAGCAAGGCGTGCGCAGACTTCGCCAACGAGGCCACTCGCATTCACGTTCAGCGTCTTGCACAGCAGCTTGAACGACAGCTGGACCAGCGGCCGGCTAGTAGTTGATCATTTCGAGTTCCGGCCCCATATCCTCGGTCTGGGTCAGTCCGGTCTCGTGGAATCCGATGTGTCGGTAGAATCCCTGAGCGTTGGTGTTGAAACCGACGACCCACAAGACGAGCCGGTCGTTGCCGACTGCCTGCCGTCCGGCTTCGACCAGAGCGCGGCCGACTCCGTGGCGATGCTCGGATTCCAACACGTACAATGACGCCAGTTCCGCGGCCTCGGGCCGATTGATCGGGGACCGCGGAGTGCGCAGCAGTTCGATGAATCCGACCACACGGTCGTCAGCCAACGCGATCAGCACAACCTGGTTGGGGTCGGCGGCGTGGCCACGGGTCAGCTTGAGTGCGAATGCCGGGGTGATCGCATCCACGATGTCCTGCGGGATATGCCCCTGATTGAGCTCGCGCCATGTACGCGATTGGACTTCGGCCTTCTGCATGAACCACTGCGGCTCGATGGGAACAATGCGGGTTGTCATGTCTTGCATTATATGCCGTTGCCGCAGAGACGCCCGTTCGTGAATCAGGCGATCATCCTCGCCATCTGCCGGTGTTCGGCATCGCGCCATTCGCCCGCGGTGATGATGCGGTAGACGCGGTCATAATGACGGTCGATGAGCGGGTAGTAATCCTGTTTCGACTCGGCGACGACGTGCAGGCCGCACTTGGCCTGAACTCGCCCGGATTGCGTGTTCTCGGCGTAGTGGCCGCCCCATACCGCGTCCTTGCGCAGCGTGTCGAAGGCGTAGCCGAGCACGGCGGTCAATGCTTCGGGCATGTATCCCTTGCCCCAGAACGGCCGGCCGATCCAGTATCCGAGTTCCAGCGCGCTGTCGCCAAGGTACTTGCCGTAGCGTTTGGTGAGTTCAGGATCGGCGGCAACGGCGTCGGCGGTGCGGTGGCTGACGGGCTTGAGCGCGATGCTGCCCACAGGCGCGTTGCTGTTCGGCGCGCCGCCCTTGATGGTAATGGCCCAGTTGTTTTCGACCGCGAGGATATTGCGTATGTCATGCATGCTGCCTTCGACGCTGGTGTGTGGCGGCCAGCCGCATCTCAGCCCGATTTCCGGGTCGCTGGCATACCGGAACAGCGATGCCGCCTCAGCCGCGTCATCGATCTTCCAAGGGCGTAGCAGCAGTCGTTCGGTCTCGATGGTGTTCATGGCGATTCCTCTCGTTCGTTTGCCCGTCGGGTACGGGCAAGGATAACACCTAACACCGTATCAGGGGGGGGCGGGTCGTGCGGCAGGATGCCAAAACTCGCAGATAGGGGGCCTTTCCCACCGAAAACGGTCGTATCTCCAAGTTTTGGCATCCCGTTGCGTTATGTACGCTTGACATCCCGCGGGCGCAAGCCAATCATGGGACGCATGGGCATCGCAATCAAACGGATATATGAGTCGCCGGAGGCTCCGGACGGGTATCGCGTGCTGGTCGACCGTCTGTGGCCTCGCGGCATGACGAAGGAGCGCGCGGCATTGGACCTGTGGATGAAGGACGTCGCCCCCTCTCCCCAGCTGCGCAAGTGGTTCGGGCACGATCCCGCCAGATTCGCGGAATTTCGCGCCCAATACATCGCGGAGCTCGATGCCAACGCTGCTACCGAGGAACTGCTGCGCATCTGCGCGGAGTATTCCGATGTGACCTTGCTGTACGCCGCCAAGGACCCTCAGGTCAATCATGCCCTGGTGCTGCGCGATTATCTTGAGGATGCGACTGCGGCGAAATGAAAACGGCGCCGACCCGCCACGACAGCCGGGAACCATCGCCGGGAAACGATACGAATGAAGGGACAACACGGATGAAGGAACTGTATATCGGATCGCACCTGTCCACGGCAGGCGGGTGGAGCGCGCTGCTGAAACGCTCGCATGAGGAACACGGCACCACATTCGCGTTCTTCCCGCGCTCACCGTACGGGCGGCCATCCAAGGCGCTCAACCCGTCCGAGGCCGTCGCATTCGCGCGGCAGTTGACGGCCGAGCATTACGGCCCGCTCGTCGTCCACGCTCCCTACGTCTACAACCTCGCCGGCAAGGATCCCGACAAGCGCGAGTTCGCCATACGGGCGCTCGCCGAGGACATCCGACTGCTGACGCCGATCCGTGAGACCGGGCAGGAGATATACATCAACATCCATCCCGGCGCGCACGTGGGGCAAGGGCCCGATCGCGGATGCTCTCTGATCAGCGACGGCCTCAACCGCGTGTTCGGGCTGGAGCCGGGCATCATGGTGCTGCTGGAGACGATGGCGGGCAAGGGCACCGAATGCGGGCGAAACTTCGAGGAGCTGGCGACCATCATCGACGGCGTCGATGACAAGGCGAACGTGGGCGTCACCGTCGACACGTGCCATGTGCTGGACGCCGGTTATGATCTGGTGAACGACTTCGACGGCGTGATGCGGCAGCTGGACGACGTCATCGGGCTCGAACGCGTCAAGGCGGTGCACGTCAACGACTCCCAGTTCGGCCTGTCATCGCACAAGGACCGCCACGCCAACATCGGCGACGGCAACCTCGGCATCCCGTTCTTCACCAGAATGGTCAACGACCCGCGTCTGTCACGGCTGCCGATGATCCTCGAAACCAAGGAACTGACCGAGACCAAGCATCGCGAGGAGATCGCCCTGCTGCGCGGTCTCGTGCAGTGAGCGTACCAGTGGGCGCGGCCGCGTTCTCCGTGGCGGTGACGCGACGGGAGACGCCGATAGCGCCGTCTTGTGCTAGCGTGGTTTGTCCGGCGAACGTGACGCGCGCCGAGCCAGGACGAGTGGAAAGCGAGGCCTTTCGTGGATGATATCCGACGGGAGATGGAACGGCTGAGGCCGGTCTATGAAACCGGCGTGCTGAGACTGCTGCTCCGTCAGAATTCGATGATGTACGTGGCGCTGCTCCGCGCGGCCTTCGACCCGTTGACCGGCGAGCTGCCCCGTGAGACCCTGGAGGAAAGCTTCTCGCAAAGCCTGTCCCGGCTCGTCGACTCCGGCGAATACCAGCTCAGGGAGGATCAGACCATCGCGGACGCCTCCCGGCGCATCCTCGCCGACCTGACCCGTGAGGGCGATGACGATTACGCATGGCTCGCCAACTCGCATGACGCCGCATCGCACCGGTTCCTGTACCGTCTCACCGCCCGCGCCCATCGTGCGATCGAGGCGCTGTCGCGGCTTGAGGATGACTCCCGCACGCTGTCGGGCGCGCAGGCGAACTCGATCATCATGGAGATCGAGCATGCGCGCATGCAGCTTACCGCCGACCCCGGCGAGCGCGTGGCGTTGCTCAACCGGGAGATCAAGGCGCGCAAACACGAGATACGTCAGATACGCCACGGTCAGCGGCAGGCGGCGCTCACCGAATCGCAGGTCGAGGACGTGATTGCAGTGATTCACAACACGCTGCGCGGCGTGCCCATAGACCTGCGTGAACTCGTGCTGACCGAACGGGACAACGGTGACGCGCTCCGCCGCCGCATGCAGGCGGGCGACATGAGCGTCGACGACATCCTGACCTCGTACCACGACGAATACCGCAGGTCCTTCAGCGAGTCCGACAGCGGAAGACGCTTCGAGGACGCGTTCCAGGTGATCATCACCGACGAAGGACGGCAGCAGATCGACGCGGCCCTGCGCGACATCGCCCACACGCCGTATCTGGCCGGCGAGTCCGGCGTCCTGCTCGATCAGGTGCGTGCCGAGCTTTCGCGCATCTATGACGGCATCGAGGCGGTGCGCCGCCAGATGCGCGTATCCGACGAGGCGATCAGCCGTCTGGTGCGACAGCAGACCGATACCCGATACCGCACGATGCTCGGCAAGCTCAACCGTCTGTATGCCCACGTCAACGCCGACGCGAAGGCGCATCAGGGCGACGATGCGAGACCGTACCGGACCGATACCGCGGCCGGCAGGTTCCCTCCGCTGCCGTCGCGCCCCGCGCGCCCGATGGTACGAACGACCACCCCGGGATTGTCCGTCCCGCAGACACCGGGCGATGCGACCGCGCCCGACCTGCGTTCGATGATCGACAACGGGGGACCGCGGCTGCGGCGCATGGCCGCGCTCATCCTCGAATCGCCCGTCTACGCGGACGACGGGAACGGCGCCATCGACATCGTCGCCAGCTTCAACGGGCTGCCGAAAGCCGAGCGGAAGGAAAGCGAGCTCGTCGGTTTCCTGGGAGAGCTCGGCTGCGGGGACGGAGCCGGCGTCGCATGGCATTGCATATCGGCAGACGGAAGCCCGAGGGACTGGATCACCGGCCCAGTGCTCGCACAAGAGGATGAATTGCACGACATCGTGAAGGAGGACTGACATGAGCGACCTGACGAACGACGCCGCCCAGCCGGACGCGGACATGGACATGATTGACGACGACATGACCGGCACCGGCAGTGCCGATACCGACAGTGCCGATACCGACAGTGCCAGTACCGGCGCGGATGACATGGGTGCGGTGGACGTCGAATACGATGGCGCGGACGCGGAAGGCGCGGTCAACCCATACGCCCTGTTCGAGGGCGACACGGGCGACATGACCGCCGACGCGCGCATGGTGGCGATCATGCTCAAACGCGAGCGCTACATCAGCGGACGTTTCTATGACCTGGCGCTCGACAACCGCGCGGCGGTCATCCGTTCGCTCAACAACGACCTGCTCGATCTGGTCGTCAACGAGCACTACCGCGTCATGTACGCCACCGCGGTGAGCGGGCCGGACATGACGCTGCGCGCGCTCAAGACCCGTGCGAGCCTCAAACGTGAGGAGGCGGCGCTGCTGGCGTTCCTGCGCATCCGCGTGCTCGAATACGAGAACGCCCACGTCGCGCCGGACGAATGGCTGGTCAGCTTCGAGGAGATCCGAGCGGCGCTCGCCACCGGCGCCGGGTACCTCGCCTCGCGCAACGACGAGGAGGGCGTGCTCAGGCAGGTGGGTGCGATCGTGTCCGTCATGTGCACGTACGGCTATCTCAGGCAGCTCGACGATGACGAGACGATGTACCGCATCACGCCGCTGGTGCCGGTGGTGCTGGACCGTCAGCTGGCGGACAGCTGGCTCGCAGTCGCGGACCGGGACGACGATGACGCGGTCTGCAGCCGGCGATACGTCGAACGCCGATGCGAGCGGCGCCGATGACGATGGCGATTCGGACGATGCGGGACCCGACGCCGAACTGTTCGAGGCTCCGCTGTTCGATGATGACGCCGATGCGGACGCCGCCGAGGACATCAAGGGCGCCGATGATGCCAATGGCGCGAACGACAGCGACATTGACGACGAGACCGCCTCGGACGGCGGCACTGCACGGGAAGGGGAGTGACGATGAGCGGCAAGGACATGCAGATGATCGCCGACCGATGGATGATGGAAAGCAGGAGGCTCGTCAACTGGGGATCCTATGAGGGCTACCATGAGTTCCGTCCCTCCACGGACTCGCAACTGCCGGTGACGTTGCTCGCCGGCGCGAGCGAATCCGGCAAGTCGACGCTGGTCGATGCGCAGATATCGCTGCTCTACCCGACCGGCACGCCCTTCAACAAGGCGTCGAATTCGGGGCGTTCGGAACGAAGCGACTACACCTACCTGCGCGGCATGATCGGCGTGGGAGGCTCCGACGGCGTCGACGAACCGATGTACCTGCGCGGCCGGGACGAGTCCGGCGCGCCCCGGTCCATATGGGGCGCGATCGTCGACACCTACCGCAACTTCACCACCGGTCAGATACTGTCCTGCGGCAAGTTCCTCTATCTGATGCCCGGCGACGGGCGCGGCGACGTCCGACGGCTGTACCTGGCATGGGACAAGCCGATCGACCCGCGCCGCATGGACGTGTTCCGCGAGTCGTCGTTCACGCCCACGCAGCTGAAATCCACGTATCCGGGGTGCGTCACCTTCCCGAACGCCGAGGCGTTCCACACCCATATTTGGGATGTCATGGGCCTGAGCGCGGAGGCATGCCGTCTGCTGGCCCGCATCCAGTCGGCCGACGCCCCCTCCCGCCTTGACGACATCTTCAAACAGGGCGTGCTGGGCGTGCCCGAGGCGCTGGACCTGGCCCGTGCGACCGTGGAGGATTACGAGCGTTACGACGCGAACTTCCGAAGCATGGAGGAAAAGACCAGACGCATGGGCAAGTTGCGTGCCATCACCGCCAGCTATGACGACTACGAGTCGGCCCGTGACGCGGTCCACTCGTTCGACGCGGTGAACCCGGCCACGAAGTCCGGCTCGGCGACGATCCGAGCATGGGCGATCCGCCGCATGATCGGCGAGGTCAACGAACGGCAG
>ENA-ORSM01001400-ORSM01001400.1-human-gut-metagenome-genome-assembly--contig:-NODE-1400-length-18963-cov-3.240745_pt1 | contig 18963 bp, 16 predicted proteins | sample MGYA00241903_ERZ509170 | MGnify/ENA primary metagenome ERZ509170 (study PRJEB26280, sample SAMEA2338784) | human gut metagenome | biome: human gut; feature: human-associated habitat; material: faeces...
CGGCGAGCTGCCGTTTGAGCTGACGGCGAGCATCGCAGGCGTTATGCTCGTGCGAGCGGTGCGTCCCGACTCCAGGGGGAGCAAATGGCTCGCCGTGCTCGGCGTCCTCGTTAACGTTGGTCTGGCTGGCTACGAGATCGTTTCGTCCCTGCGGGTTGGCGGCAAACTCATTGCCGTTCAGCTGGTGCTGACGTTTGTGCTGGTGATTGCTGCTAACTTTATCGTCTATCGTCTCACGCGCGACACCGCGCCCGACGAGCTTATGCGCTGGGCGTTGATGGTGCTGGCCGTGTGGGCCGCTCAAGCCATCATCCTCAACGTCATTGTTAAGCCGCTGTGGTCGCGCCCGCGCATGCGCGTGATCGAGGTGACGCAGGGGCTCGATTTTCAGCCGTGGTGGGTGATTGGCAACCCCGACAAGTGGGCCTTTATCGCCGCCGGCGTGATCAAGGACGGCTTCAAGTCGTTTGCGAGCGGACACACGGCGCATGCGGCGATCGGCCTTATGCTCGCCGGGCTTCCCGCGGCGGCCTTTAAGGAAAAACCGTCGCGCCGCCGGGTGGTCTTTTGGACGGCGGCTATGGTCGCGGCGCTCGTCGCCTTTGGCCGCATCGTGATCGGAGCGCACTTTTTGAGTGACGTGAGCTGCGGCTTTGCCCTGGTGCTGGCGCTTGAGTGCCTTGCCGCGCGCATTGCCTATCCCAACGGCGTACAATAGCTCCGTTTGAATCATCTGGCCGATACCCGGTAAGAGAGGATTGCCATGCTCGCGTTTAACAACGATTATTCCCACGGTGCACATCCGGCAGTGCTGCAGGCGCTCGTCGACACCAACATGGAGCCGCAGCCCGGCTACGGTACCGATGCACACACCGAGCGTGCCAAGCAGCTTATCCGCGAGGCCTGTCAGGTCCCCGATGCCGACGTGTTTTTTCTGGTGGGCGGCACGCAGGCCAACGCGACGGTGATCGATATGCTGCTTGCGCCCTACGAGGGCGTCGTTGCTGCCGAGACTGGCCACGTCGCCTGTCACGAGGCGGGCGCCATCGAGTTTGGTGGCCACAAGGTGCTCACCATCCCCGGCTACGAGGGCAAGATGCACGCCGAGGACCTCGAGAACTATATCCAGGTGTTCTACGAAAACGAGAGCTACGAGCACACGGTGTTCCCGGGCGCCGTGTACGTGAGCCTATCGACTGAGTACGGCACGCTGTACTCCAAGGCCGAGCTCGCGGCGATTCACGCGGTGTGCCAGAAGCGCGAGATTCCGCTGTTTGTGGACGGTGCTCGCCTGGCCTATGCGCTGGCGGCCGATGAGTGCGACATTACCCTGCCCGAGCTGGCGCAGCTGTGCGACGTGTTCTACATCGGCGGCACCAAGTGCGGCGCGCTCTGCGGCGAGGCTGTGGTGTTCTGCGGCATGCGCGCCCCGGCGCATCCCATTCCGCGTATTAAGCAGCACGGCGCGCTGTTGGCCAAGGGCCGCCTGACGGGCGTGCAGTTTGAGGCGCTCTTTACCGACGGCCTGTATTTTGAGATTGGCCGTCAGGCGATCGAAACCGCGCAGGCGCTTCGTCGCGTGCTGCACGAGCACGGCTACCGGTTCTTCTTGGAGACGCCCACAAACCAGCAGTTCGTGATCCTGCCCAACGAGGACATGGCCCGCATTCGCGAGCATGCCTCGATCGAGTACTGGGAAAAGTACGACGAGACCCACACCGTGGTGCGCTTTTGCACTAGCTGGGCCACGACGCAGGAGGACATCGACGCGCTGGCGGCTGTCCTGTAGCCTGATGTAATGACGAGGGGCCGCCCTGCGCTGGGTTTGGCGCAGGGCGGTCTTTGCTTTTTGGGGGAGAAGGGTTGTATGACCGAGATGTCCGAGCCGACGATTCGCCTGGCGACGCCCGATGATGCGCCGGCGTTGCTTGCCATCTATGAGCCGTATGTGCGCCAGACGGCGATTACCTGCGAATACGAGGTGCCGAGCGTTGAGGAGTTCGCCGGGCGCATCGAGCGTACGCTCAAGCGCTATCCGTATCTGGTGATGGAGCTGGACGGGCGTCCGGTAGGTTATGCCTATGTGAGTCCGCTCAACAGCCGCGAGGCATACGACTGGTCGGTCGAGACGTCGATCTACCTGGCGCGCGACATGCGCCACGGCGGGCTGGGCCGCAAGCTGCATGACGCGCTCAAGCAATGCCTGATCGCGATGGGCATCACCAACATGTGCGCGCTCATTGCCGTGCCGCACGACAAGGACGACGAGTATCTAACGCACAACAGTCAGGATTTCCATGCCCATATGGGATATCGCTTGGTGGGCGCCTTCGATCGCTGCGCCCAAAAGTTTGGCCGCTGGTACGACATGTGCTGGATGGAGCTGGTCCTTGCCGAGCGCGTCCCTAACCAACCCAAACCAACCTGGTTCCCCGACCTCCCCAAACCTACCATTTAGGGACAGGTTAGCCGATGGGCTCGGTGTATTTGGCGCGGTCGGTGCGTTGGATGCGCTTGGAGACATGGAGCGGGCGGCCGTCGGTGTCGTAGACGTAGTCGGTGATCAGGATCAGCGCCTGCCCACGCTCAACGTTGAGCAAAAACGCCTCGTTTTGCGAGGCATAGCACACCTCAAAGGTCTTGTGCCCCTGTGCCGGCGCGCGATGGAATTCTTGACGCAGCGTGGCGTAGAGCGAACCGTTGATATCGCGATCGATGAGCGTCTCGAAGCTTGGCGGCAGGTAGGTGGTCTCCAGGCACAGCGGCACGTCGTCCAGGTAGCGCAGGCGGACAAGTTTGACGAGCTTGCTGCCCACGGCGGCATCAAAGAACTTAGCTATGCTGCCGCCCGCCTTGGTAAAGCCCGAGTCCACCGTGCGCGTGGTGGGCTTCATGCCCTGGCCTTCGACCTGCTTGGTATAGCTCGAAAACACTAGGTTGTTCTCGTGGAGCGCCGGTGTGTCGGCCACAAAGGCGCCGCGCCCGCGCTCGGTGCGCACCAGGCCCTCATCAACGAGAACCTTAAGGGCGTGGCGCACGGTGCTGCGCGACAGCCCCGATTCGTCCATGAGCTCCATCTCGGACGGCAGCTTGTCTCCGCGTGCGTAGATGCCGGCGGTGATGCGGTCGCGAAGCGTACCCGACAAGCGCTCGTATTGGCTCAGTTTCTTTTTAGATGAAGCGTTCATGCGATCAACCTGTATCTAACCTGTATGCGAATCTAATCAAGCATGTATTCAATACAACAACAAAACCGCTGGTAGCCAGTTATCGAAAACCGCATCAGCAATATTTCTAAGATAAATATAGCATACAACTAGTCGACATAACCAAAACATGTATGTAACTTGTATGCCATCGAGAGCATCAAACGAGAAGAAAGGCTGATGCACGATGACTACTCAGGAACAGGTTAAGGATGTCGTCTCCCAGGTTTTGGCTGACAAGGCAGACAAGGGCGGCATCAAGCGCGTTGTGTGGATTGGCGCTGGCGGATCCAACGGCGGCAACTATCCTGCCCAGTACTTTATGGAGCACGAGGCCACGCAGGTCGTGAGCTCCAGCTACACCAGCAATGAGTTCGTGCACGCAACTCCTGCCTACGTTAACGAGAACACCCTGGCCGTCGTCGTGTCCATGCGCGGCACCAAGGAGACCATCGTCGCCGCCCAGGTCGCCAAGGACCACGGCGCCAGCACCATCGCCATCTATGTTGACGAGTCCGGCCTCACCGAGGTCTGCGACTACAAGATCCAGTACGACAGCCTGGCCGTCGACGAGTCTTGCATGGCTCGCACCAACTCTGCCGTCGTGACCATGATCGCCATGGAGCTTACGCAGCAGACCGAGGGCTATGCCGAGTACGAGACCGCTATGGCCGCGTTCGACTTGGTCGACCCCATCTATCGCAAGGCCGTCGAGTACACCCGTCCGCTCGCTGCCAAGTGGGCCGAGCAGAACGCCGACAAGCCCTGCATCAACGTCATGGCCCAGGGCCCGCTCTTTGGTGCCGCCTACGTCTTTAGCATCTGCAACGTGCAGGAGATGCTGCAGATCGACTCCTGCACCATCAACACCTGCGACTTCTTCCACGGCCCCTTCGAGATCCTGGACAAGCGCACCTCGCTGTTCCAGCTCATTAGCGTCGGCCGCAGCCGCTGCAACGACGAGCGCGGCATCCGCTTCGTCAACCAGTACGGTGGCGAGCGCGTCTATCAGCTCGACGCCAAGGAGCTCGGCCTCAACGACATCAAGGACAGCGTGAGCGAGTACTTCAACCACCTGATCTTCGCCCCGATCCTCAACAATGTGTACATGCGCGCGCTCTCTGCCGTCACGCACAAGGACTACATGACGCGCCGCTACATGTGGAAGCTGGACTACTAGGGGATAGAGCGGCCTAACAGCTCGATGTCCTCATAAGTTGCGGTGGAATAGTTCCTGCTTGGGGGTTTGAAGCCTCTATTTAGGAACTATTTCACCGCAACCGCCAAGTAATCCGCTGGGGACGGAGGAAAACGGATCACTTTTCCGCTCACCGATTTGTGTCTTGAAAAATGTATATAACGACTATAACGTAGTACGAAACATATTGGAAACAATACCGAGGAGGCTGCGTTGAAGAAGAGCAATCTGGGCTATGTGCTGGTGCTGATCGCCGCGCTTATGTGGGGCAGCATCGGAATCTTTGTAAACGGCATTGCGGCCATGGGCGTTTCGTCCCAGAGCATGGCTGCCTTTCGCCTGTTGGTCGGAGCGCTTATCTTGGCGCCGGTCCTGATGTTTATGGGCTGCCGTCCGGGTGAGGGGTCTACCGTGGCTCAGGGTCCGCTGGCCCTGTTTAAGGCAAGCCCTAAAGAGCTTGTTCCTTGTGCGCTTGTTGGCATCGTCGGTTTGGCCGCCGCCAACACCTGCTATTACGAGTGCATGGGCGAGGTGGGCATGTCCACGGCCTCGGTGCTGCTCTACACCTCGCCGGTGTTTGGCGTCATGCTCGGCCGCGTGCTTTATCGCGAGGACGTGACCCCCAACAAGCTCGTTGCCATTGTCTTTAACATCGTAGGCTGCGTGCTTGCAGTGACCAATGGCGACCTTTCCGGTTTTCATTTTTCGGTTTGGGGCGTCACGTCGGGCGTGATTGCAGGCCTTTGTGGTGCGTCGCTCGCGGTGTTTAGCCGAATAGCAACCAAGACGGTCCACCCGCTGGCTGTCACGTTTTGGGGCTTTGTTTTTGGCGGTGCGGTTATGGCAGCTATCGCGGCTCCGTGGCCGGATGTCGCCGCGGCAATGTCGCCACAGCTGCTGCTGTTGTTCCTTGGCTTTGGACTCATCCCCACAGCCGTGGCCTACATCTTATATATGCAGGGTCTGTCCATGGGGCTCGAGACGTCGAAAGTTCCCGTCGTAATGTCATTCGAGACGGTCGTCACCGTACTGGTGGGCATTGGTGTCTACGCCGAGCCCGCCGGCGCGATTAAAGTCCTGGGCATCGTGCTGGTGCTCGCGTCCATCCTGATTATGAACACCGACTTCTCCAGGCTGCGCAACAGTGTGTTTGTCGGTCATGTCGTTGAGAGCATGACCTTTAAGCCCAATGCGTGGTGGACGGAGAAATCGCAGGACATGGATCTGTTTAAGGAACGCACCGGCATCGCGCTGGAGCCCACCGTGCAGGAAAGCCCCTGGTACTTCGTGCGATAGGGGATTGCGCGCAGGGTCTGACCTGGGGTTATCCAGCTAGCGCCGGCCTACCCAGTCCAACGTTTCGAGTACGTTAAACCCGTCAACGGTCGATTTTCACCCGCGAACGGTCTTTATACTAATTAGCAATATAAGCAACGTATAAGACGTTATAATGACCATAACGAAAAGGAGGAGGCAAGATGAATCAGATCATTCTCGCATCTCATGGCGGCCTGGCCGCAGGCGCCAAAGACACGCTCGAGATGGTTCTCGGCGACGTGTCGAACGTCCACGTCGTGTCGCTTGCTCGTGACGACAAGGAGCCCATCACCAATAAGGTTGAGGCTATGATCGCCACGTTCAACGCGGACGACACCGTCTATGTGCTGACCGATATGCTCGGCAGCTCGGTCAACAACAACATGGTCGAGCTTTCCAAGAACGGCACGAAGTTCACGGTTGTCAGCGGTTTCAACATCCCGCTGGCTCTCACGCTCGCTATGAGCCCCGTCCCCGTCAAGGGCGCCGAGCTCGCGGCCCTCATCAACGAGGCCCGCACCGGTCTGACCAACCCCAACGCACCGGTCGAGGCCGCCGCGGCTCCCGCCAAGAAGGCCAAGGCGTCCCGTCACAGCTCCGGTCCCGCCAAGATCGTCCTCGCACGTCTTGACTACCGTCTGCTGCACGGCCAGGTCGTCTTTACCTGGACCACCAAGGTTCAGGCCGAGCGCATCATCGTCGTCGACAACGCTGCCGCCAACGATGACATCAAGAAGGGCGCTCTTAAGCTGGCCAAGCCCCAGGGCGTGCGCCTGAACGTCTTCACCGTCGAGCGTGCCCTCGCCAAGATGGACAAGCTCAACACCCTCGGCGAGCGCGTCATGTTCGTCTTTGGCAACACGGCCGAGATGCTGCAGTTCTGCCAGGGCTACAAGCTCGACGCCATCAACCTGGGCGCCACCGCCAACCACGACGGTGCCGATCAGGTCGGCGGCAAGGACAGCTCCGTCTTCTTCGACGCCGCCCAGAAGGCCGACGTCAACCAGCTGTTCGACATGGGCATCAAGCTCTATGTCCAGCAGACCCCTACGTATCAGAGCGTCGACATCGACGCCAAGCTGTAATCAACCAGGCTTTTGCCTGACTGAAAGGAGAAGGGTATGAATACGTTCATCAGTGCGGTGCTCGTCGGCCTCGTCGGCGTGTTCTGCATGTGGGACTCCCGCCTGCTCGGTCGTCTTAACTTCGAGCAGCCCCTCGTTGGCGCTACGCTCGTCGGTCTGCTGCTGGGCGATGTGCCCACCGGCCTTGCCGTCGGTGCCGCCGTCGAGCTCGTGTCCATGGGCCTGGTGCAGGTCGGCGCTGCCGTTCCGCCCGATATGGTCCTGGGCGGCATCGTGGCCGCTGCCTTCGCATGCCTGACCGATGCTTCCGCCGAGACCGCCATGACGATCGCCATCCCGGTCGCCGTCCTGGGTCAGCTCCTCGGCATCGTGTTCCGTTCCATCATCGCCGCCCTCACCCATGTGGCAGATAGCGCGATCGATAACGGAAAGTTCAAGACCGCCTACCGCATGCACATCTGCGCCGGCTCCGGTCTGTACGCCGTCATGTACTTCCTGCCGATCTTCCTCGCCGTCTTTGTTGGCACCGACCTGGTTCAGGCCATCGTCAACATGGTTCCCGAGTGGCTGTCCACTGGTCTTAACGTTTCGACCAAGATCATGACCGCCTACGGCTTGGCCCTGCTGCTCACCATGATGATCAAGAAGGGTATGACTCCGTTCCTGTTCATCGGTTTCCTGCTCGCCGCTTACCTCAACCTGTCCGTCATCGCGGTCGCTCTGATCGGTGTGTGCCTGGCTGTCGTCTTCATGGGCTTCAAGTTCAACGGTTCCCATGCAGCCGCCGGTGTCGATTCCGACTACGATCCGCTCGAAGACGACGAAGACTAAGGAGGAACACACTATGGCAACCGCAACCAAGGACGTGTCCCTGAACAAGAAGGTCAGCCAGTTCTTCTGGCGCTCCTGGGCCATCCAGGCCTCTTGGAACTACGAGCGTCAGATGAACATGGGCTTCCTCTACGGCATGGTTCCCACGCTTGATCGCCTCTATCCGGATGAGTCCGACCCCAAGCAGCTCGCTGCTAAGAAAGAGGCTTACCACCGTCACATGGCGTTCTACAACTGCACCCCGCAGACGAGCGCTTTCATCCTGGGCCTCGCCGCCTCCATGGAGGAGGAGTACGCCAAGGATCCCGAGAACTTCGATCCCGATTCGATCAACGCGGTCAAGACCTCCCTCATGGGTCCGCTTTCCGGCATCGGTGACTCCTTCTTCCAGGGTACCATCCGCGTTATCGCTTTTGGCCTGGGCGTTCAGCTGGCTCAGCAGGGCTCCATCATGGGCCCGATCCTGGCCATGCTCATCTCCATCGTCCCCTCTGTGCTGATCACTTGGTTCGCAGCCAAGATGGGCTATCAGGGCGGCCACGAGTACCTGAGCAAGCTTCAGGGCGGCGACCTCATGGAGAAGCTCATGTATGTCTGCGGCATCGTGGGCCTTATGTCCGTGGGCGGCATGATCGCTACGCTGATCGGCGCCACCACCCCGCTGCAGTTCGCTGAGGGCACCGTTGTTATCCAGGACATCCTGGACGGCATGATGCCCCAGATGATCTCCCTCGGCCTCACCGGCCTTATGTACTGGCTCATCAAGAAGAACGTCAACACCGGTTGGCTTCTCGTGATCGCCATCGTGGGCGGCATCGCCCTCTCCGCGGCCGGCATCCTGGCCTAGTCGCGACCAAGCGCCTAACCGCTTTCCCCCGGGGGCCTGCCTGGCATCCCATACCCCAGGCAGGCTTCCATCCCCAAAATGCGACAATGGGACAGTCCCCTTGTCGCATCCTCAACGGACCGGCGACTCGGTCCAAACCACGGTAACCCTGCGAGCGCCCGGCAATGTGGCGCCGCAAAAATCGAAAGGAATGTGTCAGATGTACGAGATCGACCTTAACCTCCCTAAGCAGATCGTCGCTGACGTCCTGTCCAACCACGAGATCCACAGTGTCGCCTTCGTCGGCTGCGGTGCTTCCATGTCCGACCTGTACCCCGCCAAGTACTTCCTGGCCAACAACACGGACAAGCTGAACGTTCAGATCTTCACCGCTAACGAGTTCAACTACGACACGCCTTCCTGGGTCAACGAGCACACCTTCGTGATCACCTGCTCCCTCGGTGGCTCCACGCCCGAGACCGTCGAGGCCAACAAGACCGCCAAGAAGCACAACTGCCCGGTCGTCTCCCTCACCAACAAGGCTGGCTCCGCTCTGACCGTCGACGCCGACCACGTCATCGTCCACGGCTTCCACGCCAACTATGCCGCCAAGGCCGAGAAGCCTGGCTACGCCATCGCTCTCGCTCTCGAGATCCTTCAGCAGACCGAGGGCTATGATCACTACGAGGATATGATCACCGGCCTCACCAACATCTTCGACCTGTGCGAGAACGCCGCTCAGCACTGCACGAAGCTTGCCAAGAAGTTCGCTGAGGACTTCAAGGACGACAAGATGATCTACTTCATGGCTTCCGGTGCCTCCGAGAAGATGGCCTACTCTCACGCCGCCTTCCTGTTCACCGAGATGCAGTGGATCGACGCCGCCGCCTACAACACCGGCGAGTACTTCCACGGCCCGTTCGAGGTTTCCACCGAGGGTAAGCCCTACGTCTTCTTCATGTCCGATGGTGCTACCCGTCCGATGGACGCCCGCGCCCTCACCTTCCTTGAGCGCATGGGCGCCAAGGTCGCTCTGATCGACTCCAAGGACTACGGTCTGGCCGACGCCGTGCCGGCGAGCGTCATCACCTACTTCAACCCGCTGCTGCACCTCGCCGTTATGCGCGAGTACGGCAACCAGATCGCCGAGGCCCGTCAGCACCCGCTGACCATGCGTCGCTACATGTGGAAGCTTTCCTACTAATCACAAGTAAGTAAACCTTACGGGTTGATTGAGAGGGGATGGGGTTTGCGCCCCGTCCCCTTTTTTGCTATCGAAAGGAGATACGTATGATCAAGGCAGTGCTGTTTGACATGGACGGCGTGCTGGTCGATACCGAGTGGTTCTACAACCGTCGTCGCGTGGCGTTTATGGAAGAGAAGGGCTTTCACTTTGACGAGATCCCCGATCTTTCGGGGTCTAACGAGCCCGCCATTTGGAAGTCGCTGGTACCCGACGATGTTGAGCTGCGCGAGCGCCTGCGCGTGGAGTACAAGCAGGTCTACAGCCCGGTCCATCCCGTTCCGTATGCCGAGCTGCTCAACGAGCAGACAGAGCCGGTGATGCGCGAACTGCACGAGCGCGGCGTGAAGTGTGCCATCGCGAGCTCGTCCTATCGCGAGCTGATCGATGAGCTGGTTGAGATCGCCGGTATTGCCGACGTACTGGATTACACCATCAGCGGCCACGAGTGCAGCGCGTTTAAGCCCGACCCCGAGATCTACCTGCGCGCCATGGAGGCGCTGGGCGTGGAGCCGGCCGAGTGCCTGGTCATCGAGGACTCGCCGATGGGCATTGAGGCGGGCAAGCGCTCCGGCGCCCGCGTCCTGGCGCTGCGCCCGCACGAGGGCGTCAACCTCGATCAGTCCGCTGCCGACGTTGTCATCGACAACCTGACCGACATTTTGGCCGCTTTGTAGTGTCAATCCGCCGCGAGAAGCATTGGTTCACGCGTCTCTTGCTGCGGATTGGCTTAATTTGTCATCTATTTGGATTCGTTTGGCTTCGATACGGACTAAGTGAGTAGACTTTTTGGTGCAGGACGAGCACAAAGTGCATTTGCTCTAGTAAAACCGCAGGTCACAGGGGTGGCGGTTTTGGGTGTGCTCGGCAGATCGTAAAAAGTCTACTCACTTGTAATTTGGGCCTTTGGTCGTGGGGGTTGCTGGTCCCGTTTTGGTTGTCGAGGGAGGTTGAATTGAAGCGTCCCCGCACGCTCCATGCTACAATCGCGGGCATGCCCCACAACCACATCTGCCTTCGAAAGGAGCCTACGTGGCGAACGCCATCGATCAGCTCACGGACCGCGTGCTCATGCTCGGCCGCCTTACCATCGTCCGCCGCGCCATTACTGCCGTGGCGGTTACGATTTCCGCCGTTCTCCAGACATTCCTGATCCAGGCGTTCATTCAGCCCGCCGACCTGCTTCCGAGCGGTCTCACCGGCGTCGCGGTCCTGCTCGATCGCGTTACCTCGCTGGGCGGCGTTCACATCGACATCTCGCTCGGTATGCTCGCGCTCAACATCCCCGTGGCGCTCCTATGCTGGAGCGGCATTAGCAAGCGCTTTGTCATCTTCTCGATGATGCAGGTCGTGCTCTCGTCGCTGTTCCTCAACGTCTTTCACTTCGCTCCATTTTTGGGTGACAAGATTATGCTCATCATTTTTGGCGGCGTGGTCTCGGGTCTGGGCGCTGCCATCGCGCTAAAGTCCGGCGCATCTACCGGTGGCACCGACTTTATCGCGCTGTGGGTCTCCAACCACACGGGCAAGACCATCGACAGTTTCTATCGTCGCTACGACCGCGTGACGCTGCAGATTACGACGCGCAAGGCAGACGAGGTCATGACTGCCTACGTAAACCATTTTCAGCACGGCATTAGCTGCGCCGAGGTCGTCGGCGGATACAGCCGCGAAAAGATGTACCTGCTGAACACCGTTGTTTCGACCTACGAGAGCCAGGACATTATCAAGCTGGTGTGCGACATTGATCCCGGCGCCGTGATCAATGTGTTCCACACGCTCAACTTTGTGGGCGGCTGGTGGGGCGGTCATGTCGACGAGCCCATGCCCACGGCCGTTCCCGATCCCGACAAGCCCGCACGCATGGCCAGCAGGCAGGCGCGCCTCAGCGAGCAGGATAGCCTGCAGCAGGACGACGGCAAGTAGGGTTTTGGCATTTTGCCGGCCTGGCGCAATCCTGTCCGCTTGAGCCTCCCGAAAGCCTCGTTGCTTTCAGGAGGCTCTCGTTTGCCCAGATAAAACCTACCAAAATGAAGCTGTCGCTTTTTGGTAGGGAGGGTGTATCGTTTTATCATTATGAGGTAACATGAAACTAGACGTTATATACGTATTAGTTATTTCGATATTTCGATAAGAGTGATTAGATATGCCTACGCCCAAAAATGCACCGCTTTACCAGCAGATTTACGACGAAATCAAGGATGCGATCGAGAAAGGTGTTTATGCACCCAAGGAGCGTATTCCGTCCGAGCTTGAGCTAGCCGAGCAGTACGACGTGAGCCGAATTACGGTGCGCCGCGCTGTCGAGGAGCTGTGCTCCGATGGTTACCTGGTTAAGCAGCAGGGCCGCGGCACCTTTGTCTCCACGCCGCACATCAATCGCCAGTTTCACGCCTCGACGCTGCAGACGTTTACCGCGCTGTGTGCCAACAACGGCATGAAGGCCGGTGCACATGTGGTCGATCGCCAGATTGTGCCGGCGCGCCAAAACGAGATGGAGTTCTTTGGCCTGCAGAAGGATGCGCTGCTGCTGCATATCAAGCGCGTGCGTACGGCCGACGGCGAGCCCATCTTTGAGGAGAACATCTTTGTGCCGTTTGACGCCTACCGTGAGCTGTTGACGGCCGATCTTGAGGACAAGTCGATTTTTGCCGAGGTCGAGCGTGTTGGCGGAACGCCGATTGTCTCGGTTGGCTACCGTACGGTCGAGGCCGTTCGAGCTAACGCCGAGCAGGCGGCCGAGCTGGGCATTGCTCCGCACGATCCGCTGCTCAACCTGCGTGCCGGCTTTACCGGTCCCGATGACGAGCCGGTTTTGATGGGTAAGCAGTACTACGTGGGATCGCGCTACGTTATGGTGATGTAGGGTTGGTTCCGCCGTTCTAACGAACGGCGGATCGGTCGACGCTGCAAGCCCGCCAGAGCGGCAATCTGCCTTTCAACTTCGGCGGCATGATCAAAAGATCAATGCCGCCTTGTTTCAAGGCACCTTGCTCGCTCTGGCGGGCTTTCGCTGTCGTTGCCAAAACATCGGCGTTGCCATGGCCCGGATGCGGCACTTGGGGACGTTCCTTTTAATATGAGCAGGACATTGTCAAGAGGCAAAATCGGGCCTGGCCCCAACGATATGGGGTCAGGCCCTCTCCCTATATCAGCCCGTCCGCGGCGACCTCGGCGTGTCTTACCGACGCTCGTCTTTGCAGTTTAATATCCGCCCGCGGCGATCTCTCGCTGGGCAATCCGTTGCTACGGCTGAGGCTTCTACGTCGAACCGACAGTCTGTGCACGCGTGTGGCGCCCTGGGCGCTCGCAGAAAAGGGACCTGAGGTTCGCCTCAACGGCTTCGGATCGAACCGCTTCCGGGGTGATCGGCTTATGTGCGGGGGGACCGCCCCCCTACGCCTCCTCGGCCATGAGGCCGACCGCCCATACCCAGCAGGCGAGCTCGCGCGCCGTGGCCACGTTCGCCTTGTTGCCGTGGACCCCGCGCGCGAGCAGCGCCTCCCGCCTCTCGACCAGCCTCCGCACGCCCTTGGCGGCATGCCTCCGGGCGCCCCGGTCCGGGGCCTGGCCCTTGGCGAGGTCCTTCGGCCGCCCCGAGCACGTCAGGTAGTGCCACGCGGCCTCGACCAGCGTCTTCCTCAGGTGCTTGTTGCCAGCCTTGGTGATCGCGCCCCTGCGGTCGCTCTCCCCGCTGGAGTGCTCGGAGGGCGTCAGGCCGACCCACGCCGCGAACGAGCGGGCATTCCTGAACCTCGAGAACTCGCCGGCCTCGAACACGAGGTCGGCGGCGGACGCGGTGTCTACGCCCTTGAGGCAGCGGAGGGAGTCGACCCTCTTCCTCCACCTGGGCTTGCGGGCCTCGGCCTCGACGAGCCCCTCGAGCCTCGCCTTCTCCTCCGCCGCCCGCCTGACCGCGTCGACGTAGTAGGCGAGCACGTCGTTGTCGGCCCCCTCCGCGAACCTTATCGACTCGATCCAGGACCAGTGCGCCCGGGTCCAGTTGCCCTTCCTGCGGCCGGTGGGCGTCCTCTCGTCGAAGACGAGCCCGTGCCTGAGCAGGAACTTGGAGAGCCGCTGCTTCGAGCGCGAGAGGTCGTCCCTCGCGTCCTCGAGCGCCCTGGTCAGGTCGCGGGCGGCCTCGCACTCGTCGTCGGGGACCCACACCTCGACCACGTTGCCGACCGACAGCATGCGGGCGAGGAACTCGGCGTCGTTGCGGTCGTTCTTCCTGCGCCTGTCCGCGCTGGGCTTGATCATCTTCGAGACGGCGCCGACCACGCAGTCGACCCCCAGGCCGGAAAGCCTCTTCTGCAGGTCGAAGCCCGTGACCCCGGACTCGTACACGCACCTGGCCCTGGGGTCCACGGAACGGACCCACTCCGCGACGGCGCCGGCGTCGTAGCCGAAGGTCGCGGCACGTACCTCCCCGGTCATGACGTCGAGGGAGACGGCCTTTATCGAGCGGGCGTGGACGTCGAGGCCGACGAAGGTGGTAGTATCGAGCATGGGAGCCCCTTCCATGAATGCGGCGTGGCCGCCACGGTTGGATTAGACACTCACCATTGTCGGCCTAATCCGCGGTCTTTCATGCAGCAGGGGCTCTCAATGTTTTTATGTCCTGCTCATATCGTCTCTGCCGGCACCTGGGGACACTCCTTAGCCGTTGGGGGCGTTCTTAAACGACTAGTCTGGGCGGCGGCCGTGTGCTGCTGTCCGCGTGGCGGCGTATAATCGGCGGCAGATGACTTGGACGTTAGGAAACCATGACCGATAACATGCAGCAGATGGCGCTCGACACGCTCGGCGCCTATTTTGGCTACACCTCGTTTCGCCCGGGACAGGACCGCATGGTCGATGCGATCCTTGCCGGTCGCGATGCGCTGGGTGTTATGCCCACGGGCGCCGGAAAGTCCATTTGCTACCAGGTGCCCGCGCTCATGCTGCCCGGCATCACCTTTGTGGTGAGTCCGTTGCTGTCGCTTATGGAGGACCAGACCCGCGCACTGCTCGCGGCGGGTGCGCGCCCCAGCTATCTCAACTCCAGCCTTACGCTGGCTCAGCAAAATACCGTGCTCAAGCGTGCTCGTGAGGGGCGCTACCAGCTAATGTATGTGGCACCCGAGCGCCTGCTCGAGCCACGCTTTCTGGCCTTTGCGCAGGAAGCTGCGGCCGAAGGCGGCATTGGCGTGCCACTCGTAGCTATTGACGAGGCCCACTGCGTGAGCCAGTGGGGGCAGGATTTCCGCCCCGCCTACCTGCAGATTCGCGAGTTCATCGATTCGCTGCCGCAGCGCCCCATCGTGGCGGCGTTACCGCTACGGCGACCGAGCGCGTGCGTGCGGACATTCAGCAGATGCTCGGCCTGCAAAACCCCGCGACGGTGGTGACGGGTTTTGATCGCAAGAACCTCTACTTTGGTTGCGAGGAGATGGGCGACAAGGCCAAGACCGCGTGGGTGCGCGACTACGTGATTGCGCATTCGAGCGAGAGCGGCATCGTGTATTGCTCGACCCGCAAGACCGTCGATGCGCTGGCAGGTGAGCTTGCCGAGGCGCTGGGCCCCAGTGGCATTCGCGTTGGCCGTTACCATGCCGGCATGGGCAACGACGCCCGCCGCCAGAGCCAGCGTGCCTTTATCGACGACGACATCCAGGTGATGGTTGCCACCAACGCCTTTGGCATGGGCATCGACAAGCCCAACGTGCGTTACGTGATTCACAACAACGTGCCCGAGAGCATCGAGGCCTACTGCCAAGAGGCGGGCCGCGCCGGCCGAGATGGCGATCCGGCCAGCTGCCATCTGCTGTGGAACGGTAACGATTTCCGCATGCGGCGCTTTTTGATCGACCGCGGCGATGCGGCCGACGAGGCGCTTGACGACGAGCAGCGCGCGTGGGCGCTCCAGAACCGTTATCGCCTGCTCAGCCAGATGGAGGGCTACTGCAATACCACCGGCTGCCTGCGCGAATACATGCTGCGCTACTTTGGCGACGAGGCCGCGGCCGAGCATGCGGCTGCGGCTGGCGCGGGCACCAACTGCCTCACGCAGTTTGAGGTCGAGGACGTCACCGATATGGCCCGCGCTGCCGTGCGCTATGTGGCCACGCGCCCCATGCGCTTTGGCAAGTCGCTGATCGCCGATGTGCTTCACGGCGGCAATACCGAGCGCATTCGCCAGATGAACCTGGATCAGGACCGTGGCTATGGTGAGCTGTCGAGCGAATCGGTCGGGCGCATCAAGGACATCATCGGCCAGCTGTGCGGCCGCGGTTATTTGGCTACCTCGCAGGGGCAGTACCCGGTCGTGGGGCTGGGCCCGCGCGCCGGCGAGGTCGAGGACGAGGCGTTTGCCTTTACCGTTAAGCGTCGCGCGTCCAAGCGCAAGGCCTCGGCCCGCGCCCGCCGTGCGGTTGATCTGCTGCGCGAGGAGGCCGAGCTGGATCAGCGCCCGCGCGTGGGTGACGATGTCGAGCTGTTCGAGCGCCTGCGTGCCCTGCGCAAGGAGATTTCGACCGAGCTGGAGATAGCGCCGTACATGGTCTTCTCCGACAAGGCCCTGCGCGGCCTGTGCCGCCTGCGCCCTCAGACGCGCGACGAGCTTATCCAGGTCAACGGCATCGGCGAGAAAAAGGCCGATGCCTTTGGCGAGCAGTTTATGGCAGCGATTGAAGAGTTTGAGTCCGAGCATGCACGGAATGGAGCGTAATGATGGCATCCGACGATAAAACCGAGCGCACTGAGGTGTCCGCCGTGCCGCTGTACCAGCAGGTCATGGACGACCTAAAAGGCGAGATCGCGCGTGGCGTGTACGCATCCGGCTCGCGCATTCCTTCCGAGATGGAGCTCGCGAAGTACTACGGCGTGGGACGCATCACCGTGCGCCGCGCCATCGAGGAGCTGTCGCGGGCGGGGTATCTCAACCGCCAGCAGGGGAGGGGCACGTTTGTGTGTGCGCCCAAACTCAAGCGCAAGATTGTCCAGAAGGGTGATGTTCAGAGCTTTTCCGAGGGTTGCGCTGCCAACGACATGGTGGCCGGAGCACGTCTGGTGTCGCGCACGGTGGTCGCGGCGACGCGCGAGGATGCGACGTTCTTTGGCGTGGAGCCCGGCTGCGAGCTTATCTTGGTCGAGCGCGTGCGCACGGCAGATGGCGTGCCCGTCATGCTCGAGAACAACGCCTTTGTGCTGGCCGACCATCCCTATCTGCAGACGCTTGCCGACAAAGACCTCACGGACAATTCCATCTTTGCACTCGTTGCCGAGCATTCGGGCCGCTCGCCGCTCAAGTCCGACCCCTGTACTGTGGAGATTGCGCTTGCCGATGCTCAGTCGGCCTCGCTGTTGGAGGTGCCGGTCGGCGAGCCGCTCTTCTATATGGAGGCATACTTTACCGATGAGGACGAGCGGCCCCTGCTGCTCGGACGCCAAAAGATCGTGGGCTCGCGCTACGTGTTCGACATCTAACGTCCACAGATAGAACAATATAGAACAAGTTTGGTGAAATGACTTCACGGGCGTCGTCGTGCGTGCTATAAATAGGACAACATAGAACGACCGCAGGTACGAGTTGTAGTCGTTCAAAACCGCCACACAAGAAGGGGCATCACCATGAACGCACACGATCTGATTCAGGAAATTATCGAGCGCAAGGGCAAGATTGAGAACGTCTTTTGGATCGCCTGCGGCGGTTCGATGATCGACCTGATGCCGGCCAACGAGCTGCTCAAGCGCGAGGCAACCACGTTTACCTCGACGGTCTACACGGCGCGCGAGTTTTGCCTGATGGCTCCCAAGAGTCTTGGCGAGAAGTCGCTCGTTATTGCCTGCAGCCACAGCGGCAACACGCAAGAGGTTGTCGACGGCTGCGAGATGGCGCTGGCAGCCGGCGCCGAGGTCGTGGCCATGACCGACTGCGAAGGCTCCAAGATCGATAACGGAAAGTGGACTACCTGGGTCTATCCGTGGGGCGAGGACGTGCCGCAGGCCGAGGTGCCGCAGGGCATCGGCGCTCTGATCGCTGCCGAACTGCTCGACCAGCAGGAGGGTTACGAGGCACTCGCCGACATGTACGCCGGCCTTAAGCAGATGGATGCCCTGCTGCCCGCTGCCCGCGAGAAGGTCAACGCCGAGCTGGGCGATCGCTTTGCCGAGCTCTGCCAGCAGCACAAGTTCTTCTATATCCTGGGATCCGGCCCCAACTTTAGCCAGACCTACGCTATGGCCATCTGCTCGCTCATGGAGATGCAGTGGCAGCACTGCTGCTACATCCACTCCGGCGAGTACTTTCACGGCCCCTTCGAGGCCACCGAGCCCGGCGTGTTCTACTTTGTGCAGCTCGGATCGGGCGAGTGCCGCCCCATGGAGGAGCGCGCGCTGGCGTTCCTCAACACGCATACCGATACGGTAATGGTGCTCGATGCACTCGAGTACGGCGTGGGCGAGGTGCCCGCCAGCGTGCGTTCGTACCTGGAGCCGATCTTCTTCTACAACATGAGCTGCGAGCTGCGCGCCGCCCGCGGCAAGGTGTTCGACCACAGCCCCGAGATTCGTCGCTACATGGGCATCGAGCAGTACTAGGTACCGGGAATAACCTCTCACGACGGGGCTTCCGCCAAGTGCGGGCCCCGTTTTGCTTTGCCAAGAAAGAAATGGGGATTGAACATGCGCGTGCTTGATTTGACTCACACTATTAGGGAAGACATGCCGGTATTTCCCGGAGCCGATACACCCAAGCTGCTGCCGGCGAGCATCTACGAGCACGACGGATTTAAAGAGACGCTCATGCAGATGTACACCCATACGGGGACGCATATGGATCCACCGGCGCATCTGTTTGCCGACCGCACGACGCTCGATGCGTTTCCGGCAAGCCAGTTTATAGGCAGGGCATTGGTTGTCGATTGCCGCATGCTCGCCGAGGGTGAGGCCATTACTGTGGAGCAGCTCCGTCCCTATGGCGATAAGGTGACCCAAGCCGAGTTTTTGCTGTTCAACTTGGGTTGGGATAAGCGCTGGGGAACCGAGGCGTACCTTGGCGACTATCCTTGCTTGGACGACGAAGTGTTGGACCTGATCATCGACGGCGGCTACAAGGGCATCGGCTTTGATGTAATTGGGCTCGACCCCATCGCGGATGAAAACCTGACGCGCCACAAGAAGTTGTTCCGCGCATGCGATATCGTCAACATCGAGAATCTTAAGGACCTGGACTGTTGCGGCGACGATCTGTTCTGGTTTAGCTGCGCACCGCTCAA
>ENA-ORSM01001401-ORSM01001401.1-human-gut-metagenome-genome-assembly--contig:-NODE-1401-length-18957-cov-2.932388_pt1 | contig 18957 bp, 9 predicted proteins | sample MGYA00241903_ERZ509170 | MGnify/ENA primary metagenome ERZ509170 (study PRJEB26280, sample SAMEA2338784) | human gut metagenome | biome: human gut; feature: human-associated habitat; material: faeces...
GTCCATTTCCCATTCGGCCCAAGCCCCGCGGTACATCCAGATGCGGCAGTTCTTCAGCCATTCTTCATCCTTCAGCTCGTCGATAGCTGCCAGAACGGCATTCAGACATACACGATGAGTTCCATGTGGATCGGCAAGGTCACCGGCTACAAACATCTCATCAGGTTTCACATCCGTCAGCAACTTCTTCACGATGGCAATATCCGCTTCGCTCAAGTCGTTCTTCTTCACCAGCCCTGTTTCATAGAAAGGCAAGTCGAGGAAGTGGATATGATCGTCACTCTTGATCCCGCTGTAACGGGCACCTGCACGGGCTTCTTCCCGGCGGATCGTGCCTTTCATAAAGAGGACATCACGTTTTTCAGCTTCACCTTCCACCTTTTCATAACGGAGGAAATGGATGATTTCTTCGGCTTTCTTCTTAACCGTTTCGTCTTCCGTATATTTGGCACAAACGTCGCGCAGATATTCGCAATAGCGGATTACCTCTTCATCCCCTACGGCAATATTGCCGGAAGTTTCGTAAGCGACATGTACATCATGATGCTGTTCGCACAAACGATGGAATGTACCGCCCATCGAGATGACATCGTCATCCGGATGCGGACTGAAGATAATCACTTTCTTCGGATACGGAGTTGCACGTTCGGGACGGTTTGAATCGTCGGCATTCGGCTTGCCGCCCGGCCATCCGGTAATCGTGTGCTGGATATCGTTGAATACCCTGATATTCACATTATAGGCCGAACCGTACAGGGCGAGCAGCTCACCCAGGCCGTTTTCGCTATAATCCTTGTTTGTCAGTTTCAAGATCGGTTTGCCTGTCAACTGGCACAACCAAACGATTGCGCGACGGATCAGCTTGTTATCCCACTCGCAATTGGTAACCAGCCAAGGATGACTGATACGTGTCAGATCATACGCGGCAGACAGATCGACTACGACTTTCGCATTCGTATGATTCTGGAGGTAAGAAGAGGGAACAGCGTCACTCACTTTGCCTTCCACCGTTTTGGCAATGATCTTCGCCTTATCTTCACCCCACGCCATCAGAATCACATTGCGGGCTTTCATCATGGTAGCGATCCCCATCGTGATGACTCCCGCAGGCACATTGTCCAGTGACGGGAACGTACGGGAAGCTTCCTTACGGGCAGTTCCTTCCAACAGAACCAGACGGGTACGCGAACTCAGCGTCGCACCTACACCGTTAAACATAATGTTGCTCGCATGTCCCACACCTAACAGGATATAATCCAAACCGCCTGCCTTCTGGATGTTTTCTTCGTACATCCGGCAGAAATCGATGATGGCATCTTTCGGCATACATCCATCGGGAGCATAAACATTCTCAGGGGCAATATCGATATGGTCCAGCAAAGCCTCTTTCAGCTGTGCCACGTTGCCGGCGGAAGGAGAGACAAGCGGGAAGAATTCATATTCAACAAAGACAACCACGTTGCGGAAGCTCAGTTGTTCTTCCTTATGCATACGGATCAATTCTTTATATACGCTCAGCGGAGAACGGCCTCCGGGAATAGCCATCACAAAGTTTTCACCGATTTCCTGTTTCTTGCGAATCTGGTCTGCTATCTCCTTAGCGATGGCAAACGAACCTTCATCGGCCGATTCGTAGATGTTTGTCGGGATCTTTTCCAGACGGGTCAAAACTGAATGCTCAAAAGCATTCTCCGGACGATAATACCGCTGCGGTATTCGCGTCAGGGTAATCTGCGAACTAAGGTCTGTTTTCATGTTTAATTCTCGATTTAGTATATTATATCATAACTTGAATCACAAATATACTAATAAATAAACGAACTTAGCTTTACAGAGCATTTAAAAAATCAATACGGTTATAGGAAATATTGATATTACGGATTTTGGCAGAGATGAATCAAATGTATCATTTAAGAACCAGGTTCGCGGATGACACGGATCGGACGGATCTTAACGGATAAAATAATTTCAATCCGTTTTATCCGCGTCATCCACAAACCTGTTCTTCATTCTTTATCAGTTCTAATCTTCTTAAAACAGCGTATTGGCAGCCGGAACCAGGTTTCCCATCGACCAAACGGCACGGACAGTCAAGTTACGGTCCAGGATGATGATGTCGGCATCTTTTCCGCGCTGCAACGTACCCGTACGGTCGGATACCCCCATCAGGCGTGCCGGAGTTTCGGAAGCCATGCGAACGGCATCGGCCAACGGGATATTGGCTTTTTGAACCATCGTACGGACCAGCACATCCATCGTAGCGATACTTCCGGCAAGCGAAGAATGGTCGGCCAACTTGCAAACACCATCTTCAATGATAATACGTGAGCCTTCGTCCGGTTTCACATCGCTTGCAGCATAAGACAACGCATCGGTTACCAGACACGTGCGTTCCACACCTTTCAGCTTATACACCAAGCGAAGAATCGTAGAAGGCAAATGTTTACCGTCGGCAATTACTTCCACCGTCATATCATCCATCAGGAAAACACTTTCCACCGTTCCTTCGTATTTATATTCACGACGCTTGTGGAAACCGGGCATTGCGTTGTAGAACTGTGCCGCATGGGTAAAACCTGCCGCATAGGCTTCTTTGATATCCTCGAATTCGGCTTCCGTATGCGTAATGGCAGCCAGGATACCTTTCGACCTGAGATAACGGGCGAAATCATGCGCACCCGGCAATTCAGGACTGGCATCCCAACGCTTAATACAGTTCGTACTTTCCAGGATAGACATATATTCTTCCTTATCCGGATTTTTCACATCATAAAGGTTACCGGCCATCTTGGCATTCAGATACGGTCCTTCCACATGAAGTCCCAATACGGGACCGTCCTTTTCCGCCATCAACTTCTCGCAAATGGAGACTGCCTTGCAGATCGATTCTTTAGGAGAAGACGACAAAGTGGGAAAAATAGTAGTCGCACCGTGTTTCATATGGGCGGCAATAGCACTATGGAAGGCTTCTTCCGTACATTCCTTAAAATCATGGCCGCCTCCGCCATGCACGTTCATGGCTACGAAACCGGGAATGATATACATACCCTTGGCATCCACCACCTTGGCGCCGATAACAGCCAGGTCGCTGTTAGTCACTTCCAGAATCTTTCCATCGCTAATCAATACGGAGCCATCCTTCAACCATCCCTGAGGGGTAAGGATCTGGCCATTTATTATTTGTGTCAGCATAAATCAAAACAGTTTATTCGTTCCTTCCACTAATTTACCCATCGCCCAGACAGCACGGACATTCAAGTCCTTATCCAGAATCTGGATGTCCGCATCCTTACCTCGCTGCAAAGACCCCTTACGGTCGTAAACACCCATGATGCGTGCCGGAGTTTCGGAAGCCATGCGAACGGCATCTTCCAACGGGATCTCGGCTTTCTGAACCATCGTACGGATCAGGCGGTCCATAGTCGCAATGCTGCCGGCAAGAGCTGAACGGTCGGCCAGCTTGCAAACACCGTCTTCGATGATCACACGCGGGTCAAACGCCGTCTGGCTGTCACTTGCGGCGCAAGCCAGCGCATCGGTGATCAGACAAGTACGTTCCACGCCTTTGATCTTATAGACCAGACGAAGGATCGTCGGAGGCACATGAATACCGTCGGCAACCACCTCGACCGTCATGTCGTCGATCAGATAAATACTCTCGACCGTACCTTCATATTTATATTCACGACGTTTGTGGAAACCGGGCATCGCGTTGTAGAAGTGCGTGGCATGGGTATATCCGGCTTCGTAGGCAGTCTGAATATCCTCGTATTCGGCTTGCGTATGACCGACAGATGCCAACACGCCTTTCGAGGTGACGTATTTACCGAACTGCATGGCACCCGGCAATTCGGGAGCGGCATCCCAACGTTTGATGCAATGTGTCTCTTCCAACAGGGGAATGTATTCTTCCGGATCCGGATTCTTGATATTTTCCGGTAACTGCCCGCCGGCCATCTTCATGTTGAAGTAATGCCCTTCCAGATGAAGCCCCAGGACAGGACTGTCTTTTTCCGCCATCAACTTTTCAGTCGTTGCAGCTGCTTCGCGGATCATCGGGATGGTCGAGGATGACAATGTGGGGAAAATACTGGTCGTACCATGCTGCATGTGAGCGGCTACCGCTGCCCGGAACGCTTCTTCGGTACCTTCCATAAAGTCACGGCCTCCCCCGCCGTGAACATGGATTTCTACTCCGCCCGGCACGATATACATGCCTTTAGCGTCTATCAAAGTGGCTCCTACCACTGCCAGATCGCAGTTAGTCACTTCCAAAATCTTGTTATCGCTTATCAGAACAGAACCGTCTTTCAACCAGCCCTGTGGGGTAAGGATCTTGCCATTTATAATCTGAGTTAACATAGCGCAAGAATTAAGTTTGTGTTTTTTAGTTTTAAGTAGGCAAAGGTAGGAAGATTTTCTAAAGAGGGTTAAAAACCAAGCGTTAATATTTACTTTTTCAAAACAGAGAAAGTAAGTCGGTCCAGGAAGGTTTTATTTAAGTGACAATAGCCATGCTTCTATTGTCAAACAGCCCAATCATTGACCTTTTGCCCTTGGTCGAAGATCTTTTCGCCCTTGGTCAAAAGCCCTTTCGACACTTGTCAAAAGCCTTTTCGACTAAGGGCGAAAAGTAAAAGAATGGTAGTAATGACAGTAAATATCTGTGTATTTGTTTATTAGTTATAATTACAGTATCCTTATTTTAGCAGGGTCGGAAATCCGCGCAATCCATGCTTAAATAGCAGGACTGCAAATCATCATTTATGATTCGTATCTACCAAGAATCGACTGCTAACTATTGGCTGCATTCAGTTCTTCCAGTTCGAGGGTCTGTTCCGTCCAAAGATCCATCGTGTCGGAAAGTTTCTTCTTCAATTCGGAATATTCGGTATATAAGGAAACATCCGCCGCCCCTTCGGGAGTGGCGAGCTTGGCCTCGATAGCAGCAATGGAGTTTTCGAGTTCCGTTATTTTCTTTTCGGATTCGGCTATCGCTTTTTCAACTTTCTTGATTGCCTTGCTTTGTTCCTTGCGGGCTTCATAAGAGAGCTTGTTTCGGGTCGGCTCCGCAGCGTTTCCTTCCATAGAGGTTGTCGTTTGGGTGGAACGTTCCAATTCGCACAAACTATCCATCTTCTTATGTTCCAGGAAATCATAAATACCTCCCAAATGTTCGATCACCCGTTTATTTCCGAATTCATAAACCTTGTCTACCAGTCCATCCAGGAATTCACGGTCGTGCGAGACGACGATAACCGTACCGTCAAACTCTTTCAAAGCATCTTTCAGCACATCTTTCGAACGCATGTCCAAATGGTTGGTCGGTTCGTCGAGGATCAACAGGTTCACCGGTTCCAACAACAGCCGGATCATGGCCAGACGGGTCTTTTCTCCACCAGACAATACCTTCACTTTCTTGTCCGACGCTTCTCCACCGAACATGAAAGCCCCCAATATGTCCCGTATCTTCAGACGGATGTCCCCCTGTGCCACGTAATCCACCGTATCGAAAACGGTCATATTCTCATCCAGCAACTGTGCCTGGTTCTGTGCAAAATAGCCGATCTTCACATTATGCCCCAACTGAAGCTTTCCTGTAAAATCGGTGATCTCTCCCATTATGCATTTAACCAGCGTGGACTTACCTTCACCGTTCTTGCCGACAAAAGCGACTTTGTCTCCGCGGTTAATAGTGAAAGTGGCATGCTCGAAAATCAGATGGTCGCCATAGCGCTTGGCCACATCTTCCGCAATCACCGGATAGGAACCGGAACGGGGAGCCGGAGGAAATTTCAGGCTCAGCATAGCCGTATCCACTTCGTCCACCTCTATGCGTTCAACCTTTTCCAATTGTTTGATACGGGATTGCACCTGCACGGACTTGGTCGCTTTATAGCGGAAACGCTCGATGAAAGCTTCCGTATCGGCCAATTTCTTCTGCTGGTTTTCAAAGGCACGAAGTTGTTGTTCGCGGCGCTCTTTACGCAGTTCCACATATTCGGAGTATTTTACCTTATAGTCATAAATCTTCCCAAGCTCTATCTCTATCGTCCGGAAAGTCGTATTATCGATAAACGCCCGGTCATGTGAAACAAGGATCACCGCATTGGCACGTGTCGCAATGAAGTTTTCAAGCCATTGGATGGACTCTATATCCAAATGGTTGGTCGGCTCGTCCAGCAGCAGGACATCCGGCTTGCGGAGCAGGAGCTTGGCAAGCTCGATACGCATGCGCCATCCCCCGCTGAACTCGGAGGTCGGCCGGTCGAAATCCTCACGGCTAAATCCCAAGCCGATCAACGTCCGTTCCAACTCGGCATGGTAATTGTTTCCGCCCATCATCTGGAAATGTTCCGTCAGATGCGTGACACGGTCTATGAGGTTCTGATACGATTCCGTTTCATAATCTGTCCGCTCGGCCAGTTGCTGGTTCAGCCGTTCTATCTCCTTTTCCATCTCATGGATATGCTCGAAGGCATGTTCCGCCTCTTCGCGTACCGTCTGTGTATCCGCCAGCTTCATCTGCTGGGGAAGATAACCGATCGTCGTCTCCTTCGGTACGCTGACCGTCCCGGAGGTAGGAGACTGCAAGCCGGCAAATATTTTCAGCATCGTCGATTTTCCCGCACCGTTCTTTCCCACCAGTGCGATACGATCCTTCTTATTTACCACAAACGAAACATCATCAAAAAGCGTAAACCCGCCAAACTCAACTGTAAGTCCTTCAACAGAAATCATATTTTTTCTCTTTTATGGCTGCAAAGATACAATTTATCCATAAAAAAAGCCTCGACTTTATGCCGAGGCTTTTTTATCAAAGATCCTGTGCCGTCCTTATCTCGTTTTTCATCAAACGTTCATGCAGGCCGTTTGTGATTTCGGCCCAACCCTCTTCTATCCAAAGGGGATCTTTGCAACAGGCCTGCTCCCATTCGCTCAACTGCTCCATGAGTTCCCGTGCTTTCTCCGGCTCGGAAGATAAAAGATCGTGCATCTCTTCCAGGTCCTGATCCATATTATACAGGACGGAATCGACACCACGAGTAATGATCAACTTGTACGAACCGGAACGGATGGCCCGCGTATCCATCTTACGCCAGAATAAGGCTTCATGCGGATTACCGCTTTTTTCCCCGGAAAGATACGGTAACAGGGAGACACCGTCGATCGGCTTGTGCAATCCTTCTTCCGGAATGTCCAACGCATCCACCACTGTGGCAAAAATGTCCAACGAAGAAGTCAGCCCGGTGAAACGTTGGTCCCGCTTGAAACGATCGCCCCAAACGACAAAGAACGGAACCCGTTGTCCGCCTTCGAACTTATTTCCCTTGAAGCCTTTCAGCGGAAGGTTGGAGGACTGGTTGGTCGTGGAACCGCCATTGTCGCTCAAAAAGAATATAATCGTATTGTCGAACTTGCCCGCCGCTTTCAGTTCGTCCACAATCTTGCCGACACCACGATCCAGCGCATACATCATAGCCGCATACTTCTGGCGGGGCTGTCCTTCGAAACGCGCCAAATCCTCTTCCGTCGCTTCATTGGGAGAATGGGGAGCGGTAAAGGACATATACAGCATAAAGGGCTGCTCGCTCTCCGTAACAAACTGCTGTGCCTTAGAAGCCAGTTCATCGGTGAAGTAACCGTCGAAAGACAGTTTCCGCCCGTTGTACTGGTATTGTTGCAGGTTGCCATCCTTATCACTGGTTTCAGGATTATAAAAATAAGAACGATGGCCAGCCAAAAGCCCGTAGAACGTATCGAAGCCTTTCGCATTCGGACGCTGGGAGGGTTCGGAGCCCAAATGCCATTTTCCGATACAGCCCGTACGGTAGTCATACCGTTTCAACAAAGCCGGAAGCAATTCTTCATCGTCAGGAAGGCCATCTCCCGGCTTATCCAGGTTACATTCATATCCGTAGCGTTGTCCGTAGCGGCCCGTCAGCATCATGGATCGCGAAGGGCTGCTCACCGCCACATGAGCATCCGTAAAGATACACCCTTCGGCTGCCAGGCGGTCGATGTTAGGTGTCTGGATATCCGTCGCCCCCATAAATCCAAAATCCGCATATCCGGCATCATCCGCAAGCAGGATCAGGATATTCGGTCTTTGCGCCTCCTCCTGGCCGGACGAGCAAGAAGCCAATCCGGTGATTGCCCCTAAAGAAACAACAAACAAACGATCTATTTTCATTTTATACATCTTTTTATTCCCGTTTACTTCTTCTTCCGCTCGATAGGTGACGGGACTTTCTTTGCATACTTATCCCGGTCGCAAACAATCTTTCCATCCACATATTCCAATTCGGCTATCTGGATAGAGGCACGATGATAGTTCCAAGTATTTTCTTCCACTTCCATACCGTCCATTTTATACGTCCGTCCCGGATGGGTGAAATAGAAAATAAAAGCACGGTCTCCGATCACAACGACATCGCAATGCCTTCCCTGGTCGAAATCGTCCGGACGGAGGCCCGGTTTGTTCAGGATTGTCGAATTATAGGTCCAGTTAGTCGCATCGTCCGATTCGTAACAGTGCAAGCCGACATATCCCAGATTACATTCGTCGATGATGTTCCAGTATTTATTTTTCCAATAAAAGACGATCGGCCCCTCATGCGGGACATCGTCAATCTCACATTTGCCGGTTACCTTCCAAGTCGTCAAATCCTTGCTCACACCCGTATTCGTCTTGGAATCGGGAGTCTTGTACCACATCTTCCATGTTCCGTCCGGCATCTGAAACGTCGAAGCGTCGATACAACCATGTGTACCTTCTATCTCCTCCACCAGATCCCAGTTCATCAGATCCTTGCTTTTGTAAAAGACAAGCCGGGCATCACCTCCCCAGAAAGGATGAATACCGGGGATAAAGGTCACGATCATGTAATAAGTGTCCTTATGCTTGAACACATCGGGAGCCCAGAAAGTGCTCTGTCCTTGCATGGGTTCCGGCAGGTTCGCTGTCCCGACATAATACCAGTTTTTACCGTTGTTCTTGGTTGCCGCAATCCCGACTTTACTGCCATATACACAGGCCACTTCCTGCAAGTTAGGGACATTGGCACGGCGTTGCGTGTAGAACATCCACCATTCCTGCCGCTCCGCGTTCCATTCGAGCGTCGGGTCGGTAGGGCCGTCATAGATAGGACAACGGAACAAAGGAGCCGGCGCATGCTCAATGTCGAACGGCTTGTCTTGTGCAAAAAGGCTTGTCCCGTAGAACAGGACTGCCAACATATATACTATTCTTTTCATGCTATTCAGATTAGACGTGTTATACATTATATAATATATTAATAGATCGAGATTTCCCCCAGACCGGCACGCCCTTCGGAAACATTCTCGATTGTCAAGCGGAGATATTTCACTTCCCGGTCAACCGTCATCGGCTTAAATTCCCAGCCCGTACATTCACGCTCATACAAGAGTTCCCACCGTTCGCCATCCTCAGAAGTCTCTACCTTATGCTTATAGGAAGAACTGTCTTTCTGGAAAAGGATACGGCTGGCAGCCACGTATGTCGGACGGTCCAGCATCAAAGTGACTACCTGTGGCAACCGGTCTTCTCCGGCAATCCACCAAGTATGATCGTCATTGTCGATTATATTGGAAGCAGGATACCCGTCCTGGCTGCTTCCAACCTGAACCGACGCGATTTTCAGGCGAGGTTTCTCCAAGATACGCTTCTGCCAGGAAGAAGGTTTTACCACAACATTGTCTTCCTCTTTCCCCGTAAACAGAGCATGTTTTCCATCAGGCAGAGACTTCCCTTCAAACGGCTTCGTGCTGATTTCCGCTTCACCGGCGAACAAACCCTCTGCTGTCGCTTTCACCGTAATCTTACCGGCTTTCTTCGTCGTGCGGACAAATGCGAAACCAACGCCACCTTCCACCTTCTGAGGATTGATACCGATACGGCTGATCGTATCTCCGACCAGCACTCCTTCACCAGACACCTGAATCCGGATTTCCTGTCCAGAGTTGTAGATCAAAGAACCGTTCTTGTCACAGACCTTAAAGTAGACAGGAATCATATCCGAGCCGTCGGCAACAGGGACAATGCCATCCGTCTTAATGTCCACAACCAGACGATCGGCTTTTCCCGGAGTGCTCACACTGTGGGTTGCCACAATCTTTCCGTCAACCAGCGCTTCCGCCTTTAACGTTCCGGTTTCATATTCCCCGGCATTAAAGACGAACACCGGACTGCCGCCTTTCTCGACAATCGAACGAAACAGAGGTGTCCGTTCTTCCCGTGTCTGAATTCCGATCAACTTCTCATTACGATAAAGACGGACTTCGTCGCAGTTGGAAAAAACCGTTATATCTGTTGTAGACGAGGCGAAATCTCCCGAAGCATTATAAGAAGCGATAAAGACCATCGGCCCTTCATACAATCCGGGTTGTGAAACTGCTTTGTCCCTCATACTCTGCAACATGAAGTAGCTGAATTTCGGATACCGGTTGATATCCACCACACCGCTATACATCGTTTCATCCTGGCTGCCCCGTGCATAGTCATTGTAGCTCCAAACGAAATGTCCACCCATATGTGGATTGGCATCCAGCATGCACCAGTCAAAATAGCCTTTACCATTCAACTGCTCGATACGGCTGCGGCACTGGCGCATCTGTTCTTCCTCGCTTTCTTTCAAGCTGACACGTGGCTTTTCGCCCACGCCATCTCCCCATTCGCGGGTAAACAACGGCTTGACTACTATAAAATCTTCCGGATAATTACTCATCACATCCCCGTCTTTCGGGAATTTGGAAACCTGTTTATAAAAGACATCATAATAGGGCTCCATTTCCGCATGCCCGAAGTAATCACCTGCCGTGTACATCTGATCGCCCGGATATTCGGCATGAGACAGTTCGAAAATCTCTTTTGCCAAAGAGACCGGATAACGGGATTCGTTCAAAGCCGTTTCCCAAAGGACAACAGAAGGATGATTCCGGTCACGGCGGATCATCTGGCGTCCGATTTCATACAAACGTTCAATAAAGATTGAATCCGGATTATAGAACTGCCATCCGGGAATACACTCCACTACTAACAGCCCATACCGGTCACACGCCTCCAAGAAAGCCGGATCATTCGGATAATGGGCGGCGCGAACCGCATTATAACCACCCCGTTTCAGGTCGATCACATCCCGTACCTGCATTGAGTTGGAAGCCGCATCCCCAACATTGGCAAAAGCCTGGTGACGGTTGGCTCCGCGCATATACAGTTTTTCACCATTGATAAAGAATCCTTCCTCGGCCGTGTACCGGATCGTACGAATACCGATTTTCCGGGTGGTTTCGTCGAGCACTTTATCTTCCGATAATAATTGCGTACGCAAGGTATAGAGATTAGGCGTATAAGGATGCCATAAAGCAGGCTGGTTGACAATGAGGTCCTGCTCCACCGTTCTGTCCGATTGCTTGTGCAAGGTGACCGGTGTTTCAGCCTCAGCAATGACGTGGCCAGCCGAATCGACCAGTTGCGAGAAAACAGACAGTGCTTGATCTTTATCCGTCAAATTCCGGACATGAGTCGCAAGATGTGTCCTCGCCTTGTCTTTCGTTACTTCGGGAAACGTCACAAACTGACCTCCACCGGCAACAATATCTTCCTGCAACGGGTCGGTGATATATACTTTGTCCGTAATCACCATCCGGACATCCCGATAAATCCCGCTATAATAATAGAAGTCCATCTTGTCTTGCGGCTTTCCCGGAGGTGTCAGCGGGTCCGGCTCGGCAGAGACCCGGCCAGCCAGCACATTATTGCCGTTCCAATCGATACGGTTCGTAAGGTCAGCGACAAATCCCATATAACCGCCATGATGTTCCGTCACTTTTTGGCCGTTCAGATAAACATCGCAATTCGTCATCACTCCTTCAAAAGAGACGACAATCCGTTTATCCTTATACTTCGCAGGCAGTTTAAAATAACGGCGATACCAACCGATCCCGTCATAAATGGAGTTCCCGCCGCAATGTTTCATTTCCAGTTGCATGATATGGGGTAGTGCGACAGGTATCCATCCTGAATCATCCAGATCCGTCCGGCTCCCTTCCACCACATCCCCCCGATAAAAAGCCCAGTCGACATTCATGTCCAGAATTTCCCGGCCGGAAGAGGAGATACTGCAACTTTGTCCGAATGCAGCACAAATGAACAACAAGATAAAAGAGAAAATTCGATAATGCTTCATGCTATGTTAGTGTTTTTCTGTACAAAGGAAAGGGATATATTGGAAATGATCCAATATATCCCTCTTAAAACATGATAAATATATCAGTTCTTATTAATAACCGTCATTCTGTTTCAATTGCTTGTTTTTATCAAGTGCATCCTGCTTGATCGGTAAATACCGGTTATGAGGAGCGAACGAACGGTTTTCAACTAATTCGACACCACTTATGACTGCACGTTTGTACGGATCTTTTTCATCATAATTGATCGTTCCGGTGAAGCTTTCCAAAGGAGCATTCAATACCGTTTCAGCAACCATCTTGCCACTTGCATCTTTCCAACGAAGAATATCGGCACGACGAAGGCCTTCACCAGCTAACTCGATAGAACGTTCGCGACGAATCAATTCACGCAATGTTTCTTTAGTACCATATTTACTCTGATCTACTTTCGGCATACCTACACGCGTACGAATCTGATCCAACATATCGTATATTTCAGCAGACGGGCCGTTCAATTCGTTCTCAGCTTCCACATATGTCAATAATACTTCTGCATACCGGAAAATGATCGTCTGCGCATTCGAAGACCAAACATCTCCATATTGAGACATCGGAGCCAAATATTTAGCCCAAGTCAAACCCGTCTTCGAAGAGTTGTTGGCCGTACCCGGATGATCCGGATTCGTTTTACCATTCACCTCCTTATCCAATGTGTTAATGATCGTTTCTTCTCCCTTATAATTAACCCAATCCATACCCGGATAAAGAACCGTCATTGCCATACGCGGGTCACGATTTGCAAAAGGATGAACAGGATCGTAACCACTACCAGCCTCTTCTTTTGTCAAACCATTACTCATTTCATACGCATCAATCAGATTTTTGGATGGAACCATAGAAGACCAACCTGCATCCGAATTGTTATACATCGTGGCGATCATCCAATTTGAATACAGATTTTCATCATGTTGCACAGCAGCTATGATTTCTTTCGAATTCTGTCCGCTCACCATAAATATATTTTCAAAGCTCGGATCCAGTTCATACTGTCCTAAATCCATAATAGCTTTTGCAGCCTCTTTCGCACGCTGATAGTCGGCATAATAAAGGGCTGAACGCATCTTGATAGCCAAAGCCGTACCTTTGGCAATATAACCACTTGCGGCAGGAGCATCATCTAACATCGGGATAGCAGCATCCAACTCGTCGTAGATATACTTTTTCACCTCTTCTTCCGTATTGCGGGGAACTTGTGCTTCTTCAGCTGTTTCATAAGAATCGATAATAGGTACACCGCCATACTGCCAGTTCATATTGAAATAAGTATAAGCCCGGATCGTTTTCACCTGACCAATCATATTGTCTTTCTTCTTTGCATCCGCAAATTCAATATTTTGGATATTGGTCAAGAAATCGTTACAACGACGGATCATTCCAAATTTATAATAATCTGCAACTGCGTTGCTGGCAGTCATACTACCATTTCCGATATTCCGATAATTTTCATGGACATGGAAATTGAAACCGAAATCGGAAGCACAATCCCAATACAGAATACCCGTTTCATCAGCCCAACCGTCATAACAACCAATCAAAAACTTTTCAGCATCCTTTTCTGTTTGCCAAGTTGTGCTGGGAGACAGTGCGTCATGGGGAATCGTATCCAAAAAGTCCGAACAGGAAGTCCCGACCAATGCCATCCCGGCCAGCATATATACTAATACACGTTTCATATTTTATTCTTTAATTTTAATCTTAAACAATCGTTCTTATCAGAATGTCACATTCACACCAAAAGCATGTGTCTGAGTTAACGGGAAACTGGAACCGCGTTCATCTCCGATTTCCGGATCCACATTGACAAGCATATTATGGATAGTAAACAGGTTTTCTACAGAGTAGTAGAAACGTACGTTTTCAATTCCAACCGATTTGATCACATTCTTCGGAAGTGTATAACCGAATTGCAGGTTCTTCATACGCAAATAGCAGGAATTCTGCAACCAGAATGTAGACACGACATTAGATGACAGACTCGGAGATGTTACATCATAAGCCACACGTGGCATCGTTGCATCTTTGTTTTCCGGTGTCCAAGCATCCAACCATACAGTTGCCGGATGTGAGTCATCGCCACCGAAATAGCCTGTTACTTCCTGGTTGATCAAACGATGCACGCCAGCCGCGCCCGTAAACAACATGGATAAGTCGAAGCCTTTATAAGCAGCATTCAGATTCAAACCAAACGTAAATTTAGGATCTGAAGAACCTGCAAGGACGCGGTCATCAGCCGTCATTTTACCATCACCGTTTGCATCCTGATAGATCAGATCACCTCCCTTGAACTTTTTAGTTCCAAACGGATAACCTGCCTGTGTGGAATATTTATCCATCCAAGCCTGAGCTGCTTCATCCGATTCAAAGAAACCATCTGCTTTATAAACACGATATGTGTTCAGCGCTTCACCAATCTTACGAACCTTATTGCCATTGTTCGGATCAGCCGTTACACCTCCGGCATCCGGACTCAAACCTAAATCCAATAATTCGTTTTTGTTGTACGAGAAGTTTCCGGTTGCACCAAACGACCAATCACCCCATTTGTTATTGTAGCTCAGAATCACTTCAACACCTCGATTGGACATTTCACCTACATTATCTTTATAAGCATCCAAACCAAATTCTGCCGGAACCGGAACATCCATGATAATACCTGTTGTCCTACGGTCATAGTAGTCAAATGTCACATTGATCTTGTTATTGACTGTCGCATCAAAACCAAGTCCCCATGTACGAGATTTTTCCCAAGAGATAGAAGACAGCTTATATGCTTTCTGATAATACCCCGACTGCAAAGCACCTCCTAACGGATAACTTGCATCTAGATTATAGGTATTCATCCAAGGATAATAATCAGTCAATGCATCTTGATTACCCAGTAACCCCCATGATCCGCGAATCTTCAAGTTGTTCAACCAATCTTTCGTATTTTCCATGAAACCTTCTTCACTAATACGCCATGCAGCAGAGAAAGAAGGGAAATATCCCCAACGATTACCATCAGCAAAACGGGAAGAAGCATCAGAACGGATATTACCTTCCAACAAATATTTGCCGGCATAATCATAGTTAATACGTCCGAACCAAGAAATCATCGCCAACTCACGTGTATAGCCATTGTTCTTCTGAGTAGCAGCATCTCCAGCCGCGATATCGGTCAGATCATTAGTCGGGAAATTCTTACGGAACTGCTGGTTATAGGTGTAGTCATACTTTTCCGTATGCCAACCTGCCATTGCTTTCAAACCGTGTTCACCGAATTGTCTGTCAAAATTCAACAATGCATCAAAGTTTGCACGATGCCAACCGGTAAAACGTTCTTCCAAACGATTCGGTTCTGTTTCCTTATTCGGATTGTACTGAATATATTTTTGAAATGCACGATAGTGTTGTTGATTGTTAACATAAGAACCCGTCACTGTTGCAACTAAACCGTCGATGATTTTATAATCGGCAGACAGGGTACCAGAGAAATTCTGATTTTTACGGTCAACAGTTTGGTTAACATCCAACCACGCAAGTGGGTTACCATCTCCAATAGTACCATAAGTACCGTCTTCAGCACGACCTACAATCCACGGAGCAATACGGTTCAACTGACGGATAATCTGATCAGAGCTGGCAGCACTATTCGGATCACCAGTTTCACTTATGCCAGATGCATAAGAAGAAATTGGGTCGGAATAGTCATTCTTGATATATGCCAAATTCAAACGAACCGTCAATCTGGAATTCAGCTTCAGATCCAAATTTGTACGAGCATTAAATTGCTGTCTGTCCGCATTCGGTAAAATACCGGTCTGTCCCAAATAGCCGACAGATCCCATATACTTCGCATTTTCCGTACCACCGCTCACACTTACATTATGAGAATGCTGTACACCGGTTCTATAGGCTTCATCATACCAATCCGTGTTAGGAGAAGTACCATTTCTGAAATTCTCAATATCAGTTTCATTGAAACGGGGATTCAAGCCTTCATCGATCATAGACTGGCTATACAAGCGCGCATAGTCATAAGAGCTGATACGGTCAATCATTTCCGTCGGTTTCTGGAAACCTACATATCCATTATAAGAGATACGTGGTTTACCTGTCTTACCACGTTTTGTCGTAATCAAGATTACACCATTTGACGCCTTCGAACCATAGATCGCAGCAGAAGCAGCATCTTTCAATACGGAAATACTTTCGATATCGTTCGGATCGACCGAGTTCATCGTTCCGGTTTCGATACCATCCACCAAAATATAAGGATCAGCCGTGTTTAATGTACCAACACCACGCACGCGAATCGTACCACCATCCTGTCCGGGACGGCCACCGCCGGAAGTAACCTGAACACCCGGCATAGTACCTTGCAATGCGGTAGAAACGTTCTGAACCGGGCGATTTTCTAACGCTTTGCTGTCAATCTGTGCAACAGCCCCGGTCATGTTCACTTTCTTTTGTGTACCGTAACCGACAACTACGACTTCTTCCAGTTTCTGAGTATCTTCCATCAGATTCACAGTCAAAGTCGCTTGTCCGGTGTACTTGATTTCCTGTGTTACATAACCGATAAAAGAGATTTGAAGAACATCACCGCTATTCACTTCCAAAACAAAGTTACCGTCCATGTCAGTAACCGTACCGTTCGTCGTACCTTTTACGACAACTGAAGCACCTGCTACGGGGCCCAGTACATCATTAACTGTTCCTTTCAAACTTTTCTGTTGCTGAGAAATACCAACTTTAGGAGTTGCTGTCTCATTAGCTGCGAACACTGTTCCTGAGGAACATAAAGCAGCAGACAACAGCAAAAAGCTGACTGGTCTTGCAATTTTCAACATACTAATTGTTTTTTGTTTAATAATAATAGTCACTATATGAATAAGATCCAAGGAGGTGATAACCACCTTACTTATAGATTCTTTACATTCATGGTATGATTCCTAACATCTGTCATACATTTGCCATGCAAATGAGAACATAGTTCTTGTAGGACTACGTCCTTTGACGGGGCAAATGTAATACATTTATTTATTATCTTGCATGTTTTTTTAGAAAAAATTAGCAAGAATACTATTGAATGTATTTTAATACCGTTTTTATACATTGAGACAAATATATTAAAATATTTTACTAATACAAATGATATTAATCGTTATTTTCTTTTACGACCTCTATTCTTTACCCTAAATCCTTTGAAAATTCGACAATATGGTTGTATTGTGCAAGATGCATGAATCCATAGTTTGTTTCATATATATCCCGAAGCTCTCAGGAATTTCAACCAAGTACACATCTTAAAATGTTAATTAAATTTGCTTTGCCAACCATTCTATCAACTGTCTTTATGAGTATTTATACAAGCGTTGATGGAATGTTTGTAGCAAGACTTGTCAGTACCGATGCCCTGTCAGCAGTTAATATTGTGATGCCTCTTGTCTTTATTGCATCTGGTATTGGAACAATGTTTGGTAGTGGTGGCAATGCTTTAATTGCGGCAAAACTAGGAGAAGGAAAGAATCAAGAAGCAAGAGAAGATTTTTCTTTATTACTATTGATCTCGTTTATTGTAAGTTTATTTATTGTGGTTTTTTGCTTTATCTTTTTAAAACCACTTCTTGTTATGTTAGGTGCTAATCAAAAACTCATGGATTATTGTGTTACTTATATGATTCCTGTTTTGATTTCTATGCCTTTTGCCATCTTTGGTACCATGCTTTCGATGTCTTATATTACAATTTCTAAAGCAAGATTAGGTTTAGTGATGTCTGTTTTAGGTGGTGTTTTAAATATTGTGTTAGATTGGGTATTTATTGCCATCTTTCATTGGGGCATTGTTGGTGCGGCAATTGCCACATCGATTGGTTATGCAACAACTTCCGTTGTTGGTTTAGTTTATTTTGCTTTCAATAGAACACATGATTTATATATCGTTAAGCCAAAATGGCGAAGACATACGCTTATTAAAAGTTGTACCAATGGTTCTTCAGAAATGATAGGTGTCTTTGCAGGAAGTGTGGTAGAAATTTTATTCAATAATATTTTGATGAATCTTGCAGGTGCCAATGGTGTTGCTTCGATTACAATCATGCTTTATGTACAATCTTTATTTAATGCCGTCTATCGAGGATATGCGGTAGGAATTGCCCCGGTGATTAGTTATAACTATGGGGCAAATGACGTTCAGAGATTAAAGAAGATTCATCATATAAGTATGAAACTTATTATTGTTGCTTCTATTTTATTGACTGCATTATGTATGTTATGTGCACCAATCATGGTAAGATTTTTCGCAAAAAATAATGAAGTTGTTTATACAATGGCGCTTCATGGTTTTAGAATTTTTTCAACAAGTTGTTTACTAGTAGGAGTCAATGTTTATGCTTCCGCTTTATTTACAGCTTTGAATGATGGAAAAACATCAGCTATTTTATCATTCTGTCGAACAGTTGTTTTCTTAGTTATTCCTGTTTTTGTTCTTCCTATCATTATGGGATTGGATGGAGTATGGGCATCTATTCCAGTAGGGGAATTGTTGTCAATTATGATGGTGGTTTATTATTTTAGAAAACTGAATTTTAAAAACTTATAGACTATTTTGTTTATAAGTTTTTTTTAATAAAAATATGTTATACTCTTGTTGCGAGAGTTATCGTGTGATAGGTGGTTATCCTTGGTCGCTTAGATCGAAGGGCGTATTCTTCGTTTACATAG
>ENA-ORSM01001423-ORSM01001423.1-human-gut-metagenome-genome-assembly--contig:-NODE-1423-length-18747-cov-4.403916_pt1 | contig 18747 bp, 20 predicted proteins | sample MGYA00241903_ERZ509170 | MGnify/ENA primary metagenome ERZ509170 (study PRJEB26280, sample SAMEA2338784) | human gut metagenome | biome: human gut; feature: human-associated habitat; material: faeces...
GCATCACCGGCTGGGTACCGTTTGTGGGAAGTTGAATAGCCGTATATACAGGAGATAAAAAGCAAGTTTGGAGGTGCAGGGTGACAGCGAATGGTTTGTCAGAAAAGAAAAATAGTATATTAGAAATCAATGATTTGTGTTTTGCTTATCCAGAAGAAAAAAAGAGGGCGCTAAATCATGTTTCTTTGCATGTGGAGGACGGGGAATTCCTTGTTCTTTGCGGAAGAGTGGATGTGGAAAGAGTACACTTCTGACACATTTAAAGACTCCCCTGACGCCGCATGGAAAGCGAAAAGGAGAGATCCTTTTTCAGGGAGTACCAATCGGGGAGATGAGTAACCGGGAGCAGAGTCAGAGGATTGGATATGTATTACAGAATCCGGATAATCAGATCGTGACAGATAAAGTGTGGCATGAGCTGGCATTTGGTTTGGAAAGCCTTGGATACAGTAACGCAGATATCCGTATCCGGGTAGCGGAAATGGCAAGTTATTTTGGGATTCAGGACTGGTTTTATAAAAATGTATCGGAACTTTCCGGAGGACAGAAACAGCTTTTGAATCTGGCATCTATCATGGCCATGCATCCGGATATGTTGATTCTTGATGAGCCGACCTCTCAGCTTGATCCGATTGCAGCTTCTGATTTTTTGGAAACAGTAAAGAAGATTAATCGTGATCTTGGAACGACAATTATTCTTACGGAACATCGTTTAGAGGAAGTATTTCCTTCTGCTGACAGGGTAGTGGTCATGGATGAAGGGCAGATTTTATGTGTTGGCACACCGCCGGAAATCGGAGAAGAATTAAAGAAGCGCAATCATGAGATGTTTTTAGCTATGCCGGTGCCGATGCAGGTTTATGCCAAAGTAGAGTCAGAGCAGCCCTGCCCGATTACTGTTCGTGACGGGCGAAAGTGGCTGGACATAGTTTGCAAGAAAAAAGGCATTTCACCAGCAAATGCATCTTCTTCATATAGAAAAGAGAGTGATTCCCAAAAAGGAAAATCTTCTTTTGCTAAGATTACAGAAAAGTTTACAGAGAAAAAAGAAGATATCATCTTAGCGTGTGATGATCTGTGGTTCCGCTATGATAAAGAACTGCCGGATGTCGTAAAGGGACTAAGCTTTTCCTTAAAAAGAGGAGAATTCTTTGCATTGCTTGGAGGAAATGGAACCGGGAAGTCAACAACACTTTCACTTTTGAGCCGTTTGAGAAAGCCATATCGTGGAAAAGTACTTTTAGAAGGTAAGGATATCCGTCGTTACAGCGATAAAGAACTGTTCCGCAATTTTCTTGGAGTACTGCCGCAAAACCCGCAGTCCCTTTTTGTAAAGAAAAGTGTGGAATTAGAACTGTTTGAAATGGTAGGCGGTGTAAAAGAGAAAAAGGATGAAGAATATCAGCTTGCCATGGATAAAAAGGATGCGGTGGAAGGAATCATTAAAGTAACACATTTGGAAGAATTACTGCATCGTCATCCGTATGACTTAAGCGGGGGAGAGCAGCAGAGGCTTGCCCTGGCTAAGATTTTGTTATTGCGGCCAAAGCTTTTGTTGATGGATGAACCGACCAAAGGACTTGACAGCTATTTTAAAAAAGAATTTGCCGGAATACTGGCATTACTCAAAGAGCAGGGCGTAACTGTTTTTATGATTTCTCATGATATTGAGTTCTGCGCTTCTTATGCAGACCGATGTGGTTTGTTTTTTGATGGAAATATTGTGGCATGTGGAACTCCGGGAGAATTCTTTGCCGGAAATAATTTTTATACAACAGCGGCAAACCGAATGGCTAGAAGGTATTTTCCCATGGCGGTTACCGGGGAGGACGTTGTGAAATGTCTTAAAAAAGGAGTGTGAACAATGGCAGACTGGAAATCAAGTCAGGAGTTCTTGAAAGAATTTTACGCTTCTCCAATCGTGAATGAAGATACGATTTCTGCAAAGATAAAGCGTATCTTTTTACCAAAAAGCAGGAAAGCTTCTGCTTTAAAAGAATTAGCAGGAGATTTGTCAGGAGAAGGCAGGGCGGGAGATGTCATTTTAGATAATGATATGTTTGAGATGGATACCGAAATCTGGAAAAAGCAGGAAAAACGCAGGCTTTCTGTTCGTACCAGAGTAAGTCTCTTTCTCTTGCTTGTAGCGATTCCCCTCACAATTGCTGTCGGATTTTATGTTATGGATGTTGCCGCCGTTGGCACAGTATTTGAAAAGATTTTTGGTCCAAGAAAGTATTATTTTATTAGCCTGGTAATCATTATATACTCGTTATTACCGTTTTTTATGGTATTTGAGGGACGAAAACCTCAGGTGAGAGAGCTAGTTGTTCTTGCAACAATGGTAGCATTGGCAACCGCCGGCCGGGCAGCATTTTTTATGATACCGAGCTTTAAGCCGATTATAGCAATCGTGATCATCAGTGCAATCGCATTTGGCGGCGAGGCAGGATTCTTAGTTGGTGCCATGACGATGGTAGTCAGCAATTTCTTATTTGGGCAGGGACCATGGACCCCATGGCAGATGTTTGCGATGGGTTTTATCGGATTTTTGTCAGGAATCCTTTACCGAATAGGACTGCTTCCGACCAAACGGCTCAGCCTTTGTATATATGGATTCCTTGTGACGGTGTTCATTTATGGAGGAATCATGAATCCAGCGGCTCTCTTTATGAGTGTGTATGATTTTACATGGGAAGGACTGCTTGCAATCTATATTTCAGGTATTCCGGTAGATCTTGTTCATGCCAGTTCTACATTTATTTTTCTGTGGATTGGAGCAAAGCCATTGTTGGAAAAGCTGCAGCGGATAAAAATAAAATATGATCTGATGAGATGAATAGCCGGGGCGTTTTTGAACTTTAGAAAGATTGCCAGAATGATGGGGCATTTTTGAAATAAGTATGGATGATAAGTATAGATAAAATGTATTCTTAGAAAGATTCTGAGAGTATACGAGATTGAAGGGGGAAACTATGAAGAAAATACCAGAATGTCGTTCCATGAATTTTTCAATTTATGAAGGGATGCTAAATCGTTATAAAGATAGTGAAGATATTAGAAAGTCTTATGAGTCACGAGGATTAAATGGACTGGAAGTGATTCGGGCAGGCGAGCCAGATGAAGGAAAGATTCTGCCGGATATGGTGAATGGGGTACATCTGTATTTTCATATTTTCTGGATGGACTGGTGGAAGGGGAATTATGAACGCCTAGATCAGGAATTTGATTCAAGAGAGCAGTGGCTGGAATACTTTGGAGGAATGAGCAGGGAATCTTATCTGAACAGTTTGCGGGACGATCTTGCCTATGCAGAACAAGTTGGAGCAAAGTATGTAGTTTTCCATGTTTCAGAAGTGACACTCCGGGAGAGCTATATTTATAAATACCGCTATACAGATAAAGAAGTGATTGATGCAAGCTTAGAGGTCATCAATACCCTACTTGATGAAAAAGAATATCCATTCGACTTTCTTGTAGAGAATCTCTGGTGGAGCGGGCTTACCTTGAAAAATGTCCGCCTTACCCGCCGGCTTATAGAAGGAATGCATACACAAAAAAAGGGAATCATGCTCGATACCGGGCATTATATGAATACAACAACACAGCTAAAGACTCCAGAAGATGCCGTAGCATATCTGAATAAAATGATAGACAAATACGAAAAAGCACAGATGCTCCACTGGTTTAAAGGAATGCACCTGCAGCTGTCACTTGGAGGGGATTATGTAAGAGAACAGCGAAAAGAATGGAGAGAACATCCGATAGACTTTGATAAGATTCCATTTTATGAACTATTTCGCCTTGCATATGACCATGCCTGTCATATTGATCTGCATCAGCCTTTTATCGGAGAAGGTGTCCGGGAATTTGTAGAGCGCGTAGCACCAAAGTATGTCACACTGGAATATCAGCAAAACAGCCGGGAAGAATATGAACAATTCGTAGAAACCCAAAGTAAAATTTTGAAATGGATTACGATTCATTAAGAGAAAACAGACGAAAAAAGAAACCATACCATATCCCATCTGCTCTGTAGTCGTTGTGTTTAAAATGCTCATCCGCATCTGGGATATGGTATGGTTTCTCTTTTTCGTCTATACGAAATCTACAAATTAGTAGTTATAGTAATTCGGAATATCCATGTCCGTTTACCAAAGCATCGATTTTCTGACCACTCTTACAATATGGGCAGTCATGCTTATCATATGTATGGTAAGTAGGAATATCATTTGGAGTAAACAGCGCATTAACAGGAAGATTACCATATTCAGAAAGCGTACTAAATATTGCTGAAATTCCCTGCAGTTTGCCACCATAGTACTCGATACATTCCCAGCTTCGGTTGATTGTGATTCCAGTTGTGACAGATGCCATTAAAATAATGATATTTCTATCTTTAATCATTGGCTGGATGTTTTTGCGGAAGAACATCTGACCATCTGAATCTATTTCTGGAGTAACAATATAGATAGATTTATGCTGGTTGTAAGAGAAGAATCCGCTCTCTGTAAGCTTTTCTGCTAAAAATGCACCGATTACTTCTGTTCCGTCAAGACATACGATGGTATCGACGACGGTATTATGTTTATAAAGTGGAACTAACGCTCTTGCAGCTTCTTCTGCATTAGACTGACGTACTTTTAATGTTGTCATATCTAAAAAGTAGTTGACATGAGAATGCTTTGTTGCGAAATGTCCCGGATAGGCAGAAAGATGTAGATTACAGGCTTTTGAACGAAATTGAATTTTGCGGTTTTCCATAAGATGTCCTCCTCCTTTATTGTGAAAGAATTGTTTATTTTGTTTATTATACCTTTTTTGTGTGAAAAAATAAAGGAGTATTTGTGCAAAATTACAGGCTTTTCTTGACAGTTTATAATTTCTTTCTGATTTTTTGAAAATACTTCGTGGTATGCATATACAGTTGTATAAAATGAAAGGGAGTGCTATTAGTTTGTGAAAAAAGTTTGACAAAAATAGTTCAAAATTGATTTTGGATACTATATCTTTGATTTAAAAAAGACAGGAGGAGAATATAAGCGAGAGAAGAAGAATGATGGAAATATGAGTGAAATTATGAAGAAAAACGGAAGATATTTGATAGAATGAGAATATTTTGTATAAAATGACGAAAAAATAGAAAAACCAACTAGTAATTGAATGTCAAAATACGTTAAAATTATAACGAAATAAAAATGGACATATAAAACAAAAATAGAATTTTAAAGATAAAATAGAGAAAAACAGGAAAAATACACAAGCGTTCCTGAAAAAAACAGGAGATTCAGAAAGAAAATTGAAAGAATTGTTAAAAAATTTGCAAATAGGCAGAATGTTCATTTTGTTTAGTGGAATGGGCAAAATAAAATAAATGTTAAATAACTAACAGAAAATGGTTGCTAACATGATAATAATTTGTTATTATTACATAGAATGAAAGAGCAACAAGGTATACAATATAGCATTTTTATGGAGGAAAGAATATGGGTAATTCAAAAATGAATGCCAGAGAGCGCATTGATTATCTGTTTGATGACCACAGTTTTGTGGAAGTTGGTGGATATGTTTCCGCTCGTAATACCGATTATAATCTCGGTGCAAAGAAAGTAGAAGGTGATGGTGTTATCACTGGATACGGAGTTATTAATGACCGCATGGTTTATGTTTACAGTCAGGATGCTTCCGCACTTGGAGGTTCCGTAGGTGAGATGCATGCGAAGAAAATTGCTTCCCTTTATGATCTGGCGATGAAAACAGGTGCGCCAATCATTGGAATGCTGGATTGTGCAGGACTTAGATTACAGGAAGCGACAGATGCCCTTCACGCTTTTGGAACGATTTTTAATAAGCAGGCACAGGCATCTGGAATGATTCCACAGATTTCTGTAGTATTTGGAATGTGTGGAGGAGGAAGTGCCGTAATGTCCGCTATGTCTGATTTTACATTGATGGAGAAGGAGAACGGCAGTCTCTTTATCAACAGTCCGAATGCATTAGCGGGGAATGAAGAATCCCGTCAGAATACGGCAGGAGCACAGTTCCAGTCTGAGCAGGCTGGTAACGTAGATTTTGTATGTGAGACAGAAGAAGCACTTCTTGACCAGCTTCGTATTCTCGTTGATGTACTTCCTTCTGATTATGAAGCAGAAGATGTTTACTTTGATAACGATGATGATTTAAATAGGGTTATTCCTGAGTTAAATGATGCCGCATATGATGCCGCTTACATTTTAAAATCTATTTCTGACAACAATATGTACATAGAGACAAAGGCAGCCTATGCCAAAGAGATGGTAACTGCATTTATCCGTCTGAATGGAGAGACAGTAGGTGCGGTTGCCAACCAGCCAGTAGATGGTGAGTCCGTTTTAACAAGAAATGGTCTTGAAAAAGCAGAAAGATTTATTAAGTTCTGTGATGCATTTTCGATTCCTCTTCTTACTGTAACGAACGTGACAGGACTTCGTGCCAACGCACATGAAGAGAGAAAGCAGGCGCTCGCATTAGCGAAGTTTACAACAACACTTGCACAGGTTAGTGTACCTCGTATTAATCTCATTGCAGGCGAGGCTTATGGAACTGCAGCGGAAGTAATGAATTCTAAAGCTATCGGAGCTGACTTTGTTCTGGCATGGCCACAGGCATCTGTAGGAATGATGGATGCAGAACAGGCAGTTCGTATCATGTATGCAGAGGAAATCAATACAGATAAGAATAAGACAGCACTTATCGCAGAGAAAACTGCGGAATATGCAGAAGGACAGAGCAGTGCATTAGCAGCTGCAAAGAGGGGATATATAGATGACATCATCGAGCCGGACGCAACAAGAAAGCGTCTTATCGCTGCTTATGAAATGCTTTACGGAAAGAAAGTAACTCCAGTGACAAAGAAGCATACGGCAGTATAGTGAGGTGAGAGTATGAACGTATTTGAACAAGCCTTATTAAATACTTTGATGGGTATGGGAACTGTATTTGCAGTACTGATTTTCATTTCTTTACTGATTTCTCTTTTTGTATATATCCCATCTATTGAGAGAGCGTTAAAGAATCGTTCTTCTAAGAAAGAGAAAAAGGCTGCGCAGGAAGAAAGACCGGCTCCAAAGCGTCCGATTCTTGAAGAAGTTGTGGAAGAAGAGGAACTTGTGGATGATGGTGAACTTGTCGCAGTAATCACAGCGGCAATCATGGCAGCGAATGGAGGAGCAGCAGTCAGTGCAGATAAGTTGGTCGTTCGTTCAATCAAGAGAGTGAAGAGAAGATAGCAAAAATGTATTCTTGGAATCTTTTTATAAAGTTTTGAAAAGTTAGCTATAGAAAGATTTTAGAAGTACATAAAATCATTCAGGAGGATTTACAATGAAAAATTATAGAATTACAGTTAATGGTGTTGCTTATGATGTAGCAGTAGAAGAATTAGGTGCAGGAGAAGCAAGTGCAGCGCCGGTAAGTACACCAGCAGCCGTTCCGGCTCCAGCTAAGAAAGCTGCCCCAAAGACTTCCGGAAGTGCCGGTGCCGTAAAGATTACAGCACCAATGCCAGGTAAGATCGTAGCAGTAAAGGGACAGGCAGGTGCTTCTGTAAAGAAAGGCGACGCTGTTCTTGTATTAGAGGCTATGAAGATGGAGAATGAAATCTGTGCAGCACAGGATGGTGTTATCGCAAGTGTGGAAGTAGCAGTTGGAGATATGGTAGAAGGCGGAGATGTACTGGCTACAATGAACTAGAGCATATTTGCAAAATAAAACGGAGGAAGATTTATGAGTTATGTTGTAGAGACAATGACGAATCTCGCAGCACAGACCGGATTTGCATTCTTAAAGCCAGGTAACTTCATTATGATACTGGTTGCTTTAGTCTTCTTATATCTGGCCATTGCCAAAGGATATGAGCCACTTTTGTTAGTGCCGATTTCTTTTGGTATGCTGCTGGTTAACTTATATCCGTCCATTATGGAAGAAGGCGGATTATTACATTATTTTTATTTATTAGATGAATGGAGTATTCTCCCTTCACTGATTTTCTTAGGCGTTGGAGCACTAACAGACTTCGGTCCGCTGATTGCCAATCCAGCAAGTTTCTTGCTGGGGGCTGCGGCGCAGTTTGGTATTTACAGCGCGTATTTCCTTGCAATGCTTATGGGATTTAACGGAAAGGCAGCAGCAGCAATTTCCATTATTGGTGGAGCCGATGGTCCTACTTCTATTTTCCTTGCCGGAAAGCTTGGGCAGACAGACTTGATGGGACCAATTGCGGTAGCGGCATATTCTTATATGTCACTTGTACCAATTATTCAGCCACCGATCATGAAACTCCTTACTACAGAAAAGGAACGTCAGATTAAGATGGAACAGTTAAGAACCGTTACAAAAACAGAGAAAATTATGTTCCCTATCGTTGTAACAGTTGTTGTATGTCTGATTCTTCCTACAACAGCACCATTAGTTGGTATGCTGATGCTCGGTAACCTTTTTAGAGAGTCCGGCGTAGTAAAACAGCTTTCAGAGACAGCGTCTAACGCTCTTATGTACATCGTAGTTATTATTCTTGGTACATCCGTTGGTGCGACAACAAGTGCAGAGGCATTCTTAAATGTCAGCACAATCAAGATTGTAGTATTAGGTCTTGTAGCTTTTGCTGTTGGTACTGCAGCAGGTGTCCTGTTTGGTAAACTTATGTGTAAGGTTACAGGTGGTAAGGTAAATCCATTAATTGGTTCTGCCGGGGTATCTGCCGTTCCTATGGCAGCCCGTGTATCCCAGAAAGTTGGTGCGGAAGCAGATCCATCAAACTTCTTACTGATGCATGCGATGGGACCAAACGTTGCCGGAGTTATCGGTACAGCGGTAGCAGCCGGAACATTTATGGCGATTTTTGGAGTATAATTTAGAATTATTTGATTATTTAAAATTCATTATTTATAGGGCTATAATCTGTAAAAAATGTTACAGGGGATATTTATAAATAGTTTACAAGTTGAATTTTAGATAATAACAGTTGTAAGCGCAAATAGTTACGTGATTTGAAATAAAAGGAGATATTATGGCCGAAATTAAGAAAAAACCGGTTAAAATAGTAGAAACCGTTCTCCGTGACGCACATCAGTCTCTGATTGCTACAAGAATGACAACAGAGGAGATGCTGCCAATCGTAGATAAGATGGATCAGGTTGGTTATCATGCAGTAGAATGCTGGGGAGGTGCAACATTTGATGCCTGCCTGCGTTTCTTAAAGGAAGACCCATGGGAGAGACTTCGTAAATTAAGAGATGGCTTTAAGAATACAAAGTTACAGATGTTATTCCGTGGACAGAACATCTTAGGATATAAGCCATATCCAGACGATGTTGTAGAATATTTCGTACAGAAATCTATTGCAAACGGAATTGATGTTATTCGTATTTTTGACTGTTTAAATGACCTTAGAAACTTACAGACTGCTGTAGATGCAACAAAGAAAGAGGGCGGACACGCGCAGATTGCCCTTTCCTATACAATCGGTGATGCATATACATTAGACTACTGGAAAAAGACTGCTAAGAATATTGAGGAGATGGGAGCAGATTCTATCTGTATCAAAGATATGGCAGGACTTTTAGTACCGAATGAGGCAACACGTCTTGTAACTGCATTAAAGCAGGCAACAGACATTCCTATCGAGCTTCATACACACTATACAAGTGGTGTCGGCGGAATGACTTATTTAAAGGCAGTAGAAGCAGGAGTAGATATTATCGATACAGCCATGTCTCCATTTGCAATGGGAACAAGCCAGCCGGCAACAGAAGTTATGGCGGAGACATTCCGTGGTACAGAATTTGACACAGGATTTGACCAGAAGCTTTTAGGTGAAATCGCAGATTACTTCCGTCCGATCCGTGAGAAATACATTGCAAATGGCTTAATGAGTCCAAAGGTACTTGGTGTAAACATCAAGACGTTAATGTATCAGGTACCGGGAGGAATGCTTTCCAACCTCGTATCTCAGTTAGAGCAGCAGGGCGCATCTGATAAGTTCTATGAGGTATTAGAGGAAGTGCCAAAGGTACGTAAAGATTTCGGTGAACCACCATTAGTTACACCGTCCAGTCAGATTGTCGGAACACAGGCTGTATTAAATGTACTTACCGGAGAGCGTTATAAAATGATTACAAACGAGTCAAAAGCCCTTCTTCGTGGAGAATACGGTCAGACCGTAAAACCAATGAATAAAGAAGTACAGAAAAAGGCAATCGGCGATGAAAAGCCAATTACCTGTCGTCCAGCCGACCTTCTTGAACCGGAATTATCTAAGATCGAGGCAGAGATGAGCCAGTGGAAAGAACAGGACGAAGATGTGCTTACATACGCATTGTTCCCACAGGTAGCAACCGAATTCTTTAAATACAGAGCGGCACAGGAGAATAAGATTGATCCTGCAAAAGCCGATGTAAAGAATGGAGCATATCCGGTGTAGGATTGATTTAGATTAAAAACAGACGAAAATGAAAAAGGATACTCCCCTCAAGATGTAATGTCGGAGTGAGTGAAAATGCGACTGAGCATTTTGCTCGAACGACTATCTTTACAGCTTGAGGGGAGTATCCTTTTTCATTTTCGTCTGTTTATCCGCAAAATCCATTTTACTTCTCTCTCATTTTATGTTATGTTTATATACGATTATGCCATTTTTTATGGCTGTTTTTTGAGTGTAGAGAATGGAACAAAAAAACAATAAGACATAATATATTTTTTGAAGGAGTTGTAAACGAGAATGTCAGAGATTTATTTTGACAATGGCGCGACCACAAGGGCGCTGCCGCAGGTGCGTGAGATTATGGATGAAGTACTTGAGAAGGAGTACGGCAATCCATCTTCTATGCATATGAAAGGATTTGATGCAGAGAAGTATGTCAATCATGCGAAAGAGATTATTGCAAAGAGCCTGAAAGTTGATCCAAAGGAGATTTATTTTACTTCTGGTGGTACAGAGGCGAATAATCTTGCATTGATCGGTACTGCATTTGCAAATAAAAGAGAGAGAAAGCACATTATTACAAGCTGTATTGAACATGCTTCTGTATATAATCCATTATCTTTTTTGGAAGATGAGGGATTTGAAGTGACCTATCTTCCTGTCGATGAACATGGAATCGTAAATTTAGAGGCATTAAAGAAGGCGCTTCGTAAAGATACATTGATGGTTTCTATTATGTGCGTGAATAATGAGATTGGTGCCATCGAACCGGTTGAGGAGATTGGAAAGATTGTAAAGTCTTTTGATCCAAAGATTTTATTCCATACCGATTGTATTCAGGCATATGGTAAGTTGAATTGTTACCCTAAGAAATGGAAAGCAGATATGATTTCTGTAAGTGGACATAAGATTCACGGCCCAAAGGGAATCGGATTTATTTATATTAAGAATGGAACAAAGATAAAGCCAATCATCTGGGGTGGAAATCAACAGAAGGGAATGCGTTCCGGAACAGAAAATGTACCGGGAATTGCAGGGCTTGGTAAGGCGGCAGAGTTGATTTATGAGAATCATGAGGAAAAGATCGCACATATCAGAGAGATAAAAGATCATTTTATAAAAAGAGTGATGGAAGAGATTCCAGATGTGAAGGATAATTCCGGAGATGCTCCGCATGTGGCGAGTATCAGCTTTTTAGGAGTAAGAAGTGAAGTGCTTCTTCACGCATTAGAAGAACGTGAGATTTATGTATCAGCAGGTTCTGCCTGTTCATCTAATAAACCGGAAGTCAGCGGTACTTTGAAGGGCATTGGTCTTACAAAGGAATACTATGAATCGACGCTTCGTTTTTCATTCTCTATTTTTAATACGGTAGAAGAAGCAGAAATTTGTGTGGAAGCGTTGAAAGAACTGTTGCCGATGCTTCGGAGATTTACAAGACGATAAAACAATTAGAACATAATGTACTCTAGGAATCTTTTTGAGCTTGATTTTGTGACAAAAAAGACTACGAGAGTACATCATATAAAAAGGAGATATTTATGGAATTCAAAGCATTTTTGATTAAATATGCAGAAATTGGAATCAAGGGAAACAATCGCCGTTTCTTTGAAGATGCCCTTGTCCGTCAGATGAAATATGCATTAAAACCAGTAGGAGACTTTTCTATCAGAAAGGAATCTGGACGTATTTTTGTAGATGCCAATGAAGAGTATGATTTTGATGAGGCGGTGGAAAGCTTAAGCCATGTATTCGGTATTGCAGGTATTTGTCCAATTGTAGTAGAAGAAGATAAAGATTTTGAAAAGATTGCGGAAGTCGTAGAAAAATATGTAGATGAAGATTATGCAGATAAGCATTTTTCTTTCAAAGTACATGTAAGAAGAGCAGACAAGAAGTATCCAATTCCGTCTATGGAAGCAGCTGCCCGTCTTGGAGAGAGATTATTAGAGAAGTTTGAGGACTTAAGTGTTGACGTGCATAATCCAGATGTTATGCTTACAGTCGAGATTCGTGATAAGGTTTACATTTATTCCAGAGAGATTCCGGGACCAGGTGGAATGCCTGTTGGAACAAACGGAAGAGCAATGCTTCTTCTTTCCGGTGGTATCGACAGCCCAGTAGCAGGTTACATGATTTCCAAGCGAGGTGTAAGCATTGACGCAACTTACTTCCATGCACCTCCTTATACAAGTGAGAGAGCGAAACAGAAAGTAGTAGATCTTGCAAAAGAGATTGCAAAATATACAGGACCTATTACATTACATGTTGTAAACTTTACAGATATTCAGATGGCAATTTATGAGAAATGTCCTCATGATGAATTGACAATCATTATGCGTCGTTACATGATGAAGATTGCAGAGCATTTCGCAAATCAGGATAATTGTCTTTCCCTCGTTACAGGTGAGAGTATCGGACAGGTTGCCAGTCAGACAATGCACAGTCTTTATGTAACAAATGAAGTGTGCCAGATGCCAGTATTCCGTCCTTGTATCGGACTTGATAAAAATGAAATCGTAAAAGTTGCAGAAAAGATTGGAACATATGAGACATCTATTTTACCATACGAAGACTGCTGTACTATTTTTGTGGCAAAACATCCGGTAACAAAGCCAAGATTAGATGTAATTAAGCGTTCTGAGAGAAATCTTGATGATTGTATTGACGAGCTGATGAAGACAGCGATTGAAACAACAGAAGAAATTAAGATTAACGCTCACTAAAGTATTAATGGATGAAAGCATTTTCAAGGCAGACATAAGTATTTTGATAATGTTTATAATGCTTGCAGATAAGTGCCTTTTTAAAAGGTGGGAAGAAGAAATATCACTAAAAATATTTGTTTTATCTGAAGATTCATATAAGAAAAATTTATCTGTAAAGAAAGAACCGAGGAAAGTAATATTTCCTCGGTTGATTTCATAAATACATCACAGGTTATATATAATATATCCGTATACCAGAAAACCCGCTCTTATGTAATTATTCAGTTACTAAGTATGGCTGTAACTGTTCCATAATCTCATCAAGATTATCAGCGTTATGGATATTTAAATCGATAGGTTTAGAAATATCTAAACTGAAAATTCCCATGATAGACTTTGCATCAATAACGTAACGACCGGAAACTAAATCGAATTCTGCATCGAAACGATTGATGACATTAACAAATGTTTTTACCTTATCGATGGAATTTAAAGAGATTTTAATCGTTTTCATATACGCGCTCCTCCTAAAAATGTCTATATATATTTTAATAATATAGTACCTTTTTAGTGAAAAAAAGTCAATAGATTTGAGGAAGATTTGGAAAATATTATCTAAAGATAAAGGGGAATTTTTTGGCATGAATCTGGAGATGAATGAAGTTAGAAAAAATAGGATTGCAGGTAGGAAATAATAAATAACAGAAAAAACGAAAAGGAGAAACGGAAAAAGGAGATTTGTTTTTATGAGTAAAAGAAGAGCGGCGTTCCTTACACTGGGCTGTAAAGTAAATCAGTATGAGACTGATGCCATGGAGGAGATTCTTGAAAAGGCAGGATACGAGATTGTCAGTTTTAAAGAGACAGCGGATGTCTATATTATAAATACCTGTTCTGTAACAAATATGGCAGACAGAAAGAGCCGTCAGATGATTCATCGTGCAAAGAAAAACAATCCGGATGCAATTATCGTGGCAGCGGGGTGTTATGTGCAGGCAGCAGAGGAAGAACTAGCAAAGAAAAATGAGGCGGATATTCTTGTCGGTAATAATAAAAAGAAAGATATCGCCCAGATCCTTGAGGAATATTTTGCGGCAAAAGAACCAGAGCAGGAGGTACCAGTTGTCTCAGAAGTAATTGATATTAATCACACAAAAGAATATGAAGATTTAACAATTCATAAGGTAAACGAGCATACAAGAGCATATATTAAAATACAGGATGGTTGTAATCAGTTCTGTTCGTATTGTATCATTCCTTACACAAGAGGAAGAATCCGCAGTAAAAATCCAGAGGAAGTCATTGAAGAAGTAAAAAATCTGGCAGCACAGGGTTATAAAGAAATCGTGCTTACCGGAATTCATTTAAGTTCCTATGGGAAAGATTTAGGAACAGTGACTCTTCTTGATGTGATTAAGAGAATACAGCAGGTAGAGGATGTGGAGAGAATCCGTCTGGGTTCTTTAGAGCCTAGAATTATCACAGAGGAGTTTGTAAAAGAACTTGTGAAATGTGATAAAGTATGTCCACATTTTCATCTTTCTTTACAGAGCGGCTGCGACGAGACATTAAAGCGTATGAACCGCAAATATACAACAGAAGAATATGAGGAAGCATTAAATATTTTAAGAAAGTACTATGAGCATCCGGCATTAACAACTGATGTTATTGCAGGTTTTGTCGGAGAAACTGAGGAAGAATTTGAAAAAACAAGAGCATATCTTGAGAAAATCAATCTATATGAGATGCATATTTTTAAGTATTCTGTACGAGAAGGAACAAGAGCACAGAAGATGTCCGGGCATGTGCCGGAACAGGTAAAGACAGAACGTTCCGAGGTGCTTCTTTCGATGGCAAAAAGGCACAAGACAGCATTTGAAGAATGGTATGTTGGAAGAAAAGAAAAAGTACTTTTAGAAGAAATTGTAGAGAAAAATGGTAAAAAATATTTTCAGGGATATACGGCTCATTATGTGAAAGTTGCAGTGGAATTAACGGAAAATGATACAAAATTAGAACAAAATGAGGTAATTGTAGTAGATATTCAGGGATTTATTGATGAAAATTTACTGTACGGAAAAGTTTCGATTGAATTTTAATGTCACTCATAGTAAAATATTTATTGATTGTAAATCTGCTAGAAGGAGGTAGACATGGGTAGAAATAATACACAGTTTTTTCATGTGGTTAAAGAACAGGAATATGATGTAGCATCTATTTTGAAAGATGTATACGAAGCATTAACGGAAAAAGGATATAATCCAGTGAATCAGATCGTGGGTTATATTATGTCCGGAGATCCGACTTATATTACCAGTCATAAGAATGCGAGAAGCTTAATTATGAAGGTAGAACGTGACGAGATTCTTGAAGTTTTATTTGAAAATTATATTGATACTCAGTTAAAGTAATTATGAAAGAAAGATGGATGGGTCTTGATTACGGGACAAAGACAGTAGGTGTGGCGGTAAGTGATGTTTTGGGCATTACGGCACAGGGAGTTGAGACAGTTACCAGAAAGTCGAATAAGAAGCTGCGCCAGACATTGGCAAGGATAGAAGCGCTCATAGAAGAATATGAAGTGAGTAAGGTAGTACTCGGATTGCCAAAGAATATGAATAATACGCTGGGAGAAAGAGCTGAGGAGACGAAGGAGTTTCAGGCGATGCTTCAGCGCAGAACCGGATTGGAAGTAGTCTTATGGGATGAAAGACTGACTACGATGGAATCAGAGAGAATTTTGCAGGAAGGCGGAGTGCGCCGTGAGAACAGGAAAGAACGCATTGACTGGATGGCGGCCACTCTGATTCTGCAAAGTTACATGGATGCACATCCAATTCCGGAAAAGTAAGCGGAGAACGGACGTAAGTACGGAAGAAAGAGGTTTTATATGAACAATTATCAGAGTATTCCATTTAAAGACGAAGATGGAAAAGAAAAGGAGTTCTATGTCCTCGAACAGACAACTCTGAATGGATTTCACTATCTGTTAGTAGAAGACGGAAGTGCAGATGCAGATGACGAGGAGGTTGAAGTTCTTATCATGAAAAGAGTTGCTGATGCGGCTGAGGATGAAGAATGGGCAACCTATGAGATGGTTGAAGACGAGGAAGAACTTATATCAGTATCCAAAGTATTTGAGCAGTTAATGGACGATATTAATTTTGAAGTAGAATAGCAGGCAGGCTTTCGTGTGAGATAAAACGGCAGATATTTGGCAGGAATAGATGTCCGTTTTATTCTATGCGATTGTGCTTTCTGCTATATAGACAAGTGAATAGTAGAACGGAGGTTAGAATTTGAAAGTAACAGGAAATCAATCAGTAAAGATAATACCTCTCGGCGGATTAGAGCAGATCGGTATGAATATTACTGCGTTTGAGTATGAGGACAGTATTATTGTAGTAGACTGTGGTCTGGCTTTTCCGGACGATGAGATGTTGGGAATCGATTTAGTTATACCGGATATCACTTATTTGAAAGAGAATGCCTCAAAGGTAAAGGGACTTGTAATTACCCACGGACACGAGGATCATATTGGTGCGATTCCCTATGCTCTTAAAGAACTGAATATGCCTATTTATGCAACAAAGCTTACAATGGGACTTATTGAGAATAAGTTAAAAGAGCATAATCTTTTAAGAACAACCAGAAGAAAGGTCATCAAACATGGCCAGTCTATTAATCTGGGAAGATTTCGTATAGAATTTATTAAAACGAACCACAGTATCAGTGATGCGGCAGCGCTCGCTATTTATACACCAGCAGGGATTATTGTGCATACTGGTGACTTTAAGATCGATTACACACCGGTATTTGGAGATGCCATTGATCTTGGCCGTTTTGCAGAACTTGGAAAGAAAGGTGTTCTTGCCTTAATGTGTGAGAGTACCAATGTAGAGCGTGAGGGATATACGCCATCCGAGAGGACCGTTGGACGAACTCTCCGCCACCTTTTTGATGAGAATAAAGACCACAGAATTATTGTAGCGACATTTGCTTCGAACGTAGATCGTGTACAGCAGATTATTGACTGTGCGTATAGTTGTGGAAAGAAAGTTGTTATCGAGGGAAGAAGTATGGTCAGCACAATCTCTACTGCAGCAGAGCTTGGCTATATTAAGATTCCAGATAACACATTGATCGATATAGAACAGATGAAGAATTATGTGGATGAGCAGCTCGTGCTTATAACAACAGGAAGCCAGGGAGAAACGATGGCAGCATTAAGCCGTATGGCAGCTTCCACTCACCGCAAGGTTTCTATTAAGCCAGGTGATGTAATTATCTTCAGTTCTCATCCAATTCCTGGTAATGAGAAGGCTGTATCAAAAGTAATGAATGAGCTAGCCAAGAAGGGAGCCAGCGTTATTTTCCAGGATACTCACGTTTCCGGACATGCGTGTCAGGAAGAGATTAAGCTTATCTACACATTGACAAAGCCACAGTATGCGATTCCAGTTCATGGAGAGTACCGTCACTTAAAGAGACATAAAGATCTTGCCATTGAGATGGGTATTCCAAAAGAAAATGTAATGATCTTACAGTCTGGCGATGTGCTTACCATTTCAAAAGAGCAGGCAAAAGTTACCGGGCATGTACCTGCACAGGGTATTTTAGTAGATGGTCTTGGTGTTGGCGATGTTGGTAATATTGTACTTCGTGACCGCCAGCATTTATCACAGAACGGCTTATTTATTGTCGTTGTTACACTTGACCGTTATAATGGGGTTCTTCTGGCAGGGCCAGACATTGTGTCAAGAGGTTTCGTTTATGTAAGAGAGAGCGAGAAGCTCATGGAAGAGGCAAAGAGTGTTGTCACAAACACATTAGAGCATTGTAACGCGAAGAAGATTACGGATTGGGGACGTATTAAAGGTGCCATCCGTGATGATTTAGGAGATTATATCTGGAAGAAGATGAAGAGAAGTCCGATGATTCTTCCGATTATTATGGAAGTATAGACAATGATAGATGAAGGAAAGTTATCAATACCGTTCTTTCCTGATACAGAAGATATTCGTCAGGGTACAAAGAAGTTGACAAATATGATTTGTCATACAGAAGATTACAAATGTTATCAGAAAGATCTGACTGTTTTGAAAGAACAGGAAGAATTATATCGCAAGTTTAAAGAATTTCGTGGAAAGAGTTTGTATTTACAGCTTGAAAAAGGACAGGAACAATACTTTGAAAAAATAGAATCACTTCATTCAGAGTATAAAGATGTGCTGACAGAACCAGTTGTGGTAGATTTTCTTTCCGCAGAGCAGCGGATGTGTAAACTGATGCGGCTGGTATATGATGGTATTGCAGAGGATATTAAGCTGGATTTATCTTATATGGATGAACTATGATTACAAGTCATATCGGATTATTCAGATTTCGTAAATTACAGACTATTTGCAGAACAAAAAATGTCAGACGTGAGATGAACATTCATTTTGGTTTTACGAATGATTAACTATGGATTAAAATAAAGATAAATTGACAGCTTGGATTTGGATAAAGAGCATAAGTTATATTAGAGCGTGTTTGAAAAACATTTTAAGTTGTTCATTTTAACCAAATTAATATTGA
>ENA-ORSM01001437-ORSM01001437.1-human-gut-metagenome-genome-assembly--contig:-NODE-1437-length-18665-cov-24.258786_pt1 | contig 18665 bp, 10 predicted proteins | sample MGYA00241903_ERZ509170 | MGnify/ENA primary metagenome ERZ509170 (study PRJEB26280, sample SAMEA2338784) | human gut metagenome | biome: human gut; feature: human-associated habitat; material: faeces...
CTGCCAAGGCTTTGGCGTAAAACGAGTGAGTTAACAGCCATTGCAGCGTTTTCACCTTGCTGTAACGGCCTTCTTGTTGAGCCTTTACGATACGCATTTGCAGCTTTTTAACATAAGCACGAGCCTTGTTCCAGTCGATGCTGTCCCAATTTCCCGCTCTGCAAGTCGGTGCACACGATTTCTCGTTCATTTGCAATTCCTCCTTTTTGAAAAGTTCTGTAAATTCTCTCGTAAAGAAAGACCATAGATGGAAGTCTGCCTGCTTTCGCACGAGGTGATGTTGCAACCTCTATCCGTCCCCATTACAGGGTCGGCATTCGCTTTTTCCATCTTTCTTCTACCCGCATTTCATAAAGTCTCCTTACGGTTTCCGTCCGATTGCTCGGAGAAATACGGGCTTACCACGTTCCGCTTATTCAACAGTATGGGTTAGGTTTCACTTCTCCGCCAGCAGCTTTTGAATCCATGTGTTCCCACTCTATAGAGGAGCAACCAGCTGCGTTACCGTTTTGGTTCAGGCTTGTCAGCAACTTTAGCCTGTTCAGCTTTAACGACGTTTAACAGTGATTCACATTACATTAACCATACCATACAAGTCAGGCTCCCCAACCACATTGTTGCTTGCAGTTTATCGCTTTCACCTCGCGGTTTCGGCTTGAACCCTTTCGGGTGGGGCTACCCTTGTCCTGTCACGCTTCCTCACAGCCGTTACCAGCTGCTTTGTTGACAGTAGACTACTGCTAATGGAATAACAGGTCTGGTCATAGCCAGACAGTTGATTTAAGCGACTTCGTGTCGCACCCAGAGGTAGGCGTCAAACGTCCCTTCGGTCACATAGCGGCAGACATGAACGAGCTTGTTCTGATTGCCCTGACGCTCAATGCGGCCTTTTCGCTGCGTGAGATCACGGGGACGCCACGGGCAATCCAAATCGTGAAGTGCGACCAAACGATCCTGCACGTTGGTGCCCGCGCCCATCTTGGCCGTGCTGCCCATCAGGACGCGCACTTGACCGCTGCGTACCTTTGCGAACAGTTCCCGCTTTTTGACCTCCGTGTTGGCGTCGTGGATGAACGCGATTTGCTCCGGGGGCATCCCGGCGGCTATGAGCTTTTGACGCACATCCTCATAGACCGTAAACGGCGTGTCAGAGCTTTCTTCCAACGGAATTGCACTCTCCAGCGCACGGATTTCCGGGTTGTCCAGCGTACCGGGGGACGCCTTTGCTGTCCGCTGCGAGGGTGCGGTCTTTGGCGTGGAAATGTCGCAGAACACAAGCTGTGTCAGCTTATCCGCCTCGCCGTCACGCCAGTATTGGAGAATGTTCGCCACGCACTGATTGACCTTGGTGGTTTCCTCGTCGGGGAGCATGGGATTGATGATGCGCTGGTCAAGCCCCAGCTTGCGTCCGTCCGAGGTGATTTTGAGCATATTGTCCACATCCGGGCTGACCGCACCGCTGTGTACCTTGGACGCTCGTTCCGAAAGGGCTTTCACCATGTCCTGCTGGATCTGCGTGGGTTTTGTGGCGATGGTGTGATACGCAACCTCCGGCGTGGGTAAGTGGAGCTGATCCGCCGTTTTGATGTCGGCGACCTCTTTGAACAGATTCATCAATTCGGGCAAGTTGAAAAATTTTGCAAAGCGCGTCCTTGCCCGGTAGCCGGTTCCCTCCGGGGCAAGCTCCAGCGCGGTGGTGGTTTCTCCAAAGCGGCTTGCCCAGCAATCGAAGTGTCCCATACCCATCTCTTGCAGCCGGTCATGCTGCAAATAGCGCTGGATGGTGTAAAGCTCTGTCATGGAGTTGGAAACCGGGGTGCCGGTGGCAAACACCACGCCGCGCCCGCCAGTCAGCTCATCCATGTAGCGGCACTTGGAGAACATATCCGAGGATTTCTGCGCATCGGTGGTGGAAAGCCCTGCCACATTGCGCATCTTCGTATAGAGGAAAAGATTTTTATAATTGTCCGACTCGTCCACAAACATCCTGTCTACGCCAAGTTGTTCAAAGTAAATCACATCATCCTTGCGGTCGCTGGCTTGCAGCTTTTTCAGCCGCGCCTCCAGCCCCTTTTTCGTGCGCTCCAAGCTCTTGATGGTGAAGCTGTTGCCGCCTGCGAGCTTGGTATCCTGAATACCATCGGTGATTTCCTCAATCTGCTGGTGAAGGAGCCGTTCCTGCCGCTCCGGACTGATGGGGATACGCTCAAACTGGCTGTGGCCGATGATAACGGCGTCATAGTCGCCGGTGGCGATACGGGCGCAGAATTTCTTGCGGTTGTGGGTTTCAAAGTCCTTCTTGGTAGTGACAAGGATGTTGGCCGAAGGATAGAGCCGCAGAAACTCGGACGCCCACTGTTCCGTCAGATGGTTCGGCACGACAAAAATGGACTTCTGGCACAGTCCCAATCTCTTAGATTCCATCGCAGAGGCTACCATTTCAAAGGTTTTTCCCGCGCCGACCTCGTGTGCCAGCAGCGTATTCCCGCCGTACAGCACATGGGCGATGGCGTTTTTCTGATGCTCTCGGAGGGTGATTTCTGGGTTCATACCGGAGAAAACGATGTGGCTGCCGTCATACTCGCGGGGACGAGTGCTGTTCATTTCCTCGTTGTACTGCCGTACCAGCGTTTCGCGCCGCTCCGGGTCTTTCCAAATCCAGTCCTTGAACGCATCCCGGATAAGCTGCTGCTTCTGCGCGGCAAGGGTGGTTTCCTTGGCGTTGAGGACACGGCGCTCCCGCCCGTCTGCGTCCTCAATGGTATCGTAGATGCGAATGTCGCGGAGGTTCAGTGCATCCTCCAGCAGCCGGTAGGCGCTGGCACGGTCTGTGCCGTAGGTGGTGAATGCCGCCACGTCGTTGTAGCGCACCATGCTCTTGCGGGAAACCTGCCATTCTGCGGTGTACGGGACATAGCTGATCTCGATCTGCCCACGCAGATAGCGGGGCGTTTCAAAGGTTTCGTACATGAATTGCTCGATGTATTTCTTGTCAAGCCACGTCGCGCCCAGCCGCACCTCAATTTCACTGGCCTCCAAGTCCTTCGGCTGGGCAGCAATCAGGGCGTCCACATTCCCGGTGAAGAACGGGTTGTGCGCTGCTACGCGCTGCGCGGTGCGGAGCTTCTGCCGGACGTTGCCGGAGAGATATTCGTCCGCCGTCTGCCAGCCCTTCGCCCAATGCTCGCCGCCGTCCTCCAAGTCAAACGGGCCGCTGTTGGGTTCCTTGTAAATGACACCCTTCAAATCCTCAACGATCTGCGGGATTTTCTCGCTGCCGCCTATGAGGGAGGCCATAAAGTCGAGATCGACGCAGGCTTTTTCTCCGATGCAGACAGCAAGGGCTTCGCTGGCGGTATCCACAGAATCTACGCTGCGCTGCTGCTTGATGGTGCGCTTGTGGAACATATCCGCCTTGCGCTCCAGCTTTCCGTCGTCGTCCAGCACTTCCAGTGAACACAGGAGATAGTAAGAGGAATCGTCAGAGAACGCAAGGCGGTTCGCACGGTCATTGATCAGGCCGTGTTTTGCGGAGAACGCATCATAGAGGCGGTTTAGCTCGGTCTGCGCTTCCTGAATCCGGCTTTCTGCGCTGTACTCGTCCATTTGCAGGGCAATCAGCTCATTCACGCAATCCCGCAGCGCGACCATGCCCTTGACACGCTCGGCGGCGGTGGCGTTCAGCTCCGGTTTGACCATGCGGCTGTTTTCCCGGTAATACACCTCGCCGTCCACCACGGTGTAGGAGTAGTTTTTCACATTGGGGTCTGCGGGGATAGACGTGTCGATCTGTTCGCCCTCGCCCAGCTCTGGCAGTTCCGCCTCCTGATAGGTGCCGCGAATGTTTTTCACGGCATCATGGAGCTGATCTGCAAGTGCCAGCCCCTCAATGGGGACAACGGTGAAATCCTGCTTGCCGTATTGGGTGCTTTCGGAGGTCTGCCTGCCGAGGATCATCTCCGGGTGGTCAACAAAATAGCGGTTGATGGCAAAGCCATCCTCGTTCTGACCGAGGTGTACCCAATCCGGTTCGATCTCAATGGGACGGTCACGCTTTTGGAGAAAGAGAATGTCCGAAACCACATCCGTACCGGCGTTGGCGCGGAACGCATTGTTGGGCAGACGAATGGCACCCAGCAGCTCCGCCCGCTGCGCGATGTACCTGCGGACTTCGGGTGATTGCTTGTCCATCGTGTAGCGGGAGGTCACAAACGCGATCACGCCGCCCGGACGCACTTGGTCGAGGGTTTTGGCAAAGAAGTAGTCGTGAATGGAAAAACCGAGCTTGTTATAAGCCCGGTCATCTACCTGATATTGTCCGAACGGGACGTTGCCCACGGCGAGGTCGTAAAAGTCTTTTCTGTCCGTTGTTTCAAAGCCCGCGATGGTAATGTCCGCCTTGGGATAAAGCTGCTTGGCAATACGTCCGGTGATGCTGTCCAGCTCCACGCCGTAGAGCTTGCTGCCCTGCATCTGCTCCGGCAGCAGGCCAAAAAAGTTGCCGACGCCCATAGACGGCTCAAGAATGTTACCGCTCTGGAAGCCCATATTGCCGACCGCTTCATAGATCGCCTTGATAACGGTGGGGCTGGTGTAATGGGCATTCAGCGTGGACGCACGGGCGGCAGCGTATTCCTCCGGGGAAAGTGTGGCGTACAGCTCTGCAAACTCGTCCGACCAGTTTGGCTTATTCTCGTCGAAGGCATCCGCAAGACCGCCCCAGCCCACATAGCGGGAGAGGATTTCCTGCTGCTCCGGGCTGGCCTGTAAGCCCTCAAACTCCAGCTCTTGCAGGAGGCGGATCGCCGCCATATTTGCCCGAAACTTTGCTTTTGCGCCGCCGACGCCGAGGGCATCATCGGTGATGTGGAAATTCTGCGCGTCGCGGTGGCTTGCCGCCTTGAAGTCAGCGTAAGCGGCCTGCTCCGCAGCGGCAACGCTGGGAAAGCCCTGCCACTCGCCGTCAACGGGGATAGATACCGCAGGACGGTGTGCGGGAGGCTCGTCGATCTCAGCCTGTGAGATGGCATCATCAAAATCAGGCACAAACTCGCCCATTTCCGAGAGTGCCGCGCGCCCTTCCTGCTCCAGAATCAGCCTTTCTTCATCGCTCATGGCGGGCGGTTCAGGCTCGGCGGGTTCCGCAGAGGGCGGGTCATGCTCCGGTTCCGGGATGTGCAGCGTTTGGATTTCTATGTCGTAGGGCAAGTGCGTTTTCTCGGCAGGATAGAACGCGACGGGTTTGGTGACAGGCTGCGGCTGCTCCCGTTCCTGCTCTTCAACAAACGAGCGTATAAACGCAATGTGTTCAGCGCGGAAGATGGGAAAGCCCTGCCTGTTTTGAAAAGTCACATCGCGCAGAGATACTTCATCCGTGCCGAAATTTACGCTGTCAATGACAAACTTCCGTCCGTCAATCTCCAGCTCCATGCCAATGGGGATATACTCCTTGGCATCGGCCTCGTTGATAACATCATAGCCGTCGGTTTCATTTGGCTGCGCAAACACGAAGCTGTGTCCATGCTCCAGCAGCCGCTTTGCGCCGCTTGCCCATTGTCCAAAATCATAGCCGGTCACAGAGGTTTCGCCCATACCGGGAATATCGCGTTGCAGCAGGCGGCGATTCAAAGCGCTGGCGGCTCGTTTTGCATCCGCGCCATAAAAAAGCAGCCGTTCTCCGACACGGACACCGATGAGCTTTTCGGGATGCTCTGCACGAAGCGCCTGATATGCCGAAATATTCGGCGCAAGCTCACGACCCTGATCTGCAATTCGTGTGAGGACAGCAGAAACCGGTTCGGTTCTGTGTTCCGGCTCGTGATTGCTCTCGCTGGAGGATGAAACGACGCTGAGATGCGCGACAGTTTCATCTGCGGAATCAACATTATAGAGCTTACCATCAATTTCCACGCGCTGCCCCATAAGGGTTTGAACCGCTTGCGGCGTCTCCGGGGTTGGCTGTTCTGTGTGCTGCGCCGCAATGACGCGCTGCGGCTCCGGTTCAGAAACCTCGAAATATCTGGTGTCGAGGTAGCGTTCAAAGGAATTGCGGTCGATGCTGACCGGCTCCTGTCCGGGTGCGTTCGGTAACGTGTGCCAGACGTGATCTTCATCTACACGCGCGATAGCGCCGACTGCTGCTATGTGGTCTAACTCTATGGATGAAATACGATCTCCAATATGATAAGTATAGCCAAGCGGTGTTGTAAACGCCGGAGGGGATAGCTCAATTCCCATATCCCGTTTGATGCCATCCAAGTAAGCAATGGCGTTATTCTGTTCTGCAAAGCGGAGCGTTTGTTCCCCGTCTCCGCAGAACCGTTCCAACACCTCATCCCAAATGCCGGTAATTCCGCCCTCGCCGGGATGCAGACGAATGGAGTATCGGTCAGGTGAAAATAACCGCAGTCGCTCATTCTCATCATAAAATTTATTCTCGCGGATGAGCTGTGCCAACCGCCGCTGTACCTGCGCCCATGTGAGCGTCACCGGCTCGGCGTTTCCTACATGGATATACATGGGGGTTTTGCTATCTTCCCAGCCATATTTTGCAGCCAGCCATGCGGCGGTGCTGCGTTCTCGCCCATGCGCCTGCATATATAGTGCGACTTCCTGCTTGCCCTTTAGGTTGTCGTGCCAATCCAGAAGCGCGTTGTCAATGTCCTCCTGTGTGATCTGATAGGGAGAGGGTGCGACCGTCGCTGCCAGCGTGGGATACAGTTCCTCCAAAAGCTCCTGATGCAGCCGGTTATGGAACGCGGGCATATCAAAGTACAGGCGGACAAGCTGGAGATCATCAGATGCCATGACAATACGACGGATAGCGTCCGCGCCCTCCAGATAAGCGTTCTGGCGGTCTGAATTGCGGCAGGCATTGACAAAAGCCGTATCTTTGGAAAGCGAGTTGCCGACGGTCAGCTTGTACCCGTCAAACAGCTCTCGCACGGTAGGCTGTGGTGGCAGCTCGGCGGCGGGGTCGCGGAACACCCGCGTCCCATCCGCGCCGAACTCCGCTTCATAGGCATTGATGGCCTGTTCTGCCTCGTGGTCGATGGACGGAAGCGTATATGCCGTGTGTTTATGGCTGGAATCGCCAATGCGCGAAATTGTTACATCATGCTTTTCCCGCAGCTTTTCAACGTATTTCTCCAAATCCTTTGCAGGGAAGCCGCACATGGTAACACGGCCTACTCCCTCCAAATTGCGGCGCGTCAGCTCAAGGCTGAGATCATCTACAACTGCCCGCGCATCCTCGCCATACAGCTCGAAGAAGTCCCCAACCTGATACAGCACAATTTCATCGGGGTGCGCCGCCTTTACGTCGTTATAGTCGTTATAAACCGCGTTCCGCATGGCGTCCTGCGCCATTTCCTTGTCATAGGCTGCCTGCTCATCCGGCGTAAGGTAGCGGTTCAACCGAACCAGCTCCGAGATGCGCGAAGCGACCTTGTTCCAATTCATCTGAATGTCTGCACAGCCGTTCTTTTTCAGCACAATGCCTTTGCTGCCGTGATCTTCATAGCTGCCGCTTTCTCTGGATACAGCATGGGTGCGTCCTCCGATGCCGTATTCCTTTTTCAGAAAATCAGCGCTCTCTTTTGTCGTGTGCGGAGTCTGGAAAAACTCATGGATGCGGGTCTTTCCACCCTCAAAGCCGCTTCCATTTGCAAGAGAAGCCGCAATTTCATCTTCAGTGATAAACCGGCCCGTCTTCGGAACAGCCGCCATATCGGAGTGATATTCTTTGCGCGGCAATGACAGATCTTCCATACGTGTAAGAAGCGCCTGCGGACGGTGGAAATGGAAACGCAGAAGCTCCCGGTTCTCACGGTATGCGTCAAGAAATACTCTGTGTTCCGCCAGAAGCCTTTCCCGAAACTCCGGATTCAGCAGATCATCCGTCAGGCGCTCCGTTTCCTCTGGAAAGCTGGTGCTATGGATATTACCCAAGCAGGACAGATACCCCAGCGACTTTGCTTCATCCGAGAAATCGTGATAAAGGTTCCAGACATCCACAGCAATACCCAGCCGCTCATAGCGCGGGGCTTCCGTGACCTCAAGATTGGTGGCAAATGCGCCGCCGTCCAGAAGCTCCTCAATACGCTCCGCCGCATCTGCCCAACCTATCACTTGGGCAGAACGAAGATAGCGAGAGGTATCTCCGGTTGCAATATGGATACCATCGTCCCCGTACCATGCGGAAAGCCTGCCGTTATCCGTAATCAGGCCGTTGCCGCCGTGGTAAAGAGCTTTCAGAAATGCCGCGCGATCCTCTAAAGGTTTTTGCTTGGAGAATTCCGCAGCAATTTTCATCCGCGCTGCATCCGCATTACCGCCCGCGCGCAGGATGTGGTCAATATCATCCTGAGAAATGAACATAGAAAAAGCGGAGGGTGTTACACTCTCCGCTTCTGCGATGGATTGAATTTGTTCTGCCTCTGAGGGGAAAAAGGACATCTGCGCCCCAGCAGGGGCATCGAACATATTTAGCTGAACACCAGTTCCGTGAGGATCGTTTCCTCGGCCTGCGCTTTCAGCGTGTTCATCAGCCCTACCCACTTCATCGGGTCGCTGGCTTTCAGCGCTTCCGTCACGCCTGCCGACTTCATCAGCTCCGGCATCATCTGTTCCAGCCGGTTGTTCGCTGCCTCGTCGATCTCCCGCAGATGGGGGTACAGCTTCTCGGACAGCAGCAGGCTGTTCCACAGCACCGGACGATGCTCCTTCAGGTAATCCTTCCGCATCCTGCCGTACTTGCCCAGCGGGGCTTGCGGCTGCTCGGTCAGGCTCAGATCGGGAATCAGATAATCCCCGCTGCGGGTGTAGGTCAGTTCGCTCATGGCTTTCGCTCCTTTCCGCGATTTTCTCGCGCTCGTAATTCTTGATGGTGACTTCGATCTGCCGCAGCACCAGCTCGCTGGACTGGCTGATGGCCGTTCCAAGGGCGGCGACGGTCTGCGGGGTGTTGAAATCAAAGACATTCAGAAAATCCTCATGCTCGAAGTAATCTCCCGGCTGCATCCCGCAGCGGGACAGCAGCGCATAGGTGGTGCTGACAACGGCGGCGTTCCGAAATGCGGCTCCGATGTTGAACTCATCATAGTCCTCCAAAAAGGAACCGTCAACGATGCCGACAATATCGCGCCGATTGTCGTGCCAGTATTCATCTACAAGCTGCACCGCCACACGCTCCATCTGATCGGCAAGTCCGTTTTCACCGGAAACGTCAAAGCGCTGTTCCAGCGCCGCAGATACCACCTCACGATGCTCCTGCCGGTATTCCCAAAGATAAGGGCGGCGAGAGTTCTCGCCGCCGCTGGTATCGGAAACATCGAATACATATCGGAGTTTGGGTTGGTCGCTGCTGGTATCCACAAGGGCGATGCCCTTGCTGCCTCGCCGCACATAGCGGCGCATCTGCTTATTCCAAAGGTCGTATTCCGCGCAGGCCGTGGCTTCCGGGCGCTGGGCGAAAATCATGAGCTGTTCATTGTAGGGGTACTTATACAGCCTTGCGGCGGTGGTCAGAAATGCCGTCCACTTCTGGTAGCTTCCCGTGATCTGCTCCGCCGTGCGGTCTGCCATCTGCGCATAGAGCTGTACTTTACTCGGCATCCATATCCTCCTTTTCAAAATCGGGGAACAGGTCGAGCGCGTCATATTCCGCGTCGCTCATCCTGCGCAGCTTTGCGATGGCGCTGTCCGTCAGCTCCCGCAGCTCCGTTTCATCCGCAGCGAGGTAGCCGCGCATTTCCTCCAGCGCCGCGATCAAGCCCGTGCGGGTGCCGGTGTTGTAGAGGCTCATAAGCTGGCGTTCTTCAAAGGTGATGTTCATATCAAAGCTCCTTTTCCGCGCTCTTTTTGGGCGCTGTTTTGTGTGGACGTTCTTGGGCCGGTTGGCTTTTGAGCTGCTCCAGCACAGATTTCTTCTTTTCCCGGTGTGCCGCCTCTGCCAAATCCATCAAGGAGATGGACATACCGGTCTTGACCTGTGCTTCAAGGTCGGCGACGGTGGGCTGTTTGGGGCCGTTGTTGATAATGCCGTCGATCATGCCGTAATCGTCCTCCATCGACATTTCGGCGGCTTTCAGGTAATTCTCAGGTTTCTGAAAGGCGGGCAGCTCCTGAAATCCCATGCTGTCACAGTAGTGATAGGATACCTTGCCGTCCTGTTTCAGCGCAACGATGTCGCTGACGGAGAGGCTGTGTCCCACAAAATCGCCGGGGCGCTCGTCGTTGAAAATGTAGTAGAAGTTTTCAAGGATTCTGCCGGTATCATCGTCCGGGTACACCTCACGGGTATAAATGGCTTCATAGTTGGCCGGGTCAGGCGGTGCGGCCAGACTGCCGAGGCTGGCAAAACGCAGCTCGACCGGCGCGTCCCGGCGCAGTTGATAGATCGCCATAGAATCGGTGGGGCTGTTCAAAAAGCGCTGTTCCACATCACGGGGCGGGATATGGCCTTTGACCGCATCCCAATCCGGTTGTGTGATCCCGAACATTCCGTCATGCTTGATGATGTCCTCGGCCTCAAAAACCATTTCTTCGGCGTTGTCGGGATGGAGCATATAAACCGTGATGTCATGCTCCAGCAGCTCCACTGCCCGATCCTTGGAAAGCGGGAGCATATCACTATCCAGATACCCATAGCTGCGCATATCGTCCACCGTCAGCGTGGGGTCAGGCATCGGGACGGCCTGTTCCAGCTCCGGGAGCATATTATCTGCCGCATCGGTGGGGGCAACGACTGCGCCGGTGATCTGTTCGCTGTCCAAGGGCAGCGTAATCTGCGCCTCCTGCAAGTCCTCCAGAATTTTCATATCTGCAAATGTCACCTTGGTTGGTGTCATGCCTTGAATGGCAAATACCTCCGTTCGGACAGCCCCGGCAACAGATGCAACCGGCGAATCTTCAATGGCGCTGCTGTCAATAACACCGCCATCCAGCAGCTTTTTGCTTTCCTTGTCGTAGAGCGAATAGTCCCAACCGCCGTCTGTATGCTGCACATGGAGATATACCGAGCCATCCACAAGATAAAGCGCTTCGTCTGTTTGTGTGGCGCTCACTTCTTCACGATTGATGCCGCGCTCCTTGCAAATCTCCGCAAAGTGCCGGTCAATGTCCGTAATCAGCTCGGAGGCAGTCTTGTTGATGGTTTCCAGACTGGCGCGAAGCTCTTTCAGCTCCTTGCCCTTCGACCATGTGGCGATATAGCCGAAGCTGTTTTCTCCCGTTTCAATACCGTAATACTGGCAGACCGCATAGGAGATGCTTTCGGCCTCAACCTCCTCGGTGTTACGGCTCTTTTCTCCGGGGACAAGGATCGTCTCACCATCGTCCGCAAGCTCCGTCATGTGTTCATAGTCGTGGAGCTTGGCGTGAGCAATCTCATGGACGGCGGCACATACCGTCTGTACCTCGCTCATACCGGCGCGGATGGTGATGCTCTGCGCCTTAATGCTGAAAAAGCCATCTGTGTCATGCGCAACGGGCTTTATCCCTATCGGAACGGGAGAAGCACGGCGCAGCGCCTCCATGAAAACCTCATACTGCTGCACATTGCCGCTCAGATCGGCGGCAAGCTGGGGCAAGGGCTTTCCCGCAGTCTGCGACACGTCAAAGACGGATACCACCTTGAACATAGGGATACGGATTTCCTTTTCCTCAATGATGGCCTTGCCGTCCGCATCCAGCATCGGCGCATTGGTTTCCGGGTCGGTCTTGATTTCCTCGACCTTTTTCTTATAGGGAGTAGGAGCGATGATGCGGATACCTTTTTCGCCTTTCAGGACGTTCCTGCCGAACTGATCGCGCCACTTGTTGAAGCCCGCCACATGGGTGGCGTCGGGGCGCTGCATATAGATGAGCATGGTATTATTGACCGAGTAGCGGTGAAAGCGGCTCATGGTGGCAAGGTACTTCCGGTACTTATCGCTCTCGAACAGCTCCTTGATGCCATTTTCGATGCTGTCAACGATCTCCCGCATCCGGTCTTTGCTGGTTTGTTTTTCAGCCATGATGATCTCCTTTCAGAAAAAATAGCGCCCCTGCGCAGAAGAAAACACATCCTGCACAGGGGCAATTCTCCGCAGATAGAGGCCGTTTTTGCGCTTGCGGATAGAATGACGCAGCCCCTTGTGATTCCGCATGGAAAAAGCCTTGCGGCACGGGGCTTTCCCAGTCTCTATTTGCGGAGGTTCCAGTATTGTTCACGCTTTCGTTTGGCGTCCTGCTTTCTCCGTTCCTGCTTGGCGCAGGCGGGGCAATATTTGGTGCGATTGGAGGAAGAATAGACCGGCTTACCGCAGACGGCGCAGCGCTTTCCCGGCCTTTCCCGCATCACGTCGGCCAGCAGCTCATGGTCGGCGGGAAGTACCGCGTTTCGGAACCAGTTGCACAGCAGCGAGTAGGAAATACCCTGTACGCAGACGCAAGGCTCTCCATCATCCAGCGCGAGGCAGTTGCCGTGATCGTAATTACAGCAGAGCTTCCGAATGAGCTTTTTGGAGCGGCGGAGCTGCTTGTGATCCATACGCGGCGTATCAGTCATTGTCGAACACCAGCTTATAGCCCGCGCGCTGCCCATCGTCCTCCAAAAAAACGCTGGCATCATAGGTTTTCCCGGTCTTTTCGGAGTAGCAGCCTTTCAGCGGGGCGCGGCCATTTTTCAAAAGCGCAGCGGCAAGGGATTTTGTTAGCACCTTTTTCTTGGCGGTGAAAAAGCGGCTGTTTTTCCAGAGAACAAAGGAACAGGCACGGTTCTCGCAGAAAAAGCCTTTCGGTGATTCCGTCACCTCGGCTCCGCAGCGGGGACACTTGCCGACCACCTCACGCCCGGAGGGGAACAGGACTTCCGTACCGGGGATGGGTTTGTAGGTCTGCACCAGCTCATGTAGCATGGCGGCGATCCCATCCATGAAGCTGTCCGGGGCGATTTCACCGCGCTCGATCTCTTTCAGGCGGTGCTCCCATTCAGCGGTGAGCTGCGGAGACTGGAGCTGTTCAGGCAGAACGGTGATAAGCGCCGTGCCGGTGGAGGTGGGCAGCAGATTTGTGATCTTTTTGGACTTCCTGCGCTCCACAAAACCGGAGGACACCAGCTTTTCAATGATACCGGAGCGGGTCGCCGGGGTTCCGATGCCCTTGCGCTCGGCATCATCTGGCATATCCTCCTTGCCCGCGTTTTCCATCGCGGCCAGCAGCGTATCCTCGGTGAAATGCTTGGGCGGCGTGGTTTTTCCGGTCTTGACCGACGCGGCAGATACGGAAAGCGTCTGATTATCCGTTACCACCGGCAGCGCGGGCGCTGCCTCCGTCTGCTCCTGCTCATAGCGCTTCCAGCCGGGAGCAAGGACGGTTTTGCCCTTGGCGGTGAAGCTCAGACCGGCACAGTCCACCGTAATGACCGTTTCTGCGTAGCGATGTGGTTCATCCACCGCACGAAGCAAGCCTCTTGCCGCCAGCTTCAGCACCTCGCGTTCGCCCAGCGGCAGAGAGGCCATATCTACCTTTTCCGCGCTGATGGTGGGAACAATGGCGTGGTGATCGGTGACTTTTTTACTGCTGCATACCTGCTTGGCGCAGATGGTCGGCGGCTTCTCCATGCCGCAGACAGCGGCAGCGGCGGCGACAAGGCCGGGGACGCTGCCCTCCATATCGTCGGTCAGATAGCGGCTGTCGGTGCGCGGGTAGGTACAGAGCTTCTTTTCATAGAGCGCTTGGAGATAGTCGAGGGTCTGCTGAGAGGTGTAGCCGAGAACGCGGTTGGCGTCGCGCTGGAGGGAGGTCAAATCGTAGAGCGCGGGCGCTTTCTCAGACTTTTCCTTGCGCTCCACGCTTTTGACGGTTACTGCCTTGCCCTTGCAGGCGTTGGCGATGGCGTCGGCGTCCTTCCTGTCCTTCATTCGGCCTGTCGTGGCGGGAAAGCCGCAATCGAGCTGGACGGTGTAGAACGGTTCTGCCACAAATGCGGAGATCTCCGCCTCGCGCTGTACCAGCAGCGCCAGCGTGGGCGACATGACGCGCCCAATGTTCAATGTGCGGCCATACGTCAGGGAGAAATACCGCGTGGCGTTGATACCAACCAGCCAATCAGCCTTGGCGCGGCACAGCGCAGATTGATGCAGGCCGTCATAGTCGCGCCCAGACTTAAGCTGCTGGAAACCGCTGCGGATGGCATCATCCTCCATAGAGGAAATCCAAAGCCGCAGGATAGGCTTGGCGCATCCTGCAAGGCAGTAGACTGTGCGGAAGATCAGCTCACCCTCGCGTCCAGCGTCGCAGGCGTTGACCACCTCGGTCATATCCTCCCGGCGCATCAGCTCCCGCAGAATGTCAAACTGGTTCTGCTTGTCCGCACGGACGATGAAGCGGAACGAGGTAGGAATGATGGGCAGCGCCGCCAGCGTCCATTTGGCATCATCGGCATTGTAAACAGCGGCGTCGGCCAGCTCTGCCAGATGCCCAAAGCACCACGACACGACATACCCGCTGCCCTCCAGATACCCGTCATGCCGTGACTTCGCACCCAGCACAGCGGCAATGCTCTGTGCTACGGAGGGCTTTTCGGCAATCACAAGGCGCATGGTGCAGCCTCCATTCTCTTTACGTCACGGTAGCAGGGGCGGATGCAGTTCTGCCCGAAGCGCTTACAGCCATAGCAGAAGTGTCCCTTGGCAGCGTCGGGAGGGCTGTCCTCCCGCGCTGCTTTCGGCTTCTGCATCATCAGGCGTTCCAGCGGATTGTTGGTGAAATATCTCATGCGTCTGTATCCTCCGTAGTATCCTGTTCCGGTTCGCCCTCATACGGCTCAAACTCGTATTCGTTCTCGCCGTAATCATAATCGTCCAGATCGGCGCTGCCTTTGGTCTGCGGCTTGGCCTTTTTCTGCTTGAAAATATAGAACGCTGCGCCGCCGCCCAGTGCGACGATCAGCAGGACGACGAGGATGCCGCCCACGCCGCTCTTTTTCTCCGGTTCCTCGGCGGCGGGTTCTGTCGGCTCGGTGGGGACTTCGGGCTTTGCCTCCTTGCCCACGCACTCGGTCATGTTGACCGCACAGACGGGGCAGGATGTATTGACCGTACCGGCCACGCATTTGGTGGTGCAGGAGCAAGTGGCGGGCGTTTCTTCCTCGCCGGTCAGCGCCATCAGGTCAGCCTCATCCACCTGATTCAAGAAGTGGACGGTTTCTTCGCCCTCATCGTCGCGGTCAATAATCATGTAAAATACGTTACCATTCTTGCTTTCCAACGTAATGAACTGTTTTCCTGCCTTGGTGCTGGAGCCAATATCGTCGATCAGCGTCAGATTGCCGTCCGGTGTCAGCGCATCGCTGCCGCCCGTCATGCCGCCGATGCTCGCGGTACTGTCAGCGGCGTCGGTGACGGTCAGATAGCTGCCGTACACATAGCCCACACGGGCGGGCAGCAGGATTTTTACCCAATCGCCGTCCCTGCCGATCACATCGACCGCTGTGCCGTTGGGAAGCTGTGTAAACGCGGTGTTGTCCAGCCCTGCGCCGGTGCGGACATTCAGGTTGCCGCCGTTGGTCGTGACCGTGCCGATCTGTTTTGTCTCCTGCGCATCTGCGGCGCTGCTTTCGGCGGCGGGCAGCGCATCGTCGGGATAGTCGCCACCGCTGGCAAAGGCAGAAACGGGGAGAATCCCGATACACAGGAGCATCAGCAGCAGGCTGATAAAAATGCGCGGTGTGTTCTTAGTCATGGTTCAACGCCTCCTTTTCCGAAGTAGCCGGTGCAGGCGCGGACTGCATACGGCGGAACAGCTCGGCAAACTGCTCCATCGTCATGCCGTTCTCACGCACCATGCCGATGATGTCGGTGTCCTCCAACTCACGAATCTGCTTTTCCAGCTCGCGGTTGCGGCCTTGCAGATCGGAAATTTTGCCTTTGTTCTTCTCCAGCTCTCCACGGAGCTTCATGATTTTCGGGTTCATATCGTTCACTCTCCTTTACGGCAAGCGCCCATAACGGTAGAAATGGGACTGCCAATAGCTTGAATTTAAGTTCGCATAAGAGATCGGGTCGCCACAGTGGATCATCATATTGTTGCCGACGTAGATACCCACATGGCTGACACCGGGGGTATCATACGTTCCGGTGAAAAACACCAGATCGCCCGGTTTGACGTTGGCAGAGGATACGGGCGTACAGATGTTGCAAAGCCCCTGCGCTCCCAGCCTGCCCACATCCCAACCGGAATGATTGATGACCCAACTGACGAAGCCCGAACAGTCAAATGAGGTGGAGGGACTGCTGCCGCCCCAAACGTAGGGGTAGCCGAGATACTTTTCCGCTTCCTTGATGATGGCGGCAAACACCTCATCGTCCAGCGCCTCCGGGGGAATGTCGTAGTCGGTATAGCTGCCCTCCACATACTTGCCGATGTAGCCTGAACCGGGGAACAGGTCGGGACGGTTGCCGAGGGTGGCCATATAGGTGGCGTACATTCCGAGCTGTTCTTCGCTCATAATGTAGACGGGAACATGAGAGAGATTGAAGTTCTCCAGCGTGACCGTGCAGATGTAGTAGTCATACGGCACCTGATAGGTGTCCGTATGGGTGTTGCCGTCCGCGTCCGTCCATGTGTCGGTTTCTGTGCGGTAGCGGGTTTCCACCACCACATCCTCGGTCAAAATGTACTGGCGGTCAAAGAGCATTTGGAGCGTACCCTGCACCTCATCCAGCGTCCATTCCCCTTGATGCAGCGCCGTAATCATGGAAATGAGTACATAGGGGTCATGCTCGATGGTGTCCAGATCAAAATGATACTCATCGTAGTCGTGGGTGCTTTCATAGGTGTCGAGGTAGCGCTGAAGCTCTGCCTCCATTTCGCAATACTGCGCTTCCGCGCCCAGCATATCGGCGTCCTGCGACGGATAGGTACTGGCCGCGATCCCGGAGCCGACGCCATCCATTATCACCGAGCAGGAGGACAGGCCGTTGAGCAGAAATGCCAGCATCAGCAGAATTGCGGCGGCAATGGCAAAGCCGCGCCGGTGTTCCCACACATATTTGCCCGCTTTCTCAGCCTTTTCAGCGGCTTTTTTCGCGGCCTTGGCGGTATTCTCTGCCGCCTTTGCCGTAGTCTGCGCCGCCTGATTGTGCTTGGCAGCGGCATACTGCTTCTTAATTGCCTGCTTCTGCTGCCATTTGGAAACGGGATTGCTGGTGGGGCTGTCGATCTCTGCTTTCTTCTGGAGCGCGTCAAGATTGGCTCGTTCCAGCTTTTTCTCTGCACGGATGGCAGCACGATAAGGCTTGAGCTGATGGGCGCGGTGGGCAGACTGCACCAGCCGCCCGCCGCTCTCCACGGCTTGCTCTACCTTGTGCGCGGCCTCTACGCCTACATTGTCATCCTCGCTCTGCCGCACCTCTCGGTGAACCTGAGAGAGAACAAAGTTGGCGGGGGCATCTCGCACGGCATGGGTCAGCTTTGAGGGCGGCTTTTTCTTATCCACTTCCTCAAAACGGAGCTGCGTTTTGACCTTGCCGGTGGCAGGATCAAAGCCGCGTTCCTTTTTGACCATGGTTTTCTTGGGGATTTTCGCCTGCGCCTTATCCGCCTTGGCCGCTGCTTTTTTCACCCGCTTGATGGGCTTTTCCAGCTTCGGCTCGGCAAGATCGGCGTCGGAAAACTGCAAACGCGGTTCTCTTTTCATGCCGACGCCACCTCTTGCGGTTTGGTGGTCATGACGCGGTACAGCTCGGTGTCCTTCGGGAAGTGGTCAATGAAGGGCAGGATCGTGTTGCCGTAGAACAGCAGCCCCTCGCCCTCGCCGGAGTGGGTCACATAAGAAAGCTGATGCGGCGAAATGTTGAGCTGCTTTGCGAGAATCTGCCGGTCGCCAGCGGCCTGATTGAGCATATAGATGAAATCGCTGTTCTCAAAAATGTTCTCAACCTCGCGGCTGGATAACAGGTCTTTGACATTTTGCGTGATCCCGGTGGGGATGCCGCCCCATTTGCGATAGCGCTTCCAGATCTCGACGCTGTACGAAGCCGTCTGTTCCTCCTTCAAGAGAAGATGGAACTCGTCAAGATAGTAGCGGGTCGTTTTATGGGCGGCGCGGTTGATGGTCACACGGTTCCAGACCTGATCCTGCACCACCAGCATCCCGATTTTTTTGAGCTGCTTGCCCAGCTCCTTGATGTCGTAGCAGACGATGCGGCTATTCACATTCACGTTCGTGTGATGGTTGAACACATTCAGAGAGCCGGTGACGTAGATTTCCAAAGCAGTGGCGATGTACTGCGCTTCCTTTTCATCCTGCGCACGGAGGGCGTTATACAAGTCCTCCAGCAGCGGCATATTCTCCGGTTTCGGGTCATTGAGGTAGTCCCGGTAGACGATGCGCACGCAGCGGTCGATGATGGTCTTTTCCACAGGGGCAAGCCCGTCCTTGCCGCCGACGATCAACTCGCACAGAGACAAAATGAAGTCGGATTTCAGGCTCAGCGGGTTATCATCGTCGCTGTAATCCAGATTCAAGTCCATCGGATTGATATAGCAGGGCGAACCGTCGTAGCCCTTGCCGGTGGGCGACAGCTTAATGACCTGACCGTGCAGGCGCTCCACCAGCGGTGTATAATCGGCTGGGTCAGCGGTGTTACCACCGCTTTCCCGCCTAAGAACCGTACGTG
>ENA-ORSM01001459-ORSM01001459.1-human-gut-metagenome-genome-assembly--contig:-NODE-1459-length-18539-cov-3.086778_pt1 | contig 18539 bp, 10 predicted proteins | sample MGYA00241903_ERZ509170 | MGnify/ENA primary metagenome ERZ509170 (study PRJEB26280, sample SAMEA2338784) | human gut metagenome | biome: human gut; feature: human-associated habitat; material: faeces...
TGGCCGGTGTGATTGAGGTCAGCGATTCTAAGTCAGTAATCAAGCTGTCTGCATCGGGTACCGTGACCGGTACGCTGCCGACCGGCGATACTGCGCGCGGTATCGGCGGTATTGCGGGCAGCCTGACAACAAACGGTGCCGCAGTCAAGACCCTGACCAACAGCGCCGCTGTAACGGGCAATCGCTCGGTTGGCGGCATTGCAGGCTATTTTTCCGGCAAGAATCAGGCCACGGGAAAAGATATGGCTGACTGCCAAAATGAGGGTCTGATTCTCAGCAGCACAGCCGCAGATGATCATTCGCTGGCAGGACATTATATCGGCGGCATTGTCGGCTACGCGCATAATGCGTCTCTTTCGGAATGCAGGAGCCGTGCCGGATATGCGGACGGCTACACCTATAAGCAGGAGGATAGAGACAAGCTGCGCGGCAGATATGTCGGCGGCATTGTCGGCTACGGCGAGCAAAGTGTGCTGTATGACTGCGAGACCGAGGCAAACGGCTACGTTCTCGGCAGCGAGTATGTCGGCGGCATCATCGGTGCGCTGAATCAGTCTGATACGCAGACGGCACTGCTCAGTGAAAACGGCACCAGAACAACCGTTAACGCAAGCTATGTCATCGGCAATTCGTATGTCGGTGGCATCATCGGTGAGAATAAAGGCGGTTCGACGATCAAAAACTGCGTCAACACAGGTGTCGCTGCGGGATACAATGCGTATATCGGCGGTATTTGCGGTGCAAATGAGAACAAGGCGGCCATCATAAACTGTGCAAGCTATGTTTCGGACACCAATAATGCGATCTACAGGCGTGTCACGGACTGGGGAGCTGTCGGCAGCTATGCGGGCGGTCTGACCGGCTACAACAGCGGCACGATCACCTTCAGCGACAAGGATAACGCAGTCACCAACCGGAGTGTGGCGGGTATCGTTGTCGGCAGGCACTATGTCGGCGGTCTGGTCGGCTATAACGACACGGACGGCAGGATTGACATCAATTACACGCTCATCGGCGGCCGTGTTGCCGCAACCGGAGATTGTGTCGGCGGTCTGGTCGGTCTGAATGCTTCGACAAAGCTGCTCGAGAAGAAGCTGACCATCAAGCCGAGCAGTGTGCAGGGACGGTACTATGTCGGCGGTGCGATCGGTGCAAATGTGGTCAATCCGGAAGAGAATGTCACGGTCAACGGTCTCAAGGTCGATAACAGCCTTGGCACGGTCACTGCAGAGGCATTCTGCGGCGGTCTGATCGGTTATCAGCGCACCTACACGGAGAAAGACCGGGAAGGCAGAACGCTGTATGCGCTTCTGCCGGGCATCGCGGCAAACAACAGCAATGTGCCGGGAACGGTCACGGCTTCTACCAATAGGCATACCATCACCATCACAGCGGACGGCAACAGTGCAGGCAGGCTGTCTGCGGTTTCCAACAACATGACCATCCGCGCGTATGCGTATGCAGGCGGCATTATCGGCAGCTGTGAGCCGCAGACCCGAATGAAGGTGGAACACTGCCTGAACGCAGGCGGCTTTGACCGTCCGGCAGAGGACACCTTCCCGGGCAGCAAGCTGAAAACCGGTGTAGATATGGTATTTTATCTGCAGGCGCAGAAGTACACGGATGCCGCGGAGGCGCTCTCCGATGAGCTGGGCGGCGGCGAGCTGCGTGTTTCCGTCATCGGCGGTGTGATCGGCGTCAACGGTGAGAATCATGTGATAGAGCACTGTGCCAGCAAGGGTACGATGAACGGTCTGAATGCCATGGGCGGCGTGGTCGGTCTGAACGAGGGCATCATCCGCGGCTGCACGCTCTCCGGCAGCATGGGCAGCGCAACGCAGGATTATATCGGCGGTATCGCGGGCCTGAATGTCGGCGGCAGGACGGCGGGCACGACGGCGGGCACGATTGAAAACTGCACGACCGAGAAAAACTGCACCGTCACCGGACGGAACACGGTCGGCGGCATCGTCGGCTATAATCTCAGCGGCGGCAGGATACAGAACAATACCAGCAGCGCCAATGTCAGCGGTGCAGGCCGTGTCGGCGGTATCGCGGGCGAAAACGGCGGTGCGATCACGCTTTCGAGCACACCGGCAGGAAAGCGCCGTATCAACGGCAGCGGCAGCGGTGTCGGCGGCGTGATCGGCGTGAATACCGCAACCGGCACGCTCAGTCCGGCAAGCGGCAGCGCACAGGGCGATGTCATTGCCGCGGATAACAGGCTGACCGTGCGCGGCAGCAGTATGGTCGGCGGTATTGCCGGCATCAACCGCGGCACACTCGGCGGCACGAGCATCAACTGCCTGACCAATCAGGCGGCAGAGGTCCGCGCAGCGGCGGGCAGTGCAGGCGGCGTTGTCGGCGCGCAGGAGGGCGCAAAGGCTGTTCTGCGGTACGCGAAGAATCTCGGTCAGGTGACCGCAAATGTCGGTGCGGCAGGCGGCATTGTCGGCATGAACAGCGTGAGCAGCACGGTCGAGAACTGTATCGGCAACGGCAGCGTCACCAGTAACGACGGCTATGCAGGCGGCGTTGCCAGCGAAAACTACGGTACGATCAGGAGCTGCAGCGTCGGCACGGATAACAGGGTAACGCTCATCACCCGCAACAAGACTGCGGCAGGCGCGATCTGTGCGGTAAACCACAAGGGTGGTACGGTTCAGGGAGCGGTACTCGGCGATCATATCACGATTTCCGGCAGTGCATTCATTCTGGGTGCTGTTGTCGGAGACAACAGCGGTACGGTCACGGAAACCGAGGTTTCGCAGCAGCTGACATACAGCGTTTCCGCAAGCACGCTGCAGGTCGGCGGTGCAGTCGGCATCAATCGAGCGGGTGGTATGGTCAGCAAGGTGAAGGTCACCTCGGATTTCGAGAAATTCACTAAGTATACCTATCTCGGCGGTGTAGTCGGTCAGAATAATGCAAGCGGCAAGGTAACCGAATGTACTTACTCCGGCACGATCGCCGAAGGAAAGAGCGCGGTCGGCAACTGCTACGGCGGCATTGCCGGACTGAACGGCGGTCTGCTGCAGGGCAGCACCGTTTCCGGACTGACACTGACGGCGGACGGTGTGTACACCGCAACCTCCACCAGCTCGGCGGCAGAGAAGGAACGCCTTTCCTCGCATATCGGCGGCATTGCAGGCAAGAATGATACGACCGGCATCATCGAGCAGTGCTACATAGACAATACCGGAACCGGCACGATCACGGTCAAAAACGGCATGGTCGGCGGTGTGACCGGCTATAACAAGGGCACGATCACCATGTCCGGCGATAAGAGCACCGAAGCCTTGATGAAAAATGTCAGCAAGGTGAGCGACCTGCTGTCCAATGCCAAGGCACAGAAGCTGTCTGCGGATTCCACCTGGGTAAAGTGGGCAGACCGGACGGATGTGGAAAAGCTGTCCTACAACGACGGCAGCAAGAGCGTAGCGGCAGACCGAACCATGCAGATCATCGTATCGAGCAACGGCAACCTCGGCGGCGTGGCGGGCTACAACGCGCCCACCGGCGAATTGAATCGCTGCGTCAGCGGCAGTTGGCTGCTGGTCAACAAGTCGGACGGCATCGGTGTCGGCACCGGCGGTATTGTCGGCATGAACGAGAGCGAAAAGGACCTGTCCTATCTGCTCAATCAGGCGTTTGTCGGCCGTCAGCTGAAACAGCAGAATACCAGCCGATTTGCGGGCGGTATCATCGGCACGCAGTCCAACAAGACCACAAGCGACTGGACGATTGAGAACTGCATCAATTATGGCACGGTTTACGGCTATCTGTCGCACTATTCGGGCGGCATTGTCGGCCAGTGGACGAATAACGGCGGCACGGTTGAGGATTGCTACAATTACGGCAATTTGCAGACCACTTATGCAGCCAGCTGGGTCGGTGCATCCGGCGGTATCGTGGCACAGCTGTATCATGCGGCCTCCGGTCAGGATTTCAATATTCTGAGCTGCCAGAACCATGGCAGTATATATGGCCGCTGGGGTAACAACACGAGCTACAGTGCAAATGACAGTGCCGGCATTCTGGGTAATATTACGGCGTATACGGCAAGTTCGGCCGCCATGGGACAGCAGTTCAATATCAATGTAGTGGACTGCCTCAATGCACCGGGTGTTAAAATTTATTCGGGCTCGATGGCTTCCGGTATCGTGGGCTTCTTCTCGGTCGATAACGCAACATCGAACAACGGTGCTTCCATCACGGCATCGACGGCGAATATCGTGCTGAATATCGACCGCTGCCGCAACTATGCGTACAAGGACGATTTGGTGGGTTATAACTTCCGCGCCGGTATCTTCGGTGACCGCTACGGTTCGGCTGCGACACAGAATACTTATATCCAGAATTGCTATTCTGTGCCGATCTTGTCGGATAACGGCATTATTTCGTTCCAGACTGGCGGTTCTACGCCGCTGGATGCAAACCGGGTGGGCAATAACTATTATTTCTTTGATACATGGGGGCTGACAGAGAGCGGGAATACAGCTGGCATTACTTATAAAACGGACGAAGCGCGCAACAACGGTGCAGGTGAATCGCGGCGTGGTTATGCGCGCATGGCTGCATATGGTGAGTTTGACGGAAAATTCTATGCGGCGATTGTTGGTCCGCGTCTGGATCCGACTTTGAACTTGACACAAAATGAGGATGCCCGGACAAAATGCGGCATTTATTACAACATGACAGATTCTAATACAAGGGTTGAAAATGGTATCCTGATCAGCAAATTCAATGATGGTACGGAAAAAATTACCGGACGAATCCTGTTTGAAATGCCGCCGGATTATTCTTATGATCAGGTACGCACATGGCATGCAAACAACCTAATGCCTGCCATTAGCCAGAAAACCGGCAAACTGAACAACCTGTCAGGCGGAAAGATCATGGACGATTATGTTCGTGAGGCATACCGCACCATGGAGCACGGCCAAAACAGCAAAAAGCTGGATACCTCGTTTACGGTTGACTTGAAACAGCAGACAGACGGCAGTTTCGATGTATCCATCGAGGATACGGACCGTCCCCTGTACTACGAGGGTACAGTGCTCGTTGATGGCAAGGAAGTAATGTCCAATCTGCGCTTCATCCCGAATCAAAAGGGACAGGGACAGTGGGACCCGAAGCTGAACGGCACACAGGCGTACGGCTCCGGTACGACCAGCGGCACATTCCAGCTGCCGGCAAGCCTTGCGGCAGACACAGCAGGCAAGACTATTACATTGTCTGTTCGTGCTGTCAGTCTGTTTGAGGATACCGCGCCTTCTGCATGGAAAACTGCGGCGACGCAGGATGTGTCGGTGCTGCCGACACCGGATGTCAATATCCGACTGGTGAGCCATTGGAACAATGGCGCTAAATACCAGATCTCGCTGAAAAACCTTGCGGATTATGCGGTCTTCAGCAACTGGAAGGTCACCTTCAGGCTTGGCTCGCAGACCGTGACCATTGATCAGAACAACCATACCGCCGAGATCAGCGGCGATGATTTGAAGGAGCTGATCGTCACGGCAGCGGCAGGCATTACGAACGGCATTCAGCCGGCCTCCGTGACGGATACCATCCCGACCGACACGCCGAAGTACAAGCCGGACGGCAGTATTAACAATCTGTCGGTATCGTACTCGGGCAGTACGGTGGATGATTGCACGGTCACGGCTGCACTGACGGTCAACGAGCCGCAGATGGAAACACCGCCGATTTACCGTATCGAGGTGCTCGGCACGGTTGGCACAAATGAGTATGTGTTTGCGTATGAGGATGTGCTGACCTCGGCGGGCAACACGGTTACGTCAAACTTCCGCGACCTGCCGAAGGAGTATTTCGCGGAGAATGTCACAAATCGTCGGGTGCGTGCATGGTACGCCGCCTCCGGTCTGGGACCGGTTTACACCTATGGCGATACCCGGCAGACCGGCGATGCATCCGTTACGCTGCGGACTTACAGCGCGGAGGGCGTTCAGCAGCAGGACAAGACCATTTACAGCCATGTTCTTGGCCATGCGAATGACTTTGCAAACTACATTAGAACCGCGGCGCTGAACATCAAGCCGCTGGCAGCACCGGAGCTGAAGGACCCGGTACTGATACAGGAAGATAACGGCAGTATCAGCTACCAGTTCTCGTGGACGCAGCCGAATGAGAGCGGAGCGCAGTACACGGTCAAGCTGACCGGCATTACTGCGGCAGGCGCAAGAATCGGCATTCCGGTCAACGAGGTTTACGGTACGCAGGAGAATCCGAATACTTCCCAATCGTTCACCATCAACGCGGACGACTGGCAGTACGCCGAGGTTGAACTGACCGTTACCCGTCTGGGACAGGCATACGGCGAGGTTGGCCTGAGTACGACGAAGAAGTACGCTGTCAAGCAGCGCCTCGAGCGTCCGGGACAGCCATTGGTAATCAACCCGGATACCAACGAGCTGGAATACACCATCGGCTGGAGTGCCATCGGCAGCGAAAACGGCTGTGCAGGCTATCAGATTTATGTGCAGCCGGAGGGCGAAACGGCCGCTGCCCTGGGTGAGCTTGTGCCCGTCAGGGGCGGCACCTGCTCGGTAAGCCGCAGTCTGGAGGATTACGCCGGCAAGACCATCGACCTCTATCTGGTGGCGGTGGCTGCTGATGATTCCGGCTACGCGGACAGCCCGAACGGTATCGTGTACACGATGACCGTGCCGATGCGTCTGAATATGCCGAGCGTCAAGTGGTCGTACAACTGGAATGCGACAGCAAACAACCCGATTCCGGCGGCCGGCTTCCGAAGCGGCGGCCTGCAGGTCACCGTTACGCCGGAGAATGAGGCCAGCGTACCGCCTGGCGGCAGCACCTATCTGCTGCGGGCAAAAATCACCGGGACGGACGGCACAACGGTGACTTACCCCGTTTCCGCAATGAGCGAAAGCGGCGGCAGCTACGTCTGCAGCCTGACCGATCTGGATACGAAATACGCAGGCTGTTCTGTACGGTTTGAGGCTCGTATTTCGCAGTCGGCGGGACAGGTAAGCTCGGTCTGGGTATCGAGCGGCGATGTGGTATTCCCGCGTGTGAAGCTGGAAGCACCGAGCGCGTCGCTGGCAAACGTGAATGAGGCGCTTGAGGTCAGCTATGGCCCGATGAATCGTCTTATCAACACGGCAGAGTGGGATGCACAGCTTACCGCGCTCTCGTGGGACGAGGTGGCAGAGGCTGACCTGTATCGGATTGAATTGACCGATGAGGACGATCATTCCACGACGGTTACCGTCGATATGAGCGGGAACCTGCCGGAGATTATCATAAATGGTCAAAATACGTTTGCAGTTGCAGGGGATGACTGGTATACTGTAAAACAGGGCAGTGCGGTCAACGGCAGATACAGCCTTACCAATGGCAGCATTCGTTATTACAGCTATCAGCCGGATACCATGCTGCAGGTGAAGGACGGCACATTTACCTTGAAGCTGCCTAACATTTTCTCCGTGGTAACGCACGAGAATCAGACCCTGCAGCTGACGAATGGTATACAGATCAGCAGGGTAACTGTCATTGCGGACAGCAAGAGCGACCGTTATACGGAATCCGATCCTGCTGAGCGCAGATTTTAGTTACGAAGGGAGGCGGCAGACATGAAGCGGATACGTCAGGGATGGAACACCCTGCGGCGCAGCAGGCGAAGCGGTGTTTCGCTGATCGTAGCACTTTGTGCTGTCGCCGTCCTGATCGGACTTTCGCTCAGTATCGTGTATTCCTCATCCATGCTGCTCTCGCGGGCCAACCGCAAGATCGGCAGGGAACGCTGTTATCAGCTGGCGCAGTCCTTTGCACAGGTGCTGGACAGCGAACTGCAGGAATACAAAACAATAAAGCCGGAATTGGATACCAATTTTGCGCCGGAAGGCTGTTTCTACCGTGAAGTGAACAACATTTTAGCGGAAGATACGGGATTGGGTATTTACGATCCGGACCGTTCGGATGAAACCACTGCCTGCTATAATGCGGGTTCGACCGAGGATAACTACGGCAGGATTACGATTCTGCTCCGTGATGTTACCGATGTGCAGGACCCGATCACAGGCGATACCTTTGTATACGATGCTCGGGACGCAGGCACCGAAAAGGCAGAGCAGACAACCTTTAACAGACATCAGGTTTGGGTAGGCGTCAAGGCGGAAAAGGGAGCGGACAGCTACATGTACACCACAGAATACCGCCGAAAGGACAGTTTTCAGCCAATCTACACATGGGAAGGGGAAGACGGCGTCAGCGGACAGTTCACGGTCTACTGGGTAAACGGCCGTTTTTGCCGAAGTGCCAACGGCGAGGATCCGGTAAAGCCCAAGGTCATTGGCGAGGGCAAGGATGCCCGCACGGAGCATGTGGAGATCAGCTATACCTATGATATCAACAATCCGACGTACAGCCGATACGAACCCATTCACAAGCCGGCAGCCCGGACAACCGGAGGTGCAGCCGATGAATAGACTGATTCGCGTGCTGCGCGACCGCCGGGGCGAATCCATGGTGGAAATTCTGGTTTCCACGGTGGTGTTCATGCTGCTGCTGGGCGCGCTGAACGGCGCAGTCGGCTTTGCCTCAAATGCGCAGCGCAAGTCGGAGCAGCTCCGCAGGGACGCGACCGAACTGCAGGAAAGCGTGCGCGGGAATGCAGAAGTCGCGGACGGCGAAGCTGCCGCGTACGATTTTAAGGTGACGACATCGAACGGCGAAGATACCGATATTGACGCCTTCCACGTAAGGGTAAAAAAGCAGACCGTAAACGCCAAAACCGAGGACGGCAAAAACGTGCCCTTCTACCGGTTTGCGAAGGGAGAGTGACGGCATGAAACGCATTCGCTCAATCCTGCGCGGCCGGGAAGGCATGACACTGGTGGAGCTTGTGGTCGGCGCCGGACTGCTGTGTCTGGTCATCGGCATATTCAGCGCATCGCTGCGGCCGGCGGCCGAGGTATCGCGCCGCACGCAGGAGCTGAACAGCGCCGAGCTGATCGCGGACGACCTGCTCGAAACCGTGCGCAGCAAGGTGGAGACCGCCACGGATTACATCAAATGCTACGACAGCGGCACGGACGTGACGAATAAAACCGGCTCGTCCGAAGGCTCGGCGATCGAGTTTGGCTATGAGACCGAACAGGGATATAACGCGGCGGAGCTGCTGACGGCAGACGGCTGCGAACCAACCAAAATCGTGATTGCCGATAAGGACTCCGGTGAGCAGCCCCGAGTGGAAAAGGGTTATCTTGTCGAGCGCTATTATAAAGATGGCTACAGTCAGGATGCGGACGGCAATCCCATTGCCCGAGCCATGACGAAAACCTACGCAGAGGGCTTTTATATGGGTCTCCGCGCCGGACTGCATTTCAAAATCGACGAAGCAAAGCACACCGTTACCGCCACCGTGACAATTTACCGCGATAAGGATTTGACCGATAAAATCTATTCGGATTCGCTCATTATCGACCTGCGGTACGATATTCCGGTGAAAACCGAGGTAACGGCAACGAAAAAGCCGGCATAACGGCAATGTAATATGTGTAACTCTGCGGAGCACCGCCGCAGCTTACAGAGATAGAAAAACAAAAATGAAATTGGAGGAATAAGATCATGATGGAAAAAATGATCGCGCTGCAGCAGAAGCGCCGCAGCAAGAAGGGCGGCTTTACGCTGGTAGAGCTGATCGTGGTTCTGGTTATTCTGGCAATTCTGGCAGCGCTGCTGATTCCGGCGCTGACTGGTTATATTGACCGTGCTAAGGAGAAATCGGTTATTTCTGAGACTCGTCAGTGTGTAATGGCTGCTCAGACTTTGTATGACGAGGCTTATGCAGGTGTAGCTAAGAATGGTACCGTAACTGCTCCGACTAATACTGATATTAAGAAATTGGCCGAGGTAAATGGTACTCTTGGTACTGGCACTGGTAAGGAAGTTGCGTTTACTAACAATAAGGTATCGCATCTGGAATATACGCGCAATGGTGTAACTTGCGTATATAATGGCAGCACTTATGACTGCGACTAATAGATGATTAACCCCATCAACCACCCCGCCCGCACCGCACCGTCTAACCACGGTGCGGTACGGTGTCCGTCGGTGGCGACCTGATTCATACCGCTGTAACGAGGCGGAACGCAGTAACGGTGCCTGCGTTCGGCTTGCGGACGGTATGGCGGGTCACAGCCCCTTAATGTTTAAGTGGCTGTGACCTGTCATGCGGTTTTTGTATGGCAGATTCTACTTGTAAAAAATCATTCCAAACCAACCCAAACGAGGAGGAAACCAATGCTTTACATCGCCTATGCTGTATTATGGCTGTTACGGTTCGCATTGGGCGCATGCGTATTCAGCTTTCTCGGTGTGGTGGTATGGCGCCTGCCGCGCAGAGAGAGCGTGGTGAAGGGACGCAGTCACTGTCCGGTGTGCGGGCGCACGCTGTCGGCGGCGGAGCTGATCCCGTGCCTGAGTTATCTCCTGCAGGGCGGCAAATGCCGCGGCTGCGGTGCAAAAATTCCCGCAAGGGATTTCTGGATCGAGGTGCTCGGCGGCTTGTGCTCCTGTGCCTGCGCATACGCCTTCGGCGGCGAGACCGCACAGGCGGCGCTGGCGTTCGTTGTGCTCGGTATTCTGACGGTCGTGGCGCTCATGGACATGGACACGCTTGAAATCTACGACCGGTTTCCGGCGCTGCTGTTTGTCTGCGGTATCGCTGCGCACATACTTATCCCCAGCCTGGGGATAAAATCGCGGCTGATCGGCTGCGTGATCGTCAGCGTACCGATGCTGCTTCTGGCGCTCATCGTGCCCGGCGGCTTCGGCGGCGGTGATATCAAGCTGATGTTCGGCGCGGGCTTTTTTCTCGGCGCAAAGCTGACGGTCGTTGCCGCGTTTATCGGCATTCTGCTCGGCGGCGGCTTCGGTGCGCTGCTGCTCGCCCAAAAGAAGGCAAACCGGAAAAGCCAGTTCGCATTCGGTCCGTTTTTGTGCATCGGCATTACGATTGCCATGTTTTTCGGAGAAACGATCGCGGATTGGTATATGGGATTATTGTAATGAATGGAGAGGAGGGTCAGCATGGCTGCATCCAACAACCACAGGCTGACCGTCACGGTCAAACCGAACAGCGGTCACACGCTGTTCCGCTACACGGCAAAGGACATAGACGGAAAGGTAGTCCGCGGCACAATGGAGGCTGCGGACTATGACACGTTGTATACCCAGTTACTCGCTCAGGGGCTGTATCTGCAGAGTGCGACCTGCCGCGGTGCGGGCCGCAAGCCGCGCACACTGCGTCCGCAGGAGCTGAGCGACCTGTGCCGTCAGCTGTCCACGCTGCTGGCTTCGGGCGTCAGTCTGGTGCGCGCGCTGACGATCATCTCGCAGGATGAGGGCATCAGCGCGGGTCTGCGCCGCATTTACGAGAGTGTGCTGGGTGAAGTCCGGAAAGGCTCGAGCCTTTCTGCCGCACTCGAGGCGCAGCAGGTGTTCCCGCCGCTCATGCTCGGCATGATCCGCGCAGGCGAGGGCAGCGGCAAGCTGGATCAGGTCGCGGAGCGGCTCGCCATCCACTACGAGAAGGCGCACCAGATGAACCAGCAGGTCAAGTCGGCGCTCATGTACCCGATGATCCTTGCGATTCTGGCGGTCGCGGTCGTTATCGTTATCGTAACCTTCGTGCTGCCGCAGTTCAGCGATCTGTTCTCCACAATGGATTCGCTGCCGGGCGTTACGCTGGCGCTGATGGCGTTTTCCAATTTTATGGTTACCAAATGGTATCTGATGATACTGGGTGTCGCGGCAGCGGTCATGGTTATCCGCACGCTGCTGCGCATTCCGGCCGTCCGGCTGGAAATGGACCGACGCAAGCTCAAAATGCCGGTTTTCGGTCCGCTCAATCAGGTTATCTGTACGGCGCGGTTCGCGCGAACCATCAGCAGCCTGTACTCGAGCGGTCTGCCGATCGTCACTGCGCTGCAGACCGCCCGTGATACCATCGGCAACGCCTACATCGTTTCGCAGTTCGATGATGTGCTCGTGCAGGTGCGTTCGGGCGTCAGCCTGTCCGCCGCCCTCGAGACCGTAGATGGCTTTCAGCGCAAGCTGTGCAGCAGCATTGCAGTTGGCGAGGAGACCGGCCGGCTGGACTCCATGCTGGATTCCATCGCGGATTCGATGGAGTACGATGCACAGCAGGCGAGCAAGCGCATGATGACCATTCTGGAGCCGATGCTGATCGTGCTGATGGCGTTCGTGGTCGGCTTTATCATTATCGCAGTCATGTCGCCGATCATCGGCTCGTACAGCGCGATTGAGAGTTCGGGGAACGTATAATCTCGGAAACGTGTAAACCTCACAAAAAGGGGAGAAATGAGAATGAACACAACCGTTTTGGCGCTGCAGGAGGAGCAGGTGCTCGTCGCGGTCGGCAAGTCCGGCGCGCAGCCTTCCGTGCAGGCGCTTTACAGTGCCCCCGCACACGGCGGCGGCATGGAAAACTGGGAGAAGGCGATAGGCGCACTCTGGCAGCAGCACAGGCTGCCGACCCGCGGCATCACGCTCGTCCTGCCGGATGAGGCGGTTGCCACCAAGACTATCACCGCACCGAGCATGCCGGGAAACAAGCTGGAGGAGCTTGTGCGGCACGAAATGCGTCCGCGGGAGGATCAGCTTGCGGCGGCGGACTATGTGCCGCTCGGCACAGATGCCGAAGGCCGTCAGCAGCTGTTCTGCGCTGCCTGCCGCAAGGAAACGATGGAGGAATACCTTGCAATGACCGACCGGCTCGGCCTGCGCCTGCAGAGCGTTACCGTTACTATGGCAGGACGGCTCAAGCTCCTGCGTGCCATGCAGTCCATGCAGGGCAAGACCTGTATCTGGCTGTGCTTTGAGGGCAGCAGCGTGCTTTCGCTGCTGGTCGAGAACGGCGAGTACCGTTATTCCAGCCGCAGCCGTATTTTCAGTGAGCCGGGCACGGTGGATTTCGGCACCGAGATGACGCGGGATGTCTCCGGTACGATGCAGTTCCACACGGCAAGCCGTTCGGGCGGCACGCTGACCGATGTGTATTACGCCGGCTGCTCGGATGATGATTTCGAGGTGTGTCTGGCGGGTATCCGCGGTCTGGGGCTGAAAGTGAGCCGTCTGCCTGAATGCCGTGCGTTCCGCGCCCTGCCGAACGGCGAGCGGCTGGACGACTGGCTCGGCTGTGCCGAGACCTTGATTCGAACCGTGCTTCGTGCAAACAAGGAGCTGGATCTGCTCCGCAGTTATCGGCGTTTGTCCCGCGGCAGCAAAGGGCAGACCGGCCTGCTGCACAGCTTCTACACACCGATTGCGGTGTGTCTGGTGGTGTGCGCTGCGGTCTGGTGTGTGTTCCTGCAGATGAACAGCAGCCTGAGCCACAGGACCGACGACATCAACGACTGGCTGAACGATCCGACCGTGATCGAGCAGTACAACGAGGCTGCCGAAAAGCAGCAGCGTAATGACAATCTGGTGCAGGGACTGCAGCAGGTGCGCAATCTGACGGACGCGCTTGCCACCTATCCGCAGGTGGACAGCGCCCTGATGAGCAAGATCGGCGCGGCAGGCGGTGCTCAGGTCAGCATGGTGCTGACCGGCTATGATGCGGCTACCGGCGCGCTGCAGTTCGATGCACAGAGCGGCAGCGTTATCGACATTCCGAGCTATGTGCTCAAGCTGCAGAAAACCGGCCTGTTCCGCAAGGTGGACTACACCGGCTATACCTATGAGGATGGCGTGTACGTCCTCAGCCTGAACTGTATCCTGCTGGGAGAGGAGGCAGCCGAATGAACATCGTTGTAACCGAACGTGATAAAAAGCTGCTCCGGCTGGTGGCCTGTCTGGCGATAATCGTCATTTTCGGTATGTATCTCATCCGTCCTGCGATGGAAAATCACGAAACGCTGCAGAACGAGTATGACGCCGCCGAACAGAAGCAGCAGGAATATCAGACGCAGATTGCCGCACTCGCGACGATTGACGACATTATCGCGCAGAATGAAGCGGCGCTGAACACGGCAAGCGAAAAATACTACAAGAGCGATCTGGAAACCCGTCAGATGGACGATATCATCACGGGTATCGCGCTCGAGAACGGGCTGTTTCCGCAGTCGCTGACGCTGACGGAAGCCGCTCCGGGTGCGGTCAGCGCGTATCTCGCCGAGCAGGAAGCTGCGCAGACGGATGGCAGTGCGGACACCTCGTCCGATGCGGAATCCGCCGATTCGACCGACGATACATCGGCAACGCTGATACAGCCGGTCAACTACGTTTATATCGGCACTGCGACTATCTCGGCGCAGGGCGCTGTAACCCAGTGGCTGAACTTCCTCGATGAGGTGGAGCACAGGTACAAGGGTCTGCGTGTGACCAATTTCAGTATTGCAGACTATGATTATGTGGCAAACAACACGCAGGCGGTCAGCACCAATCTGATCACCGGCACGCTGGAGATCTACATGTGTGTCAGCGACAAGGAGGCAGACGCATGAAAACCAATTTGCGTATCGGCGAAGTGCTGATGGAGCGCAATTACATCACGCAGGAGCAGATGGAGCAGGCGCTCGCCTACCAGAAGGAGCACCGTGAAAAGCGAGTCGGTCAGATCCTGATCGAGCTGGGCTTTGTCACCGAGGCGCAGGTGCTCGAGGCACTGGCTGCCCGTCTGGGACTGGAGATTGTGAGCATCGGACAGATGCAGGTCGATCTGACCGCTGTCCGCATGATTCCGCGCGAGCTGGCGGAAAAGCAGAACCTGCTTGCGGTCGGCTTTGCGGACAAGAGCCTCGAGGTCGTGACGAACGATCCGCTCAACTACTTTGCCTTTGAGGAAGTGCGCCAGCTGACCGGCTGTCAGGTGGTCATCCGCCTGAGCGAAATGGGTCCGCTGCAGAGCGCAATCCGCTACTATTACGCCGAGGTCGGTGCACAGCAGGCGGCACAGACCGCCAACGAGGACTTTGCAGAGCGCAATGTGGAGATGCTGCAGGTCGACGAGAGCGAAAGCGGCGATCCGGAAGCGCCGATCGTCAAGCTGCTCAACAGCCTGCTCGACCGTGCCATCAGCACCGGCGCGAGCGATGTGCATATCGAGCCGTTTGAGGGCAGTACGCGCGTGCGCATGCGTATCGACGGCACGATCGTTGATTATGTAACGCTGCAGCGCAGTGTGCACCAGCCGCTGATCGCGCGAATCAAGATCATGGCGAACCTCGATATTGCCGAGCGCCGTCTGCCGCAGGACGGTCATTTCCGTATCCGTGTGGGACAGAGCGAGTACGTCAACATCCGTGTATCGCTGCTGCCGACCGTGTTTGGAGAAAAGGCCGTGCTGCGAATTCTGGCAACGGCGGGTCAGGTCGATTACGCCAGCCACTTCGGCATGGATGACGAAAGCTATGCAAGGTTCCTGCCTATGCTGAACTCACCGAACGGCATTATTTATATCACCGGTCCTACCGGCTCGGGTAAGTCCACCACACTGTACATGGTGCTCGAGTACCTGTCGCACCGGCAGGTGAATATCTCCACGGTTGAGGATCCGGTGGAGAAGAACGTGCCGAGCATCAACCAGACGCAGGTCAATCCGGTTGCCGGACTGACGTTTGAGTCCGGTTTGCGCGCGCTGCTGCGTCAGGATCCGGATATCATCATGGTCGGTGAGACCCGTGACGGCGAAACCGCCGGTATTTCGGTTCGTGCGGCCATCACCGGTCATCTGGTGCTGAGTACGCTGCATACCAACGATGCGGTCTCGAGCATCGTCCGTCTGGCCGATATGGGCATCGACCACTATCTGATCGCAAATTCGCTGGTCGGTCTGGTCGCGCAGCGACTGATGCGCAAGGTGTGCCCGCACTGCGGCAGAGAGGTCGCAGTTACGCCGCAGGAGCAGGCGCTGCTCGGCAAGGATATCACGACCATCAAGCGCGGCACAGGCTGTGCGCACTGCAACGGCACCGGCTACCGTGGCCGTATTGCCGTGCATGAGATCGTCACGATCGACCGCAATATCCGCCGCATGATCAGCCGCGGCGCCGAAACCGAGGAGATCGAGGCCTACGCGCGGGAACAGCAGGGCATGCGCAGCCTGAAGGAAAAGGGTCTGGAACTGGTAAAACAGGGTGTTACTACACCGGAGGAGCTGCTCAGGATCGCGTATTACGCATAACCGGAAACCGCTCTGTATCTTTTGATACAGAGCGGTTTTAACGATTATAAGCAGAATTACAGAACAAAATCCGCATAAATGAACGTTCGTTCACTGTTGATTGGCTCCCCGAAGCCGAAAACTTTTCCTTTACATTCTTATCTCAAGCGGGTATAATACCCCTTGATGGATGGCATTCCGCAGAGCGGAAGCTATACCTTGTCACAACATGTTTTTCAAATTTTTCCGACAGTGATTTTACGTTGCGTCACACCACAGAAAGCGGGTGACAGCATGAACATTGGCATTGTTGGAGCAGGAAAAGTCGGCTTTTCCTTCGGCAGACTGCTTGCCGAAAAAGGCGTGCGGATATCCGGCTATTACAGCCGCAATTCCGACAGCGCAAGAGAAGCCGCAGAATTTACAAATTCCGGACACTATACCGACCTGGGAAAACTCATCGAAAATAGTGACGCGATTTTCATCACCGTTCCGGATAATGCGATCACCAAGGTGTATCGGCAGGTCGCAGAATTTGAAATTCAGGACAAGTATATATGTCATTGCAGCGGCGCCTGCACAGCCGAGGAAGCCTTTCCGGGTATTCACGCGCAGGGAGCCTATGCAATATCCATTCATCTGCTATTTCCGATCAGCAGCAAGTATAACTGCTGGCGGGAGCTGGCAGGTGCTTTTTTTTGCGTCGAGGGTGACGCGCAGGCGGTCGAGGTCTTTGTACCGCTGCTGCGCGGACTGGGGCTGCAGGTGCAGATCATTTCGCCGGAGAGCAAGGCGCAGTACCACCTCAGCTGTGCACTGGCAAGCAACTTTGTCTGCGCACTTGTGCAGCGCAGCGCCGAATTGCTGGGCGGCTGCGGATTCTCCAAAACGGACGCACTGCACGCGCTTGCGCCGCTCATGCGGAGCAATCTGGCGCATGTGATCGAGCACGGTGCCGTCTCAGCGCTGACCGGACCCATTGAGCGCGGCGACACGCAGACCGTGCAAAAGCATCTGTCGTGCCTGACGGAACGAGACGACCGGCAGCTTTACGCGCTGCTGGGACTCGAACAGGTCAAAATGGCACAGGAAAAACATCCTGAGCAGGATTACGGCACGCTTGCCGCCCTGCTGAATAGGGAAAAGGAGCAGAACGAATGAAGAACACAGTGAGCACATTTCTCTCGATGAAGCAAAACGGCGAACGCCTCACCGAGATTACCAGCTACGATTACACGACCGCCAAGCTGGTGGAAAAAGCGGGCATCAACGCCATTCTGGTGGGCGATTCGCTCGGCATGACCATGATGGGTTATGACACGACCCTGCCGGTTACGATGGAGGACATGATCCACCACAGCGCGTGCGTAGTCCGCGCGTGCGAGAACACCATGGTCATCATGGATATGCCGTTTATGAGCTATCAGGCGTCGGTTTCCGAAGCCGTGCGCAACGCAGGCCGACTGATGAAGGAGGCGCGCGGACACGCGGTCAAGCTGGAGGGCGGCGCAGCCGTTGCCGAGCAGATTCGCGCCATTACGGATTCTGGCATTCCGGTGCAGGCACATATCGGCATGACGCCGCAGAGCGTCAACGTGTTCGGCGGCTTTAAAGTACAGGGCAAGGGCGAGGATGCGGCAAAGCGGTTGCTTGAGGATGCCTTCACCGTACAGGAGGCCGGTGCATTTTCGGTCGTGCTCGAGTGCGTACCGCCCAAGCTGGCGGCACTCATCTCGAAAAAGCTGACCATCCCGACCATCGGCATCGGCGCGGGCGCAGGCTGTGACGGACAGGTGCTGGTCTATCAGGACATGCTCGGCATGAACATGGACTTCACGCCCAAGTTCGCCAAGCAGTTCGACAATATCGGTGAGCGCATGGTGGATGCGTTCCGCACTTACATGAACGAGGTGCAGAACGGCACGTTCCCGACCGAAAAGCAGAGCTTTGTCAAGTCTGACTGCAGCGATGAATATCTCGCCAAACTCGACGCTGAATTTTAAGAGAAACAGGAGCATATACAATGAAAATCGCAACAACCATCGCAGAAGTACGCGCACAGGTGCGCGAGTGGAAACAGCAGGGTCTGACCGTCGGTCTGGTGCCGACCATGGGCTATCTGCATGAAGGACACGCCAGTCTGGTCAAAACGTCCGTGCAGCAGTGCGACCGCACGGTAGCGTCCGTGTTCCTCAATCCGACCCAGTTCGGTCCGGGTGAGGATCTGGAGACCTATCCGCGTGATTTCGAGCACGACTGTGCGCTGCTGACCGAGTGCGGCTGTGACATGGTGTTCCATCCCGAGGTGTCCGAGATGTATCCGGACGGCTTTGCCACCTTTGTTGAGGTGCAGTCCGAA
>ENA-ORSM01001466-ORSM01001466.1-human-gut-metagenome-genome-assembly--contig:-NODE-1466-length-18503-cov-55.147225_pt1 | contig 18503 bp, 32 predicted proteins | sample MGYA00241903_ERZ509170 | MGnify/ENA primary metagenome ERZ509170 (study PRJEB26280, sample SAMEA2338784) | human gut metagenome | biome: human gut; feature: human-associated habitat; material: faeces...
TTCCGTACATTGAAGCCCAAGAAGTCAAATCCGTCACTGATATGTGTTATCAGTGGCTTCTCCTCGGATAGTGTAAGTCCTCTTTCCTTTAAAAAGGCTGTCAACTAAGGGGGTTAGAACGAAATGTATATGAGGTAGAACACTGAAAGCGGTGTAAGTGATTGATATAGAATAGTATGATGGCAAAACACGAAAAGCGCGATTTAAAACGAAATGTACGGAGCGCGAACATTATTCATACATGAGGGGCTGAAAAGCCCTATTTTTTGGCGTTTTACGGGCGTTCATTGAGCGTTCACTAAATGATCTCTGAACACTCTGTAAACGGCAGATAGAGGGCAAAAAAGCGGCTACAAATGCGTGTGGGGCTTTTTCCTATCTCTCCATCTCTAGGCAGAAGCGGTTATTCCGTTTGGAATGGCGGTTTCTGCCTTTTTTGTTAATTATCTGTTAATTTCGGGGGTTGGGGTTACTTTGGGGTTACGGTTAGGGGTTACTTTTCTTCTTGAATTTTTCTTTTTATGCTAGAGTTAGGGGTTACTTAGGGGTTACCTTTTAACACTTTTAACGTGGTTTCAAGACAAGAAAACTACATAGTGAACGCTCAGTGAACACTAAAAACACGATTTAAACATAGGAAAACTACATAAAAATGATGTGTTTATGTTTGTGTAGGTTATTGTGTAAATAATTGTTATATAAGGGGTTATAATTGGTTATTATCAGCGAATTATGTATTTTTGAGATAGAAAAATGCGTGTGAGGGCGCAATTTGTTGAACTTTAAAAACGAATTGTATGAGTGATAATAAAGAATATAATGTATCATTTGAGTTTGAAAACATTACAGCTCTCACTTTAGAAGAATTTATCGAAAAAGTGAGAACTGTAACAAATGATGGCGCAGAAATCTCCAATATTGCTGCTGTTGTAGTAACAAAGACTATTTCAAACCCTTGAAAGATTTTAATAGCTGCTCTTGTATAGCTTTACTTATTGATTGCTGGCATTTGTTGATGGTGTCTTTACGAAATTTATCACAACAGCATGAAACATTGAAGCCATTTGAAGTAAATGTTACCTTTGGGTGCTCTCTATGTATAGGGCATAGAGTCTTTTCTATTTCTGACTTTATGCTTTTTTGCATATTCAATGGAAGTTTACTCATACTAATTACTATTTTAGATTAAAACCGTTATTGTATATTACTTATATTCTTCTTTGCAAACTTCCGAATGGAAGTCTTTCAATAGATCTTGTGCTTCTTGATTATTTGAAAGGCAATTATATGTCATTATTGTATTAATAGTATTGAATAAATATGTCTTTCTATTCTCAAAAGCAGATTTTCTTTTGTAGCTGTGTAATACATTAATCCAGTATTCTCTATAATTCTTTATTGCTTCAACGCAAAGTTTGTCAAAGTCAATATTAAATAACTCAGGGTTATTTACAGCCTTAGTTAAAGCCATTGGGAAAGAAGTATCAAGAATTTGGCGATATTGATGTTTGGCCTCTCTGTATATCTTTACGAAATCTTTCCTATCTCTCACTTTCAGGAATCTTTTGTAGTCAATGGAATAGTTATTGAATTGCTTTTCTATCTCGTATATATCTTTACATTCTTTTAGAGCTAAATACGAATTAAATAATCGGTATAAAATATCAGAACATAAGCTGATTTCTTCACGATACATGAGATCTAATTCTTCTCCATTATAATTTATAAACTTAATGTCATTATATTTAATTCCTGGTTGTGTTATAACTACTTCAATTTTAAGATTACGTTTCCGCTCCATTTCCTGTAGTTCATCATCAGACACTTCAACGGTATTACATGAAGTTTTAATGTTTAAAATAAACGTATTGTCTTCTTTATTATCTTTACGAACAGATTCCATTGCTATTTTCTTATATTCTGCCTTTCTTATCATAAGAAAGACAAATACAAAAGATAACAGATATAATATTATGGAGACAGCATAATCACCTTCCGACCAAGTAGCAATACCTGTAAGGAAGAAGAATAAGAAGCCTAATACATATAAACCGATTACTAAACATCCCATATTATTCAAGTCTTATTACGCCAATTACTAGGGCGATGTGATATATCTTATTTATCGATAATTCAAATGGGTCATATTCATGGTTATCTGAGACCACAAGTACATGTTCTTTATCTGATCCGGGCTTAAGTCGCTTGATTAATGGGCCTTGATCTGTATCCAGAACATAGACTTTGTTCCACTGAAAGAAAAGATCTGTCATAGGAAGACGCTTGCACGCAACGATATCTCCGGGAGAATAACGAGGGTACATGCTCACTCCTTTTACTCCTATCAGATAGTCGGCTCCTTTGAATGCCGGCACTACATATCTTTCGCAGTCACATTCTAACACCTGACTTTCTGTGGTGAAGGCTCCTGCCATTGCGGAGATTGGTATTAATGGTATCCCTTCATTCGGATTGTCGGTATGATGAGTTACTGGAATGGAAGATTCTTCTTTTATCATTTTTCCTTCTCCAGTTAAAAGCCAATCTGCTGAATATTGGGGAAAATTTTCAACTATTGCTTTTAGCCATTTAGTCTGAATATCCGTTCCTTGTTTTATGGCTCGTGATAAAACGCCTTTACTAGCACCTATCTTTTTCTCAAAAGAGGTGATATTTATCCCTTCATTCTTGGAAATTTCTTGTATTCTTAATAAAATATTGCTCATATGATGAAAATTATCTCCGTTTTCCTTGCGTGGTTGAAAATTATCCCTTAAGTTTGTACCATGATTAAATGAAACACGCGCCAAATTTAGCGAAAAATTTTAATACTATTAGAAATATGGAACAGAAAACAAGACAGAAAATCGAAGCAAATGCAGCACTTAAGGCTCAGCTCGCAAAAAATTTCGGAGTTACAGTACAATTTGTCAGCCAGGCATTGCTTTTCGGCAGGAACAGTGATAAAGCTAAAAGAATACGCGAAGCTGCACTGAAAAGCGGTGGTGTACTGCTGAATATTACAGTGGCTGATGCTCCTCAGCAGAGAGTGAAAGTATTAGACAGTCACGGAAATGTAAAACAGGTAATTAACCAATAACAAGATATTCCATTATATAGCCGTAGTGGTCTGTGAAGATAGGTGCGGCTCCTCATTCAAAAATCAAGAATCATGAAGACAATACACTACTTACTTATACTGGCATTGGTGGCACTGATTAATGCCAGTATTCACGGAACGGTGAATCTGGTTATAATGATAATTCTGGTTATAGCGATGATTCCTGTAGCAGGCAGAATGGATAAGGAGGCCGGACAAAAGAAATGAATAAACAAGCAGTTCGCGGATCTGTGCTTTTTCAGGATAACAAACATACAATTACTAGCTCATATTTGGTTATTAGGTTAGAGTTTAGATAGGCAACAAGGTAAAGAGACACAGACGGCCGCAAGCCGGATTCGATTCCCGGAACTGCACTATGTATAACGAATAACACGGAGGATATAATGGAATACTACGATGACAAGCTGTGTATCAGCTATGACGACCTTACGAGGAACGATTCTCCGGCAGGACAACCAAGCGATGCCATAATGTCGCCAAGCAATTACAAGAAACTGGCAGCGACAAAGCAGTTGGTTGTAGCGAGGTCAGGGCGAGGTCTTAACGGATACGCCCTTATAGAACTTGAAAGTCTGCCAGAACGATTCCGTGAGAGAATCAGACATAAATATCCGCAAGGTTCGAACATGTATTTGCACAGATATTTCGACACGTTCTACGAAGTGGACACGGCAGCCAGAGAGTTCTATTCCACTGAGGTGTTCAAGGCCGATGGGGCGAATATAAGTCCGAAGGTACAGAAGGAATACACCATCAACGCAAGTGTTCTCAATGCCATCATCAAATTTACCGAAAATAAGGCGATGATGAAAAAGGCAATGGGCAGCAAGCTGAAATGGGACGAAGTGGTGGAAGCTGTAGAATACTTCCGTACCAAGGTAGGACACACGTTGCCGGCTTCAAGACTTCAGGATACTCTCAGGAAATATAAGGAAGGCAGCTATGCTGCACTGGTATCGAAGAAGTACAACAACCAGAGTGCACGCAAGGTATCGGTGAATCTGGAAAGACTGATACTTGCCATTGCGGTACAGGACAACAGCCCTTTCAACTCAATGATAATGGAACAGATCAATGCCTTCTTTGCAGAGGAAATAGATGTGGTAGATACCACTACAGGCGAAATGTTCAACCCTCAGGACTTTTACAAGAATGGAAAACCAATCACAATAAGTCGGGCAACCGTCTGGAACTATATCAATAACCCCAAGAACAGAGTAATAATAGAGAATATGCGTCAGGACTGGACAAACTTCAATCACAGCATGAGGCCGCACATGAGGCGAGCCAGTGCCTTCTTCTCATTCAGCAAGATATCGCTGGACGACCGTGATCTTCCACGCAAGACACACGGAGGAATCCGTCCGAAGGCTTACTACGCTTACGATGTGGCAAGTGGCTGCGTAATAGGTTACGCTTACAGCCGGGAGAAGACAGCAGCACTGTTTATCTCCTGTCTTCGTAACATGTTCAGGGTTATCGACCGCAACGGCTGGAACATGCCGGGCGAAATTGAGGTGGAAAACCATATAGTAAGCCAGTTCAAGGACACATTCATGGAGCCTGGAGTAATATTCTCTTTCGTCCGCTGGTGTGCTCCTACGAACTCTCAGGAAAAGAGAGCGGAACATTTCAACCGTGCGAAGAAATACTCAGTAGAAAAGAAGAATCATGCTGGTATAGGTAGATGGTGGTTAAGGCTCAGTGCAAATAAGGTGTACGACCAGAAGGTCTTTGACGAAAAGAACAACACATACGTCGACAAGAAAACCTACGATTATGAGGAACTGATAGCCGACGACATGGCAGACATTCAGGAATACAACAACATGCTGCACCCCAATCAGAAGCTCTATCCGGGCATGACACGATGGCAAGTGCTCTGCAACAACATGAATCCTGATCTGCGGCCTATGGACAAAAGAACACTGTACAGATTCATTGGTGAGTGTACTTCCACATCAGTCAACCGTAACAGTTGCGTCCGTGTTCAGTACCGCGACTTCTGGCTGAGCAGTCCTGAAGCTCTGAGGCGTCTTGATCCGAACAACAATAAGGTGAAAGCCTATTACCTTCCAGACGAACAGGGCAACTTCAATGAGGTGTATATCTACCAGGACGGCGACTATATCGACACTTGCAAGTACATAGGTGAATACAACGAGGCTCAGATGGAACGCACGGCTGACGATGAAAAGATATTCCTCGAGCAGCGCAAGTACATCAGCAAGTTCGACAAGATGGTGAAGGACAACAAGCCGACACGGGTACAGATTATATCTGCCGAGCGCAAACAGGCCATTGAGCAGCTGGAACAGGAAGAGGTTAAGGCAGTACAGTTGCCGCCGGAAGAAGAACCGAAATACGACTTGCCACGCAAGGAAGAAAAGCAAGATCCGTATGACGAATACGAGTTATACCTTGACTTGGACTACATAAGCCAGAAGGCGAAAGCCGATTTATAACCGTTCAAAGACCGTTCAGCGAACGTTCAGTGAACACCTTTTAAACGATTCATTAACTTAAAAAATTATAGATATGGAACTGACAAAAACACAGAGAGACAGAATTTTCGATGCGGTAAAGGAAAATCGCAAGAACTACGATAGCGATGCGAAGCACGCCACAGCATTAGGACTCAGCAAGGCTTATTATTCATCAATCAAAAATGGAGAGACTGAGCGTGTATCAACGGCCACACTGGTAACACTGGCAAGACGACTGAATGTTTCCCTTCGTTCGGAAATGGAATGGAAGGCTGCCGAAACTCCTGTATATACATACATCACCCAGCAGCTTGAATACTGCCAGCAGAGCAGCCTTAGCGGTCTTCTCTGCGATGTTCCCAACATCGGCAAGACTTTCACCGCAAAGGCATACGTTCGCACTCACAAGAACGCTATATACGTTGATTGCGGACAGGTGAAAACAAAGATGCGTATGATACGCCACATAGCAAAGGAATTCGGGGTAAATTTCAACGGCCGCTATGCAGATGTATACGATGATCTGGTCTACTACCTGAAAAGCATTGAACGTCCTCTTATCATCCTTGATGAAGCCGGAGACATAGCATACGAGACCTTTGAGGAACTGAAAGCCCTTTGGAATGCTACCGAACACTGCTGCGGATGGTTCATGATGGGTGCCAACGGATTGAAGAAAAAGATACGTTCAGGTATGGAGAGAGAGACGAACAGTTATGAAGAGATGTTCAGCAGATATGGCGGCAAGTTCAACCGTATCACTCCTGAAGATATGAAGGAGCGCGCTAAGTTCTTGGAAGCTCAAAGCTACATGATAGCCAAACTGAACCGCCCTATTGGCTGCGATATACGACAGATAATTAACAGAGCCGGGGGCAACCTTAGAAGAGTCTATACAGAAATCGAAAAAGAGGTGCTCAATGGAAAAGAAGACTAAGGAACGGAGCAAGAGAGCCTATTCCCCTTCGGAACTCATGAGAATGAAACGCCCCGTCATGGATTTTGAGGGGAAATGGGAGCAGGCTTTCGGCCGTCCGGCTACCACAGGACTATGGATAATATGGGGCAACAGTGGAAACGGCAAGTCTTCGTTCACTATGCAGCTTGCCAAGTATCTCTGCCGTTTCGGCAAGGTGTTCTACAATTCCATTGAGGAAGACAAGGACAACACCTTTATCAAGATGCTGGAACGTAACGAAATGTGGGAGGTAGACAAGAAATTCTTCACTTGCAAGCTGACTCTTGAGGAACTGGAGGCACGAATGAACGCACCACGCAGCGAGCAGATATACATCATCGACAGTTTTCAGGCAGGCGGCTTCACTACCAAAGGCCCCAACGGCTATCAGGGGCTTGTAGACCGTCATCCCAACAAGCTGATAATCTTCGTTAGCCGTGCAGACGGAAACAAGCCGTTAGGCCGAAGTGCAGTGAACCTGATGTATGATGCAGCGGTGAAAATCTGGGTGGAAAGCTTCAAGGCATATTGCAAAGGACGATTCAGTCCGAAGCCGGGAGTCTTTTATACGATATGGGAAGAAGGGGCGGCGCGCTGCTCCGGTGGAAACAATAAAATCAATGACGATGGCAACAACGAGTTTACCGATACCGAAATGGATGATCAAGAAGATGCATGCGATGTACCATCAGCATGGGCTGAATGAAGACACATACAGAAACATGATTACAGGGCTTACAGGCGGACGTACAAACAGCACGAAAGACCTTACAATCGAAGAAGCGAACAAACTGATGGACTATATCTCAGGCAAGGACGAAAGCCGGGAATACAGCCTGAAAAGACAGCGTTCGGCAGTATTGGCAAGGCTTACCAAGTTAGGGATAGACACAACGGACTGGAACCGTGTAAATGCCTTCCTGGAAGACAGCCGTATAGCCGGAAAACCGTTCTACAAATTGACATACGATGAACTTATCAATCTTATAGCGAAACTTGAATCAATCATTAAAAAGGGGAAATATGGCAAAAACAATCACTGACGAATTATGTGACAGAATCAGCGACATACTTGATGAGCTGCCACGAATCACGAAAAAGATTGATTCCCTCAACAGCCAGATACTTAAGGGTGGAATCAGCAGCAAGGAAATGACGGATATCATTCGCGAACGCTCTATTCTCATTGAGAAACGCAGGGCATTGGAAGCGGAAGCGAAGACAATGTATAGAGTGAAACTGGAGGAAACTCACGAAGTGGAACTATATGGAGGAATAGCTAACCAACAATTTTCATAGTTATGGACGAGATTACACAAAGAATTGTAAATGAGTTGCACAGTATTGTTGCCCAACGTACCCCAGATGAAGCCTACTTTCTGTTAGACCAGATTATAGCAGAAGCACAGGACCTACAGATAGAATGCTCAAAGATGCTTGTCGCATTTGCCGACAATGCAGACGATGATGAATAGTTTTTTTGATATAAGAACAGAAGTATGGAAATAATAACAGAACCTATGCCGGGAGTACCCGGGCGATATGTAGATTTTCTTGGATTCAACAAGCAGGAACTTGAACTTTCAGGCGACATTATAATCAAGGCTTTGGAAAAAGAGCTTGAAAAGGCTGAAAAGAAGTATGAATATTACAAGGATATACAAGAGTCTGGCGAAGCAACTACAAAACAACAGACTATGTATTTCGAGTATGAAGAGAAAGTAAACAAACTGGCTGACCTATTAACAGATTTCAGACATAAAAGAAAATGTATCAAGTATTAACCTTTTAAATTATTAGTTATGGATTTATCAAAATTGACACAGGAAGAAAGACGTGCATTGAAAGAACAATTAATGCAGGAAGAAAAAGCAGAAGCAGCAAGAATCGAAAACGAACGTAAGGCCTACAAGGAATTAGTAGACGCTACAGTAGTTAGTTGTGCGAAAAAGCTCATGGCATTGTCGGCAGAGATGCAGAGGGTGAAACAGGAAGTATTCCAGGAATGCACCTCACTCATCAAGACAAAGAATGAGCTATTCAAGACCAAAGGCGACCGCAAGAGTGACACCTTTACCACTTCGGACAACAAGTACAGTCTGAAACTTGGCCAACGTACTAATGAAGGCTGGGACGATACGGTAGATGCCGGACTGGAGAAGATAGAGGACTTCCTTGGCTCTCTGGTATCAGATGATAAGAGTGCTGCACTGGTATCTACAATTCGCCGCCTGATGGCTAAGGACGCAAAAGGCAGTCTTCGTGCAAACAAGGTGCTGGAGCTTGAACAGCTTGCGTCGAAACTCAACGATGAGACACTGAACGAGGGTATCAAGATTATCAAGGATGCCTACAAGCCTGTGCCTTCCTGCCAGTTCATCACACTCGAGGTCCGCGATGATGACGATGAGGGCAAGATGAAGAATGTACCTCTTAGTATTTCGGCAATGTAAAAAAGCCGAGCACGTTTAAGTAAAACCTGACCGTCCGTCTTGCAAAAGGCGGCGGTCCTTTAAAAAAAACTATATGATAGACACAAAAAAGACAATTATAATACTGATGATTATATTCGGCATTTTCATTTTCCCTTGGATAATAGCTGGGTTTATTCTTCAGATAGTATGCAGAATAGGTACAGCAATAGGTTACCTTATGTGTTTCAACAAAATATCTGCGAAATATGAATTAGACGAATTAATCTCAGATATAAACGAGATATGGAAAAACTTGACAGAGAGATAGGCGAAGAGTTCCAAATAGGCGAACGCACCTACAGAGTTGATAAGGCAGAAGAAGGCAATATATGTGCCGGATGCGCCTTTGAAAATATGGAATGCTACAAGAATCTTCGTGTACTGGACTTTACAGGCTGCTGCACCGAGGATATACGAACAGACAAGGAGAATGTAATTTTTAGAGATATAACAGATAAAAACGAATAATTATGATGCACAATTGGTTTACATGCAAAATCCGTTATGAAAAAGTTGCAGAAAACGGAATGAATAAGAAAGTAACAGAACCTTATCTTGTAGATGCCCTCAGCTTTACAGAAGCAGAATCAAGAATAATAGAAGAGATAACACCGTTCATCAGCGGTGAGTTCACTGTATCAGATGTGACAAGAGCCAACTACAGCGAGCTTTTCTTCTGTGACGAAGAATCAGCCGACAAATGGTATAAGTGCAAGCTCTATTTCATTACTCTTGACGAAAAGACCGGAATAGAGAAAAAGACAGCAAGCTATGTACTTGTACAGGCGGCTGACATTAAAGATGCAATCAAGAAACTCGATGAAGGGATGAAAGACACTCTTGCCGATTATGAGATAGCAGCCGTTAGCGAAACTGCAATCATGGATGTATATCCCTATGTAGCAGAACCCGATGTGAAACCTGAATTTAAAGAAGTACAGAACAGATGACACCGAAAGAACAGGCGACACTCAAATTCAAACGTGAGAGATGTAAGTACGGAGACTGTTGTAAATTGACATGTACAAGTGAGTGTAAAGATGATGTAGCAGCTTACCTTCAGGCTGATATATTCAAAGCCGGATGGGATGCAGCAATGAATCTGCTTAAGCATACAGCCTTAGATGATGCAGTAGATATTATTTTGAACAATAAAGAAGAAGAATAAATTATGGAACAGAAATCATACATACACAAAAAGATATGCCTTTGTAAAAAATGCTCAGGTACAGGCGTAGAAGTCTTTTACGCAAAAGACGATGTAAGACAAGAATACCCTCTGCAAAGGAAATGCCCTCAGTGCAACGGCACAGGCAGAGTGATAGTATCAGGCGAAAGAATTATCAGTATTGAGCCATATGATCCAGGACTACCAGCAACAACTGTTTAAGCCTCGCAGAGTGGCGGTCAAGATACACTACAGCGCAATGAGCCAGTTCTGCTATCTGTGGGCAGTATATGACCGCCCTTGCGACTTCAAGGTGCAACGAAGCAAGCATAACCCCGAATATCTGGGTGTCTGCTTCAATGTAGAGAACAACGATACGGCAGACCTCATAAGAGCGTTGCCGGATAAGATTAGAGGAGCTGAAATTATTGATTTATAATATGAAAACATTTTTGATAAATACAGGCGGTCACGATTGGGAAAAACAGAATATTATTACCCAAGGAGTGAAAAGAGCATACGATGTGTACAAATGTAAGAAATGCGGTATCACAGGTAAATCTTACAGGCTTGGTACAATTACTATACGAGAATCTGATCTTAAGAAGATGCAGAAATGTAAGCCAAAGCTAAAATTAAATCGTATAATGGTGACAAATTGCAAAGCCTTCGGATCGCAGTTTGCAAATATAAAACCTGGAACCAAACATGACATAGTTCCACCGCCACCAGGTGAGGACAACAAGCGTGGTGAATGGGTAATGGGAGTAAGCGAACCAGTGCTATTATTGGCTGGAGAATATATTTATATAGAAAAAGATTAATATGAAAAATGACATTGTTGGAAAGATAATGGGTTATATTGATGAAACATTATCACAATCAGGTTATAACAATCAAGACTGCATGGCAGTATTGGACGAAATAATAGGCGATTGCAGTATGAGAGTTGACGCGTGTATGGAAGGTTGTTATGTTAATGAAGATAAGGAGGATGAACAATGAAAGCAAATATAGAAGTAGAAGCAACGGATATTAGTATTACACCTTCATCAGGGAAGGCAGTAAATTTATCTTTTACTGTAGATCAGATAGACGCAGACAAAATAGTTCAAGACTTCGAGCCTGACAATATACTTGATGCACTTGATGAATATGATATCGTAGATTTTCTCGAAAGAAGAGGTTATAAAGTATCGGAGGATTAGTCCATGACAACAGAAGAAATAACCAAGGCAGCAATCAATTATGAAGAAGAATTGACATATCGCCCTAAAGATATGTATGATATTCAGAAAGCATTCAAAGCTGGTGCAGAATGGCGAATCAATTCCGTTTGGCATGATCCAGATGATAAACCGAATAAAGGAGTATATCTATTAGCAGAAGATGAAGAAAGAGGACATTATAGCATATATAAGTTAGTTGATCAAGATTGGATAGATATGGTTAATACTTTCAATATTATAAGATGGGCATATATTAAAGATTTAATACCTAATACACCATGACACCCGAAGATCATAAAAAAATATGTACGAGAGGTCTTACCATTATCAGAAGATTTGATACTCCCAAACCCCACATAAAGGAAAAGACACCTGAAAATCCAGACAAATGGGTAGAACATGACGGGAATTATACTTCTGTACAGGTAAGAGATAATGTAGCAGACTATCTGCTAGCTACAAATCTTTATGTAGAAGACCCTTTACCAACAAAAGACGAAGTAAAGCAGCAAGCAATAGCAATCCTGCAAGATATTATCGGATTCTGGAATCCAATACATGGAGAAGCAATACTCACAGAGTTTGAAAATAGATTGAATAAAGTATGACGTACACACCTGGCAGAAAAGAGTGAATTCCATACTGGAGAAAGCCAAGGCAGCCCGCTATAACGATTAAGATACCAGCTTAGGGATAAGTCCAGTATCAGTGCTGCCAACATATCTGCATACCTGGCCGCCAAATTGGAATTGCAGGACATACGTTAAAAGCCCCGACAATTAAACAGCTTTGTCGGGGCTTTCTTTTGATTAGGGTAATTAGGTATATGAATTATATAGAGTTGACTGTTTTGCGATTACAGGTTAAATGTGTATTTTTGTAAAAACAATGCAGCTGCCAACTGCCTTTTAATCCATTTTTGCCATGAAACGAGGAAGAAGTCAGACTCTTATAGAGGAAAGAAATCAGAAGATAGCTGAGATGTACCATCAGCTTGAACCCCAATTACGCACTTATTCGGATGTTGTGAAAGCATTGTCGCGTGCCTTTTTTCTGTCGGAATACCGCATACAGGCTATTATCCGTCAGATGATACGCAACAATACTTTTGTAGCAGGAGAGCCTATCAAGAAGATGAACAAGACACGCAAGCGCATAGGTATTGCACCTATTCAGGTGAGTGTGCAGCTATCATTATTTTAATGATTTTGCAGCAATCTTGATACCAGGACTTACCGGTTGAAGATTTTCAGTGATATATTCGCTTACAGCCACGGTATAGAGGGATTCATACACCTTTATGCCGTGGTTTTGTGTATAAAAACGGCTGGAGGTGCGGATAAGTTCCTGACCTTCGTATCTGTGGCCCTGCAATAGCAGATGCAACTGTTTGCGCAGTTCCGAACGTTCACGGATCTTATCTACAGTGCCGCTTCTGTAATGGGTATCATCGTAGCAGTCCAGGATAAGTCGTACGCGTACTTGCAAAGTTCCCCTCTGGCTAATGCCTTCCACGTTGCTCCAGCTGCAATCTGCTGCATCAATAAGGCATGCAGGATATGTAAGCGGATAGGTGTCTCTGTCTATCATGTCTATCATCTCCAGTTGGCCGTAGTCTTCGTCCACTGTTCCCCAATCGGGAAAAGCATTGCCAATAAGCTCAACGAGCTGTTCCAATATTTCTTCCATAATCTTCAATAAACTTTTTAAGTTCGTTGTAAATGATGTCGTTTATTTTCTTTTGCAAAACTGGGTGATTCCCCATGAAACGGCGTTTAGGCATCCGTATCTGGCTGCCTTCTTGCTTGTGAGCCATTGCCAGGTAGAACTGTGCTTCTCGGCTTAGTCCTCTGTTATACTTGTTTCTGCTGAGTTTCTTTCTGACTTTCGTCAGAGACATGCTTCTTTTTGTCTCAATGAATTTAGCCATGAAGTACCGTTTCATCTTTGCCGTTACAGTAATTGTGCCGCCGTCATTGTGTATGGCTGCATATTCTACAGGATTCCTTATAACTACTCTTCCGGGTGTCTTGATGTCCTTCTCAAAAGAGCGCATCAGATGGCTTGAACCTGATTGCAATGTACCGTACTGACCTCTTGCACCGTTGAAAGACAGTTTCCTTCTTATCGGTTCTGGCCATGTCTGACCAAAGAAGCCGCCTTCCATAAAGTTATCCTTAAAAAGATTGATAGCTTCATTTCCCACCTTTATAGGCAATACACGCCTTTGCACATGTAGCAATGCGTCTACTGCCTTCTTCACTTCCTTATTTATGTTTGGTGCGCTCATTTCTTTACTTTATTAATCATTCTTTCTATCATTCCTTTGATATTTTCTCCTAATTTATCTCTGCCAGGTCCCATATATGCCGCGAATGCCTCTGCAAAGAATTCATCAACATCAGTTGTTGCGTAATATCCTAATTCCTGCAATTCATTTACTCCATTAACTGTTTTTCCTGCTTTAACCTGAGTATCAATAGCATCAGATTTCATGTTGTATTGATACATCAACTTATGACCTAATTCATGATCAATTACATTTCTTACCAGGTCTTCTACACTTTCTGTAGAATCGTATTTGATGCCTTTTTTTCTATATTGCTCAAGTTTCTGCCAAATCTTTTCAGGGTGTGAAAGTTTAGCCAGATTAAGATTCAGACTGTTATCGTGGTCATCCCATGATGCTATGGCATTACTGCTTGAAGGCTTGCCGATATTGTGGAATTTAGGAATGTTGAATTGTTTCATACGAATATTCAACTGATCCAATATCTTTTCAAAAGTTTCTTCTTCACTCTTTTTAGGAACAATAGATACTGATTCTGCTATATCATATTCAGCAATATACTTCTTATAATCAAAGCTATTCTTTTTATTCTGCTTTACAGCCTTTTCCGCCGCTTTCTTCGCCCCCGGATAAGCCTCTGTATAATATGGGTGCGAATCGCTGAACAGCTTGCCGTCATCAGCAGGATTGTTGTCCAGTCCCGGCTGTGAAGGTATCGGCTTGAAGTCCGCTACTGCTGAGGTTGTTGCCGGCTCATCGGTCTGACGGAGCGAGCACTTGCAGTTCCATCGGTCGCCTGGGCGGTGGCTTTTCCAAAATGGGTGGTCTATAGGCAAAGTAAGTTTCACACTCCAGTACTGCTTATGGTATGGGTCAGGATTGGGCGAAGTAGTAGGCATCCATCTTACATTAGGATATACGTCCTTTTCGTCCTCAAACTGTAGCCAGTCTGTCGCCTGGTGTGCACGCAGTACGGCAGTGTCATACTCTGTCTGTAGCCAACGGTTGCAATAGTGGTCGGCAATATCCTCGATATCACGTTTCCACTTGTCAAACGGCTTAAGCTGTCCGTTTTCGTCAACCATACGAGCAGCCATATCGTTCTGCATTCGGTGTACCTTGAAGGCAGAGAATACCTCATTGTTATACTTCAACTGTTCCAGAAATCTTTCCATGCGTGGCGGTGTCTTCTTTGATGCAAGCACACCGGCAACGGCAGCTTCATTGAAGATACGCAGCATCTCTTCAAAGGCATCACGCTGAATGTCGTCTTCTACATTTAGTCCGTCATAGATGGACTGCAGAGCCTTAGTCAGGGCTTCTGCACTGAAGTTGATCCCCGTTTCGGCTTCGTTGCGAGGGTACTTGCCGCTACATGCAGGGCAGTCATGTGAGTATAACTCATTCATCAGAACTCTAAAGCCCCGCTTTTCTTCGGGGCTGGTCCGAAAAAACTCATCATCTTGTTACGCAGTTCCACTTCTTCTTTCGTCTTTGGCTTGTCTAATGCATTGGCCATCTTTTCCTGTAGCTTTCGGTTCGCTTCCTCTTGTGCCGTTATCTCTGCTTTCAGTTCCTCGTAGTTGTCGGGCTTCTCTATCTTAAGAATTCTATAAAGATAATCGTCAGATATTGGCAAGCCCATAGCCTTAGCCTTCTGGATAACGTCTACCTGTTTGTTCGGATCCAGTTTGATGGTTTCCACATAAACGAACTCACCGCCTTCAGTATTGATGCCGAGGTTGGAGAATATCTCTGTCATTTCGTAGTTGAGCACGTCAAGCACGAAATCACGGTCGTCCTCCTTGATTGCATTTTCTTCGTCCTGATGCACCGTTCCGAGAGCCTGTGTTCCTGTAGCCTTGCTGTCAGTAGTAAGCGTATTACCGAGGACACGCACGGACATTTCCGTGTTGCACGCTTCCTTGAATGTGTTGTATAGGTCTACAGTTCCACTCTTGTTGCTTGACTCAATGATATTGAGTGATGATTCCTTAGGGTGTATATATACGGCATTTCCGCCTTGAGTGCGTGCGTCCTGGATAAGTCTCTTGCGTGCTTCTTCGTCTCCGGCATCGTATGTATATTCACGTATCGGCATACCGAATATCTGGCAGAACTGCGCCCAATCGCCGAAGTTGCCGCGCTTGTCTGTAAAAGAAGATATAGAATTTAAGGAGGCACGTCCGATTCTCTATCTGAACACAGCAGCCGTGGCATCACTGTTCAACAGCCGGAATGCAGGTTCCACCTCCAACCGCTCGAACTGGTCCACCATCATGTCGTACCTGAAATCCCATGCTTCATATCTGGGCCTGAAACAGGACAGATTCACCATACTTCTGCCAAGCGGACTTCCTGACTATACCATCGACATTGTAAATGGCGAGCAGGTTAAGAAGGTAAAGGTAAACCGACCGAAGGCTTTATGCTTTGATTATCTCCAGCTGAAAGAGACTTTCGGACTGGATCTTGAAACTGAAGTGGTATCTGAGGTACAGGAGGAAATACCTGTTGGGCAACAACATCCAGTCAAACAGGAGGAATTACATTTTGGCTGATTATTATGCTGTATCAAGAGAGCCATTATATTAATATACTGATTAACAAGTTATGTTATGTGTCTAAAAATATGCTTTTTAATTCATTATTATAGTGAAATTTCCGTATCTTTGTACTTATATGTACGACCTGATATGGAATTAGGTGCTTTTTGTAAAACAGACAATATGATAGAAACTATAACTGTAAAAAATTTCAAGTCAATAACAGATATGACATTGTCTTTAGGTAATGTCAATGTTTTTATCGGTGCTAACGGTTCCGGTAAATCAAATATTCTTGAAGCTATAGCAATGGTTGCAGCTGAGCGTTCTGCCCAAATAGAGGTAAATTCCATGATACAGAAAGGTATTAGAATAGCGAAACCAGACTTGATGATAAGTTCATTTTATGGTCAGCCATCCAACAGCACCATTAATGTAAATATATCTGGGACTGAAGGAGAACGTATAAAATATGCAATTACCAATTTAACTCCAGAGGATATTTATTCTACTTGGAAAGCTACTTACTCAACAGGAGAAAGACGTGGAAATATTAAGGAAGCAGTAGAAAAAACAGACAAGTTAAGGGAATATTTGTCCAAGTATCTTATTTATTCACTGTCAATCAACGCACTTCGTGGATTGACTTCAGAAAGCTTGCAATATCCTCTTGGTTTGAATGGAGAAGGTCTTGATGTGCTTCTTAACAACATATCCAAAGAAGAAATCATACAGATAAAAGAATCAGCTAAAGACTATATATCCTGGATTGAAGATATATTCTTTGACAGTGAGGAAATATACAAGATGCAGGGATATAAATTGGGAAGAAGTAAATCCAACCTTTATTTCAGGGATAAGTTTATGCAGAAAAAGAACAATCTTTTCTCTGCAGAGAATGCCAATGAAGGCGCTTTGGAGCTCTTGTTTTATCTGACATTATTTATCAGCAGGAAGACTCCTGACTTTTTTGGCATTGACAACATTGAAAATGGGTTGAATCCCCGTTTGTGCAGGTTTCTCATGAAGAAAATCTGTGAATTGGCTGTCAAGAATGGTAAGCAGGTGCTTATAACAACGCATAATCCGGCTATATTGGATGGCTTGAATCTTAATGACGGCAGTCAGAGATTATACGTTGTGACCCGTAATGATGAAGGAAAAACGCAGGCTAAACGTATCCAGACTAAAGAACAGACAGGTGAACAGCGCATGATGCTTTCAGAAATGTGGATGAAGGGACTTATTGGCGGTGTACCTTATAATTTCTGACGATATGAGATTGGGTATTATAGCAGAAGGTAAAGCTGACATAGCTGTAATAAAGGCAGTTCTGAAGGCCTTGAAGGGTATTGATGGTAGTGATGTCGTTCAATTGCGTCCCAGTGAACAGTTTGACGAAACAGATTTGAATGAAATGAATTTCAGCAACTGGAATCTGGTCCTGAAATCATGTGAGGACAATAGCCTGCTCCAGTCTTTTTTTGATGTATTGGCAGATGATGCTTTGCTTGTTGTTCAGATAGATACTGCAGAACGAGGTGAAGTTGGGTATGATATAAATGAACCATTACGTACAAAAGATACAGATTGGAAAGAATATTGTGATTATCTGTATAAAGCTGTAGAATATAAAATTTCGAACATTATTCCGGAGACTTATCGTGATAAGGTTGCATATGCAATAGCAATTGAAGAGACTGACGCATGGCTTATACCTTTATTCGATAATTCCTGTAAAGAAACTGCACAGTATGCAAATCCAAAAGAACGGTTACATTATCTTATTGGCAGGATTGACGGTAAAAAAAGAGTCAGATACATCAACACCGACAAAAAGAACTTGGACTATGACAATATATCAAAAGATATGAGAAAAGGACTTAGGACATGCCGCCAGAAAAGCCGGAGCCTTGATTTGTTCTGTTTGGACTTGGAGAACAAATGCAATATATAATATTATGCCAATAAAAGATAGATTTTCTCTCTTTTGTTGGCATATAAATTTTATAAGATTCTCATGGTGGTGAATGGGAAGATGTAAGTTTGGGAAAGCATGTTAAATCTCAACTATAGCAGGAATTTCGGATAAACAGTAATATTGTAAAGCTGAAATTCGCAAATAATTTCTTACGGGTTTAGTATTAAATTTCTGATTTTTCAGAATATTTCTGTAGAATAGTCGTGTAAACTTAAAACCCTTTCAAATAAATATATATGAAACTTTT
>ENA-ORSM01001483-ORSM01001483.1-human-gut-metagenome-genome-assembly--contig:-NODE-1483-length-18341-cov-4.490922_pt1 | contig 18341 bp, 15 predicted proteins | sample MGYA00241903_ERZ509170 | MGnify/ENA primary metagenome ERZ509170 (study PRJEB26280, sample SAMEA2338784) | human gut metagenome | biome: human gut; feature: human-associated habitat; material: faeces...
TGCACGGTAAAAAATTATTTGAGAGTTGTTGAAAATTTAACTGCGGATTTGAGGCTTATCTTGATACTTATCTGTATTTATCACCATTGCATTTCCAGTTATCCAAGACATTGGCTTGGTATAATTCACCATGCCACAAGTATTTCCACGACAAGTTATACAGATTTGTTCTGTTTTATGGTTGTAATCCTTATATTTACCAATAATACCATTTGCCCCATATACAAGAAAACCATCTTCTGTTAATTCTGCTGAAGATATTGTTTGTGGCTGATATATTTGTGCAATTTCACTTAAATATACATTATCGCTACCATTTCTTTGCATACAACAAACTCTTAGTCCCTTGATTAAGGACTGTAACTTGTCAATGATTTTGTTTTGAATAGCGATGCGCTCGTCAATGGCACGCAATAACTTAGCGATTTTTATTTGCTCGTCTTTTGAGGGTATTGTAATCTTGATAGATTTAATCTGCTCAAAATTTAGCCCTTGTCTATTTCCTCCTGCTTGAAAACTATCTATTTGTCTCTGACCATAATTAGACAATAAAAAGCTACAGATAAATGAAGGAACAAGATTTTCTTTAGTACGAATAATACAAACATGTTGATTTACATTGCCACCGACTATTTGTTTGTCTACTAATGCGCTACGCCCAATAGATGCTCCTGTAATATTAAGCAATACGTCATTGAATTGTAGCTCTGTGTTCTTTTGGCGTAGATGCGTTTCTTCATCAATGAAAGCAATATCATCCAGCAGAAGATTTCCTAAACCAACGTTTTGACTACGTACAAAAGGATGTCCTTCTGTCTTATATACAGCTTCCCCACCTCTTGGCGTTACACCACTACCCACTTTTGTAGTTAGTTCGCCTATAGTACACATTTTCCACTCTCCACTGAACTCCGGAAATCTCAAATGTGGAACATTAAGGACTTTATTGTCGTTATTATTTGCCATAGTTATTTTTAATCTCTAATCAAATTTCGTTATGCTGCAAGAAAAACTGCTACGATATGTAGCAGTTTCAATATGCGTTTAAGTCTTATCCTTACTCTTTATCGGGGTTAATATCAAAGGACAACAAGTTGTCGCCATTATTGAAACGGTCGAAATCGGAGCTAAACAAACGGTCTTGAACGATACGGTATTTCTCGAATTCCGATTCGGCAAATTCCTTGGCGAACTCTGCCGTAATCTTTCCTGCATCGGCTAATATCGCATCACCTCCAGCTTCGAGGATGATGTCAATACGTTTTGCCCAATCTTCCATAGTCATCGGAATGTGACGTTTCGCCATTCGTTCTGCTAAATCAAGAACAGCATTGACTAATTGCGCCATATTTTCCAACTCGTTTTCTTTCAGATAGTTTTTTGCTATAACCACATCGGGCTTCACTATCTTTCCGTCAGGAGCATTTTCCCAAGAGGTAAGCCCCATGTGTTCTTTCTCGGAGTTTGCACGTTGCACGATAAGTTCGGCAGCCGTATGCCCATGTACGGCATAGTGCATTTTGTTCTGAACCTTTTTGAAGAACAGCCGTGTAGTGGGCGCATCACGATTGTAGTCAATGGCAGTGGCGTAAATATCGGTGAGTTTTTGGTAGAAACGGCGTTCACTCAATCGTATCTCACGGACTTCAGCCAACAAGTGTTCAAAATAATCCTCACCGATAAAAGAACCGTTTTCCATGCGTTTCTTGTCTATGACATAACCACGGATGGCAAATTGGCGCAACACATAGGTACACCATTGGCGGAATTGGGTGGCACGAATGGAATTGACACGGTAGCCCACAGAGATGATAGCATCAAGATTATAGTATTGTACTTCTTTAGTCTGCGTTTTTCCGTCTATAGCCCCATGCTCGGTGGTATGTGCAAAAATTGCACATACCACTTCCTTATCCAATTCACAAGTGTCGAAAATATTCTTCAAGTGCTTGGTGACAACCGTTCTATCCACATCAAAAAGAGTGGCAATAACTTTTTGTGTCGCCCAAATGCTTTCATCTTTATACAACACTTCAACCCCTTGCTCTTTGTCTGCGACAGTAAATATCAAGAACTCCGCTGTGCTGTTTCTTATCTCGAACTTTTTAGCCATAATCTTACCCTCTTCGTTTTATTCTACAATTCCCAGTTCACGAAGGTAGCCTTCAATCTCTTTGTCAAGGTCAGCACGTTTGGCTTCCAATTCCTTGATTTCAGCCATGACAGCCTTAATGTCGATAGGCTCTTCCTCTTCAAAGGTATCCACATAACGGGGAATGTTCAAATTATAGTCGTTATCGGCTACTTCCTGCAAGGTGGCGAGGTGGCTGTACTTTTCTATCTCGGTGCGATTGCGGTAAGTATCTACAATCTTGTCGATATGCTCCTTGCGTAGTTTGTTTTGGGTCTTGACCTTTTCAAACTCCTTGCTTGCGTCAATAAACAAAATATTATCGTCCTCCTTGCGGCATTTCTTCATCACGAGAATACAAGTGGGAATGGAAGTGCCGTAGAAGATATTGGCTGGCAAGCCGATAATTGCGTCAATGCAGTTCTTCTTCTCGATAAGGAAACGGCGGATAACGCCCTCGGCATTACCACGGAACAATACGCCGTGCGGTACAACGCAAGCCATTGTACCACCATCCACAAGATGATAGAGCATGTGCAGTATAAAGGCATAGTCAGCTGTCTTGCGCGGAGCAAGGCGACCGGCACGGCTGAAACGGTCATCATTGTTGAACTTGTCGGCGGCACTCCACTCTGCGGAGAAAGGAGGATTGGCAACCACGGCATCGAACTGGGTGTCACCGAAAGCGTCCGCCTCCAAGGTGTCGCCATTCTCTATCTGGAAATTACTGAACTTGATACCATGCAGCAACATATTCATACGGCACAAGTTGTAAGTAGTGGGGTTTTTCTCCTGCCCGAATATCTCGTATGCCCGTCCCGTATGAGCTGCACGAATAAGCAGTGAACCCGAACCGCAAGTAGGGTCATATACATTGCGTAAGCGAGTATGTCCGATAGTCACTATCTCGGCAAGAATCTGGCTCACTTCTTGCGGTGTGTAAAATTCTCCGGCTTTCTTGCCCGCTCCAGCGGCAAACTGAGAAATCATATATTCATAAGCATCGCCGAGAATATCTATCTGCGTAGCTTCGTCCGCTCCGAAGTCAATGCCGTTCAAAGCAATCAGTACATTGGATATGAGCGTATTCTTGTCATCGGTAGTTTTGCCGAGCTTGGGCGAAGCAAGGTCTATGTCTGAAAACAAACCTCCAAAATCGTCCTCACTCTCTTGTCCGAGCGTGCTGTCCTCAATGCGCTTCAGCGAACGTTCGAGAGAGGGAATAATATTCTCCTTGCGCTTAATTGCGTCAATGATAGAGGTGAAGAGATATTGCGGCTCTACAAAATAACCGATATTTTCCAAACACTGCTTCTTGACTTCCTCTTGAAGTTCAAGGGCATCTTCTTCGCCTGACTGCCACAACTGTTTGAAAGTGATTTCGTCATCTTCAAGCGCACGGTCAGCATAGTTCTCTATTTTTTCAGAAAGGTACTTATAAAAGATAAAGCCCAACGAGAAGTACATAAATTCGTTGGCTGACATATTGCCGCGCAGGTTGTTGGCAACCTCCCAAAGCTGGGCGCGGAGTTTTTGTTGGAGTTCTTCACTCATGTTCTTAAACAGTTTTGTTTTCTACAATGTTTATTTCATTATCAGCTTCTTTTTCAAAGGCTATCCTTAAGTCATCTAATATTTTTCCGTTGTACGAGAAATACTTGCTCCCCTGATAGGCATTTGAAGGTGTTCTCTTTTCTTCCGGAAGAAACGTACCGACAAAAGGAGACAATTTGTAAATTCGTCCGTCATATTCGATGGAATCATCACTTGCAACTTTCACTTTCAGATTGGTAGGGATAAAAGTAATATATTCACCTATCTTGATATGTACCATGCTGAATTTGAATCGCTCCCGTTTTTTCGGTCGAGAAAATTCTGATTTCTTTTCTTTCTTTTCGGGGTGCGCTATAATAGGTTTATTGTCCTCATATTCAGTTATAACCGCATCGTCAATTGTCAAAGCGATGTCTCTGAAAATATCAAGAGCCACTTTGGGGTCAACATTAAAGAATTCCCTATTTTGCCGAATACGCAAGTCTGTCAATCGGTCTATTGTCTTATACACAAGTCTTTCAACCTCATTGAATTTAGAAGTCTTCATCGTGGCAAAGATTTCAAAAGGCAACGGCACAGCGGTATTGTCCAACTCCTTTGAACGAATGTCAACGGGACGAGTACTTTTACCTATTTTCACCCAATCCTCTCGAAAACAGGGATTGGTCAGTATATAAACATAGCCGGGGTCATTTGTTTTCATACGCCATCTTTTAGTCCCAAGAGAATGTTCTGATAATATTGCGCAGACGGTCGAGAATACGGTTCACGGTTCTGCGCGTCTTTAGCAAGCCGAGGTGCTTCTCCTTGACTGCCGTTTGAATAATTTCGGGTTGCACTTTTTGTGAGAAGTCATACTCCGAGAGGAAACGGTTCAGCAGTTCGGTAGGCAACTGCTCATCTTCCGCAAGGCGGTCAATGGCTTTGCCTTTTTCCTGACGGATATATTGGTTGAGCCGTTCTTCGAGGTCAACAGAACCATCCGCTTTCTTCTTGCGCTCCACGAAGCCCTCCTTGTCTTCATCTACATTCTGGCGGATAAAGCCGTCAATCAGTTGAGACTTGCTGCGCAGCTCGGCATCTTTAATCATTGTGTCGATGATATGGCGGCGTTGTTCCTCATAGTTTTCACTGAACGGATTGAGTTCTGCAATCAGCTCGAGGATATAAGCCACATTGATAATGTCGCTGTGCAACAGTTCAAGACAGAAGTCGATGTCTTCAAGTCCTATTTCGTCTTCGGTGGAATTATCCTCAACGGAAGTGCCGCCTACGGTAGTGCTGTCAAGGAACGTGTCGTGAATGTCGAGGTACTTACTTCGGAAGTCGTTGTACAGTTGTTCGGATATGCCCAATTCGGGGTCATCCTCCGAATAGTCCTCGTAGATTTGTATCTCCGCATGTTTCTTTATCAACTCACGGAAAGCGAGAATGAAGTCGCGCTTTTCGGGTTCGGTCTTCAACGCATCGACAGCCGCAGTGTCGGGATATTTGGCAAGGAAATCTTTGGCGATGTCGGCATATTCCTTTTTCACCACCTCGAAAGCCTCGCGGATGATAGTGCCCGTACCCCCGTTGCTGAACAGTTTTATGGATTCGTCCACATTGCTCTTGAGGTCGCGGAAACAGACAATCTTACCAAAACGTTTGCGCTCGTTGAGTACACGGTTGGTACGTGAGAACGCTTGCAACAATCCGTGGTATTCCAAATTCTTATCCACATACAGCGTGTTCAGCTTCTTGGAATCGAAGCCTGTGAGGAACATACCCACGACCAAACAAAGGTCGAGCGGTTTCATGTCGGTTTTCTTCTTTTTCAACCGCAGATTGACATCATCGTAGTAAGCACGGAAATTCTCGATGGAGAAATTCGTACCAAACATTTGGTTGTAGTCGTTGATGATTTCCTGCATATCGTCAGCCTCCGGCACGGATTCGCTGACAAAACCGCTGTTCATGCCCGTCAGTTCATCGTCCTCGTTAGGGTTAGATGAATAGGTGAAGATTGCACCGATTGAGATTTTAGGATTCAGTTCCTTGAAAATCTTATAGTAACGAATGAGCATCGGCACATTCTGCACGGCAAATAGCGCGTCAAACTCACCGTCAAAGGTGGATTTGCTGAAATTGTTGAGAATGAATTTGGCAATCTCGTGCATACGGCTTTCCTGTCCCGGTGATACCTCCTCGTTGCCGTGGTAGTATTCCACCAAAAAGCCAAGTACATTCTCATCAGCAATGGCATCTTTAATCAGATACTTGTGCAGACACTTGTCGAAGATTTCTTCGGTAGTACGATCGTTCTTAGAGTTCTCCTTGAATATAGGTGTCCCCGTGAAGCCGAATATTTGCGTATTGGTAAAGAAGTTGACAATATTTTTGTGGCTCTCACCGAAATGGCTACGATGACACTCATCGAAAATCATGATGATGCGCGACTTCCTCACTTCATCCAAACGCTTGCTGTACCATTGCTTCGTAACGGCTGCATTGAGTTTCTGAATGGTAGTGATAATGATTTTCGAATCGCTTGAAAGTTTCTTCGTCAGTTCATCGGTGTTGTCCGTGCTATCCACTGCACCTGGTTCGAACGCTTCATATTCCGATTGCGTCTGCGTGTCAAGGTCGTGACGGTCCACCACAAACATCACCTTATCCACGCCATCCAACTCCGAAACGAGTTGTGCCGCCTTAAAAGAAGTAAGAGTCTTGCCAGCTCCCGTAGTGTGCCAAATGAAGCCGTTGTCGGTAGAGTTCTGCACCTTATCCAAAATCTCCTCCACGGCATAGAACTGATAGGGGCGCAAAACCATCAGACATTTGTCACCCTCATGAAGCACGATGTATTTGCTAATCATCTTACCAAGGGTACATTTATCAAAGAACATTGCTGCAAACAGACTGAGGTCGTTGAAGGGGTTGTTATCCTTGTCCGTCCAATTGAAAGTAAACTTGTAGCCTTGATTGGGGTTGTTGGCGAAATAGCGGGTGTTTACACCGTTGGAGATAACGAAAACCTGTATATAGTCGAACAAGCCATGAAACGATGTCTTATGGTAGCGTTGCACTTGGTCGTAGGCTTGGCGCAGTTCCACCCCTCGCTTTTTTAATTCGATTTGCACCAACGGCAAACCATTTACCAATATCGTCACATCATAGCGGCATTTCTTCCTGCCCTCAATGGTGATTTGGTTTGATACCTGAAACTCATTCTGACACCATTGTTTCTTATTGAGAAATTCCACCCACACACGTTCCCCATTTTCGGTTTCGAGTGGATAGAGGTCGCGCAGTTTCTTGGATTTTTCAAAGCGTGAGCCGCCCTCCAAATGAAGCAAAATCTTTTCAAACTCCGATTCGGTGAAATGTTCACGCCCTATTTCCGCAAGTTGTTTGCGATTATGTTTTTCGAGCTGGCATTTGAAATTATCGCGAAGATTGCTTTCTTCTTCAATCTTCACGTATTCATAGCTCATTTGTTCAAGAGCATGAATCAGAGCATTTTCAAGTGCGGCTTCACTTTGTACAGCCATGGTTTATATTAAAGCGAAAACTCCTTCGCTATCCCTGCGAGGCTGACCAAAGCCTATAAGACAACGAAGGAGTTTCATATGTTGTTTTAATTGCTTTCTCAGGTCATTAGCAGTCCGATAATGAGTGCAAAGGTAGCAATTTTTATCAGTTTTTCCTTGCGCATTTGAATAAACAGTATAAGAGAAGAGAGAGAGTTTATTATGTGTAACCCTATATTCACCACAAGGTATCGTTGATTTTGGAATTATCCGACTTTGGAGGATAATCCTGCTCCCTGCAAGGACAAGGCGTTTAGAGTTACTCGAATCGTTTCGGGCAACCCAAAACATACCTTGCGATGTTCTCGGGACAAAGGTACAAAGATTATGAAAAACCAGCGGGAAAATATATTTTCACCGTAGAAAAATTTTTGTTTCACTGTTTGGAAACCTTTGTTTCGATATCGGAAAATTCTTTCTTTGTTTGGTTGCAATTTATCTTATGCTTACTTTTGCCCAAAAACAAAATATGACTGAAACCATCGCATACATTAAGGAATCATTGAGGGATCTATACCCATCCTCCGAGGTCAGCAGCCTAGTTCGTTTAATTATGGAGCGGGTTTGTAATATTCAGCCGCATCATTTTTTATTTTGTAAAGACAAAGAACTGCCAGAAAGCGAAAAAAGCCGAATTCATGACATAGTCGAACGTTTGAAGCAGATGGAGCCTATCCAATACATATTAGGAACGGCCGATTTCTACAGCCTTCAGTTCGAAGTAGACCCGTCCGTCCTGATACCGCGTCCGGAAACAGAAGAACTGGTCGAGCAGGTCATCCTCGACAATGCAGACCAAAAGATCAAGATATTGGATATCGGAACGGGAAGCGGCTGCATAGCCGTCACACTCCGGAAGCATCTGAAAAAAGCAAGCGTGATTGCGACGGACATTTCGGCGGAAGCGCTCGCGACCGCCCGCCGGAATGCCAAACGCAACAACACAACGGTCACTTTCATCCAGACAGATATCCTAGACCCGGAGAAAGCGGAAATGGACATTCCGTTTATTCTGGACGTTATCGTCAGCAATCCGCCCTACATCAAGGAGGAAGAAAAAAAAGACATGGAGCGGAACGTGCTGGACTACGAACCACACCTGGCTCTTTTCGTCCCGGACAACGACCCGCTGCTCTATTATTGGCATATTGCCCATTTCGGAAAGAAAAAACTGAGAAGAAACGGCCGTCTCTACTTCGAAATCAATGCGGCATGCGGCAATATGGTTGTTGAGATGCTGGAGGAAGAAGGCTACAAGAATATCGAATTGATCCAAGACCTGTCCGGCAGGGACCGGATCATAAAAGCACGCAAATGAAACAAATCAGTGAATCTGAAATGCTTCACCGGGCAGCCGCCTACTGTTCTGCCAGCGAACGCTGCATCCAGGATGTCGAAAAGAAAATCAAAGCGGCGGGATTGGCCGGGGAAGAAAGCGGCCGGATCGTTTCCCGCCTGCTACAAGAACGTTTCATCGACGAAAGCCGCTTTGCACGCTATTTCGTAAACGACAAATTACGCTTCAACAAATGGGGACGTGTCAAGATCAACTACGAGATGCAGCGGAAAGGCATTCCGTCCAGTATCCGCTCGGAAGCACTGGAAGGTATCGACGAACAAGAATATCGCTCCATCCTTCTTTCTCTCCTGAAAAGCAAAAAGAAAGTAACCCGTGGTAAGGACGATCGGGAAGTTTACGCCAAACTGCTCCGCTTCGCCGCCGGACGCGGTTTCGAAACAAGGGAAACAAGCCGCTGCCTGAAACAACTGTTCAACGGGAATGACTACGAGGATGATTTTGAATGACCTCCTCAACCTTTTCTATCCCCGCCTCTGCCTGCTTTGCCAGAGGTCTTTGATGGAAGGGGAAGAGCATATTTGCCTGCATTGTTCGAATCATTTGCCCTACACGCATTTTACGGATATGGAGACGAATCCGGTCTGTCTGCTTTTACAGGGAAAAACATCTTTCGTCGCCGCCACCGCTCTGCTCCACTTCACGAAAGGGGGAAGCGGGCAAAAGCTGATCCATTCCTTAAAATATCATGGAAACAAAAAACTCGGATACGAACTGGGACACATGGCTGCTACCACCTACCGGGAGACAGGGCTGTTCGACACCGTCGATCTCCTTTTGCCGGTCCCGCTCCACCCGAAAAGAATGAGGCAAAGAGGTTATAACCAGTCGGAATGGATCGCATACGGCATCCGTTCCGCCACTGGAATCGCGGTCGACACCTCATCCTTGTCCCGCATAAAAAAGACCGAAAGTCAAACCCGCAAGCAGATATTCGAACGATCGGAAAATGTAGAGGACATCTTCCGTGTAGAGAACACCGACACGTTGAAAAACAAACACATTCTACTGGTGGACGATGTTATTACGACCGGTTCCACCATGAACGCCTGTGCAGAAGCCATGAAAGCCATATCCGGCATCCGGATCAGTATTTTAGGCATAGCTGTGGCATAAACTCTCCTTAAACCTGCTATACAATATGTATAGCTTATTTTTTTGAAGAACTACAAGGTTATCTCATTCCCTTTGTCTACCTTTGCAGACTGATATAAACATTTTTATTAGGTTGTATGAAAACACTGGAAAGATTAGTAGCAGAGAGATTATTAAAGATTAAGGCGGTCAAATTGCAGCCGGCCAATCCTTTCACATGGGCATCCGGTTGGAAATCACCAATCTACAACGACAACAGAAAGACACTTTCCTATCCGGAAATCAGAAGTTTCATTAAACTGGAGCTGGCTCGCACAATCAGCGAAAAGTATGAAAATGCCGATGCTATTGCTGGTGTTGCAACCGGAGCAATCGCCCAGGGTGCATTAGTTGCCGACCTACTGGGTCTGCCGTTCGTGTACATCCGTTCAACTCCTAAAGATCATGGATTGGAAAACCTGATTGAAGGCGAACTGAAACCGGGTTCAAAAGTAGTGATTGTAGAAGATTTGGTTTCTACAGGTGGTAGTAGTTTGAAAGCCGTACAGGCTGTCCGTAATTTCGGTTGTGACGTTGCCGGTATGGTTGCCATTTTCACGTATGGTTTCCCTGTTGCAGTAGAGGCTTTCAAAGAGGCAAAAGTTACATTGACGACTCTAAGTAACTATGATGCCGTGCTGGAAGAAGCATTGCGTACAGATTACATTGACGAATCCGAAATCGCAGTCCTTCAGGAATGGCGCAAAGATCCGGCAAACTGGAATCCCGAAACAAAGTAAGTGAAAATGACTGAATTTGTTAGCGAAGTGAAAACGATCCCCTTTAACGAGGATCGTATTTTTAATATGCTGTCCGACCTATCCAACTTAGGAAAGGTGCAGGACCGCATACCTCAAGATAAGATTCAAGATTTCGAGTTTGATAAAGACTCTTGCAGTTTTTCCGTCGCACCGGTAGGCAAGATAACCTTCCAGATCGTGGAACGTGAACCGAACAAGACGATCAAATTCACGACCACGAACTCGCCTGTTCCCCTGTTCCTTTGGATTCAGCTAAAACAGGTAGAAGAGAACGACACACGGATGAAAATAACCGTCCGCGCCGAACTGAATCCGTTTATCAAACCAATGGTATCAAAACCATTGCAGGATGCGATCGATAAAATATCGACCATGTTGGCATCCCTGCCTTATTAAATGTTTTTTTTGATGGCTCAGAAACTTTGGGAAAAGAATGTTCAGGTAGACCAGGAAGTGGATACCTTTACGGTAGGCAAAGACCGTGAGATGGATCTCTATCTCGCCAAGTACGACGTGCTCGGCTCGATGGCTCACATCACCATGCTGGAAAGCATCGGGCTGCTTACCAAAGAGGAACTGACGATCTTGCTTGCCGAACTGAAAAATATCTATGCCGTTGCCGACTGTGGCCGGTTTGTAATTGAAGAGGGCGTGGAAGACGTCCACTCGCAGGTGGAATTGATGCTGACACGCAGCCTGGGTGACACAGGGAAAAAGATACACAGCGGACGTTCACGTAACGACCAAGTACTGCTGGATCTGAAGCTGTTCACCCGCGCACAGATTCAGGAAATCGTAGAGTTGGTATCCGACCTGTTCGAGGTGTTGATCTCGCAGAGTAACCGTTATAAGGACGTGCTGCTTCCCGGATATACACATTTACAGATTGCCATGCCGTCATCATTCGGACTTTGGTTCGGCGCCTATGCCGAAAGCCTGACCGATGATTTGCAGATGATGCAGGCTGCTTATAAAGTTTGCAACCGCAACCCGTTGGGCTCTGCGGCCGGATATGGCTCTTCTTTCCCACTGAGACGCCAGATGACAACAGATCTGCTCGGCTTCGACTCGCTCGATTATAATGTCGTTTACGCCCAGATGGGACGTGGCAAAATGGAACGTACCGTAGCTTTTGCCATGGCCGGCATTGCGGCAACCCTTTCCAAACTAGCTTTCGATGCTTGTATGTTCAACAGCCAGAACTTCGGTTTCATCAAGTTGCCGGACCAGTTCACAACAGGATCCAGTATCATGCCGCATAAAAAGAATCCGGACGTGTTCGAGCTGACGCGTGCCAAATGCAACAAGCTGCAAGGATTGCCCCAGCAGATCACACTGATCAGCAACAACCTTCCATCAGGCTATTTCCGCGACCTGCAGATCATAAAGGAAGTATTCCTCCCCTCTTTCGACGAGTTGAAGGATTGCCTTCGCATGGTTACGCACATGATGCGGGAAGTAAAGGTGAACGAGCAGATCTTAGACGATGACAAATATGCACTCCTCTTTAGTGTGGAAGAGGTAAACCGCCTCGTTTTGGAAGGTATGCCTTTCCGTGACGCTTACAAGCAGGTAGGATTGAACATCGAAGCTGGTAAATTCGTCCCTGTCAAGAAAGTTCACCATACGCACGAAGGAAGTATCGGAAATTTATGCAATGACCAGATTTCCGCCTTGATGCAAAATATCATGGACGGTTTCGCGTTTAATAGAGTAAACGAAGCTGAGCAACAGCTGTTATCCTAATAAACGATGAAACGGTTTTTATTTTGCTTACTTATATCATTAGTTTGTTCGTGTTCCAAAATCGAAGAATCGGATATACCCTATGCACCGGTATATTTGGAACTAGACCTGCGCTTCGGCGACAAAGATCTAGTAGGCATATACAATCACAAATCCATCACTAAAGCCCGTACTGCCGGAGAAAAGACGGGCTTTTCCGGTGTTTTGGTTGTATGCGGAATCGACAATTACGGAAATGCGGCCTACTATGCATTTGATCTGTGCTGTCCCCACGAAGCCAAAAAGAATATCATCATAGAAGCCGACAATGCAGGAAAAGCGATTTGCCCGGAATGCGGAACTGAATATGATATCGGCTATGGGACCGGAGTACCGACAAAGGGCGTATCGCAATTTCCATTAAGAAAATATTACATGACTCCAGTATCGTCCGACAGACAGGAATGGGTTGTGAGAAACTAAAAAAATGCGTTACCCTGCATTTTTTATTCCAAATATTTGCAGAAACAAAAATTTCATCTACCTTTGCACTCGCAAACGAAAACAATGCAACAATGCGGAAGTAGCTCAGTTGGTAGAGCATAACCTTGCCAAGGTTAGGGTCGCGGGTTCGAGTCCCGTCTTCCGCTCATCTCTTAAGAGAAAGGGATGCTCGAATGGTGGAATCGGTAGACACGAAGGACTTAAAATCCTTTGGCCATTGCGGCTGTGCGGGTTCAAGTCCCGCTTCGAGTACTCGATTAAGCTCTGTGAATCATTGATTTGCAGAGCTTTTTCTTTATAAGCTCTTGATATGAAAGACCGTTTCCCTATAGCGAACAAAGTGTTTCCCTTAATAGAACAAGTTGTTTCATTATGGCGAACACTTTGTTTCCCTTAACAAAACATTTCGTTTCATCATATGAAAACAAACTGTTTTTCCTTATTGGAACAAACTGTTTCTCTATACTTGAACAAAGTGTTCATCGCTGTGAACTAACAAACTAACTATAATATATAGTAGATGATATGCGCGTGGCACTTGCTAATATGTGCTTGCAGATGAAATAAAAGAATCTATATAAATAGCCTCCTCTTTATTGTTCAGAACAGCTTGGGGCGTTTGTTATTGAACCGATAGCCGATACCCAACATCAGATAATTGGGCTCATGAAATTCCCGGAGGTTATATCCTATATGGAGATACGAATTGCGTGTTACGTCTATTTTCAGGGCAAGAATCTGATAGAAAGACTTCATGTCACCGCCGCCGTGCAGAACGTTGGCTCCCAGACCGATACCTACCGTGAAGTAAGGCATGACAAACTCTCCGCGGGCAGATAAGCCCAGCGCCATCTGCTTTTTGGCAGGCGGGGTATAGAAGCCGTTCTCTTCTTCGTACGATTCTTTCATGTTCGCACTGTGGTCGTATACGCCGTCCAACGCCACACCGGCGCGGAATTTATAGCCGAAGTTGTACATGGGTGCAAAGCTGAAACCGACCACGTTGTAAGTGCCGGGTGCGGGTACCTGGCCACTACTGCCTTCATGGGCCACTGCTTTCTTTCGCCAGGAGCCGAACAAAGTCAGGTCGTAGCTGACGTGGCGGGGGAATGGAGGAACGATAGGGCGTTGCCATGACTGGGCAAGCTCATCCGCTCTGCGGTTAAAGTTATATACCAGCCCCACTTTACAGTCCACCGTGTTCAGACCGGAGTTGGGATATTGGGTGTTTCCGTTGGAAAAGTGGCTTCCGGTAGCTCCTATCATCAGGTCGAACTTGGGGGAGAGTGCCCACTTTAAGTAGAGGTTCACATTGAGATAAGCATTCACTTTCGAGCCGATAATCTGGTTCTCCGGGTTGTCGTATTCATCGTAGGGTTTCCAGCCGAACGATGCGCCGAAGTTCCATTCATAGTTCAAGGATATGCGGGGGCTGAATTGGGCGATACGTCCCCCTTGAAACAGATAGACCGCCAGCGGGTTGCCCAGCTCTTCCGGATTGCCGAAGTTGAAATAGCCGACTCCAATCCCTTGATAGGCTCCTATATAAGCCTGGTCGGCAACGGTGTGGGGACGGAGCTGGAAGGAGTATTTCAGATGGCCGGCATAGGCATTTTTCATGGGCTTGTATTGGTGGTTGGAGTACTCCAGAAAAGGGTTGGTCTGAAAAATATAGCCAGCACGCCCTTCTACGCCTAATCTGTGGATGAAGCGCTGTGAGAAAGGGAGTGTGTCCCGTTTGTATTCCGAATGGCTATCGGATGTCCATTGTTGGGCGTATATTGTATCAGACAAGAAAAGTACCGCTCCTAAGAAAGCCAGTATTTTCCATATCTGCATGCTATTTTTCATATGCCGTGTCGGTCTTTCTTGTTTATAAATGTTCCGAGTGAAGTTTAATTTCGTGCAAATATAGTTTTTTTATCCTTTTGACATTCACAATGAGACAACTATTTGTAAAAAGAGGGGGGTAAAACTGAAATCGCCAATAGAATGGCCGACTTCGGTTTTACCCCCTCCTTATTCATTCACCCGGATGCTGTCTTATGATTCGGATGCTGGGTGGCGAGCATTATTTCCGGTCGTTCTCCCGGATTTCCACCCGGCGGATTTTCCCGCTGATGGTTTTGGGGAGCTCATCAACAAATTCGATGACACGTGGGTATTTGTAGGGAGCCGTCACTTTCTTCACATGGTTCTGCAACTCCTTGACAAGCCCTTCTCCAGCGCGTGCCTTGTACTCTTTTGCCAACACAATCGTAGCTTTTACCACTTGGCCGCGGATTTCATCGGGCACACCGGTAATGGCACATTCCACTACGGCTGGGTGGGTCATCAATGCACTTTCCACTTCGAACGGACCGATGCGGTAGCCGCTACTTTTGATGACGTCGTCGGCGCGGCCTACGAACCAGAGGTAGCCGTCTTCGTCCTTCCAGGCTACGTCTCCCGTGTAGTAAATGCCGTTGTTCCATGCCTCGTGGGTGCGGTTGGCATCGCGGTAGTATTCCTTGAACAATCCCAGCGGTTTGCCTTTGTCGGTACGGATTACAATCTGTCCCTGCTCACCGGCTTCCACGGAACGTCCTTTGTGGTCTATCAGGTCTACCTCGTATTGCGGATTGGGCAATCCCATGCTGCCGGGTTTCGGTTCCATCCATGGCATGGTGGCAACGGTAAGGGTCGTTTCGGTCTGTCCGAATCCCTCCATCAGCTTGATGCCCGTCAACTTCTTGAAGGTCTCGAATACGGCGGGGTTCAATGCTTCTCCGGCGATGGTGCAGTATTCCAGACTGGATAGGTCGTACTTCGTGAGGTCTTCGTGAATGAGGAATCGGAAGATGGTGGGCGGCGCACAAAGCGACGTGACGTGATAATCTTGTATCTTCTCCAGTATGGCTGCGGGAGTGAATTTCTCGTGGTCGTATACAAATACGTTGGCGCCGGCAATCCATTGTCCGTAGAGCTTGCCCCACACGGCTTTTCCCCAACCGGTGTCGGCAATGGTGAGGTGTAGGCTGCTCTCTTTCAGGTTGTGCCAGAAGCTGCCGGTGACGATGTGTCCCAACGGATAGGTGAAGTCGTGGGCCACCATTTTGGGCTCTCCGGTAGTGCCGCTGGTGAAGTACATCAGGGAGATGTCATCGTTCGTATTCGGATGTTCAGGTTTCACGAAAGGAGCGGCAGCCTCGATACCTTTGTGAAAGTCTTCGAATCCTTCGGGAACTTCCGGCCCGACGCTTACGAGGCGTTTCACAGAAGGAGACTCCGGCATGGCTGCCGTGATATGGTCGGTGATGACGCTTTCGCCGGCGCAGACTATCATCTTGATGTCTGCGGCGTTGCAACGGTATACGATGTCTTTCTTCGTCAGCAGGTGGGTGGCGGGAATCACCACTGCACCGAGTTTGTGTAGTGCCACAATGCTGAACCAGAATTCGTAACGGCGCTTCAGTATCAGCATCACCATGTCTCCGTGGCCGATGCCGAGGCTTTGGAAATAGGAAGCCGTCATGTCTGTGTACCGTTTCATGTCGGCAAAGGTAAATTGCCGGCATTCGCCCTGGTCATTGGTCCACAACAGTGCGGGTTTGTCGGGTTGCTCGGCGCCCCAGGCATCCACTACGTCGTAGCCGAAGTTGAAATTCTCCGGTACGTTTATCTTCAAGTTCTTGATGAAGTCCTCCTGTGAGGTGAAGGATGTTTGAGATAAAAATCTTTCTACCATAACTTTATTACATGATTACTGCCAGGAATTTTACAGTCTTTCCGTCAAGCGCCTTCATGCCGTGCGGCAGTTTGGAGTTGAAGTACAGACTGTCTCCTTCATTTAAGATTAAGTCTTTGCCGTCGATGCTGACCATCATACGGCCTTCCAGTACGAGGTTGAACTCCTGACCGGCATGGCTGTTGTAATGTATCGGCTCGCTGTCCGGTTTCGGTTCTACGGTCACAATGAATGGGTCTGCCGTGCGGTTGATGAAACCGGCTGCCAGCGATTGGTATTTATATGCCTTGGTACGTTCTATACTGGTTCCTTTTCCGGCACGTGTCAGGAAGTAGGAGCTCATTTTGGGCTCTTGCCCAAACATCAGTGCGTCCAGTGATATGCCGTAGTGCCGTGCTATCTTCTGTAGCATGCTGACCGAGATGTCGAATTCTCCGGTTTCGGCAAGGCGGTACTCTTCTGCAGAGATGTCGCAGTCGCGGGCGATATCGTCGGCAGTCAGTTCCAATACGTCACGCAGTCCGCGCAGGCGTTCGGCTATTTGTCTGATTTGTTCGTCCATAATTATATTTGTTTTAAATGGGTTGTTATTGAAATACACCGTTACACCGCAGGGCATTGGCATATTGGCACATTAAATACTCGCTTTGATGGCTTTAATCACAGTGGAGGTGAATCCTTCGTGTTCCAGTTCGTTGATTCCCTTGATGGTAATTCCTCCGGGAGTACACACCTTGTCAATCTCAACACTGGGGTGTGTGTCACTGTTCAGAATCAGCTCGGCTGCTCCCTTCACGGACTGTGCCACCATGCGCATGCCGTCTTTGGGGTAGATGCCCATTTCAATGCCGGCCTGCATAGCTGCCTGGATGTACTTCAGCACATAGGCGATGCCGCAGGAAGTCATGGCGGTGGTTGCCGCAATCTTTTCCTCGGGAATGAGCATGGCAAGTCCCATCTGGTTGAAAATGTCCAGCATCAGCTGCTCCTGCTCCTTGGTGGCATTGCGGCTGGCGATGAGTGTCATGCTTTCCATTTCGCTGATGGCTGTATTGGGAATAAGACGGAACATGGTCATTTCCTTGTCTGCTGCATAGTGTGTCAGTTCTTCGAAGGGAATACCGGCTGCAACGGAGATAAGAATCTGTGTGCCTTTCAGTTTCAATTCCTTTACTACAAGTTTCATCAGCCATGGCTTCACGGCAAAGATTATCATATCCGCACCGGTCACTGCTTCCTGATTGTCATTAGTTACTTGCAAAGCGGGAAATTCTGCTTTCAGTTTGTCTAATTTGTTCTGGGTGGGGTTGGAGACAATGATGTCACTGGCAGGGATGATTGTTCCTTTTGCCAGCCCGCGGGCGATGGAGCCTCCCATATTTCCGGCACCGATAATTGCTATTTTCATATTTTCTTGTTGTTAAAAGAGTTGTCTGTTGGCAAAGGTAGGTAAATTAAAGAACTTTCTTGAAGCGTTTCAAGAATTCCTTTGCTTCGTCCATGCTGAGGCACAGAGGCGGCAGCAGGCGGAGCACGTTCGTACCGCTTACGCCGGTGAATACATGTTGCTCTTTCAGCAGTCTTAGGCGCAGTTCCTTGATGGGGGCTTCAAATTCCAGTCCTATCATCAGTCCTCGTCCGCGAACGTCCTTGATTTGCGGGAGCTTTCTCAGTTCTGTCATCAGGAAGTCGCCGACTTGCGCTGCATTTTCTATCAGGTTTTCTTGCTCTATGACGTCCAGCACAGCAAGGGCGGCACTGCAAGCCAGGTGGTTTCCACCGAAAGTGGTTCCAAGTTGCCCGTATACCGGTGTAAACATCGGGCTGATGAGTACGCCTGCCATCGGGAAACCATTGCCGATGCCTTTTGCCACGG
>ENA-ORSM01001489-ORSM01001489.1-human-gut-metagenome-genome-assembly--contig:-NODE-1489-length-18306-cov-8.787080_pt1 | contig 18306 bp, 22 predicted proteins | sample MGYA00241903_ERZ509170 | MGnify/ENA primary metagenome ERZ509170 (study PRJEB26280, sample SAMEA2338784) | human gut metagenome | biome: human gut; feature: human-associated habitat; material: faeces...
CATCGGGGCCATGACCCACAGGTTCGCGTCGGTGGCGGCATCGGCTGCGGCCTTCTTCGCCGCTTCGAGCTTCGCGGCCAGGTCGGAAAGACCTCCATCATCCTTGGACAGCTGTTCGACCTTGGCATCGGCCTTCTGCTTGGCTTCAAGCGCCTTGGCTTCGGCATGCTTGGCCGCATCCAGCTTGGCTTGCGCGGCGTTCACCGCCTCGTCGGCCTTCGTCTTGTCGCCGGTCGCCGTGGCCTGCTGCTGCTTGGCCGCGGCCAGCTCCTTCTCGGCGGCCGCCTTGTCGCTCGCGGCCTGCTTCGCGTCCGCGTCGGCCCGATCGGCCTTCTTCTGCGCATCACTGATGGCGGTATCCGCCTGATCGGCCTTCTTCTGCGCGTTCGTGGCCTGCTTGTCGGCCGCATCGATATCGGTCTGGGCCTTGTCGGCGTCCTTCTGATGGGAGGCGGATTCGGCCGTGGCCTCATCCTTCGCAGTCTGTGCGGCCTGCTTGTCGGCTTCTGCCTTCGACTGGCCGTCGGAGGCCTGTTGCATGGCCTTGTTGGCGTCGTTGATGGCGTTGGAAGCGTTGTTCGCGGCCTGCTGGGCGGCGGCGATCTTGTCGGCCGTGTCGGTCGCATCCTGTGCGGCCTGCTGCTGGGCCTTGCTGGCATCGTCGTAGTTCGCCTGCGCCTGCTGCTGGTTGTTTGCGGCTGTCTGCTGCTGGGCGGCGGCGTTGTCGAGGTTCTGCTTGGCGGTGTCCAGTGCGGCTGCGGCGGCGTCGGCCTTGGCCTGTGCTTCGGTCACGCCGGTCGGGGATGCCTGTGCGATGGCCTGATTGGCTTCCGCTGTGCTCTGCTGGGCCTGTGCGACGCTGTCCTGCGCCTGTGCGATGGCCTGCTTGGTCTGGTTGTCTGTGGTTGTGGCTTCGTCGGCCATGGCGATTGCAGGCGAGGCGAGGGTGGCCATTACGGCTGTGCTTGCCACTGCGATCTTGGTGAGATTGCTGCGTTTCATGAAAGATCTCTTCTTTCCTTGGTCGTGTCTCTTTTGGGGTTTGTGTTCCTTGGGAGGCGTTGTATGTTTTCCACCTACAGATAGTAACATAAATTTTTACTAATGCAAATTGCTACCACTTTTTTTCGTCAGCAAGACATGTGCCTACCCGAAACACGCCGACCACGACAAAGCGAAAAACCAACAGCCAACACCCCCCGCCACAATGATACCGGAAACAAGAGCAGTCTGCTTCATATCACCCGGGGCATCCCCGGCAAAGGAACCTGGTCAGGCATGCTGTTACGCTCCCCCCGTGACCAGAAAACGCATAGTGTTCCCCTGACCGGTGCAAGTGAGGAGCGTGACCTCATCCTTGCCCTTATGGACGCGCAACGTTTTGGTCGCGGCGAGCTCAACCTTCAACCGCAAGGGACAGCAGAGTCACCCCATGATTCCTTTTTTATCGGCTGGAGCTTGATGTAACCATACGGTAGGAGGACCCATGACGATGGAATCCTCCTACCGTATAGTCAGGGAAACGTCCGTTTACCCGTGTCAGCAGGAGACTTACCCTCGGCGTTTGAACGCGATGCCGGCTCCGGTGAGGAGGATGACGGCTACCAGGCCGCCGATCAGGCCGAGCATGCCGCCGGTCTGGGGCAGTGTGGGCACAGGCGTAGGCTCGGTTTTGACCCGTTTCCAGACCGCGTACAGGTCCGCGCCCGCTTGGGGCACATCGATGATGTCCCCGGTCCGGAGGCTGGCGGCCGTGGCCTTCGGGTCCTGGCTCCATCCCTGGAATTCGTAGCCGTCGCGTGTGAACCGGTTGTGCGTGTTGCCGACGATCGTGTAGTCGCCGGCGATGGTCGTGTCCGTCCATTTCGGGTCGGCGGCGGATCCGGTGTTCGCGTGGTAGGTGACGGTCGTGTCCTCGCTGAAGCGGATGTCGTCGATCAGGTTGCCGTGGATCACCGAGTATTGTTTCACGCTCTTGAACGTGAAGCGGGTGACGGTGCTGGTGGCGACGTATCCGTCGCGGTCCGCGTAGCGTTCCCAGGAATTGTTCCGGGTTTTGACGGTGGGTTTGCCGGTGTCGTAGTCGAGGGTCAGGTCGCCGCGCGAGACCGCGGCCTCGTCGACCGTGCTGCAGAAGCTGGTGCCCGTGTCCCCGGCCTTGTCGTTGCCGGCGCCGTCCGCCAGACGCCGCGCCTGCTGGGCGACGCCCCTGAACGTTCCGCCGGCCGTCGGAGCGGGTCCGATGACCACGCTCATGCAGTCCGGGTTGTTCAGGAACTCCTTGCCTAACCCGTCCTTGGAGTTCGTGTATGAGGCGTGGGCCAGGTTCCAGTGGTAGGTGTGGCCGGGGACGGTTCTGATGTCCTGGTAGATGTAGGCGCCTTCCTGTTCGGCCACGATCTCGGAATACTGGTTGGCACGGCGGGTCTCCGGCACGTTCGGCCGTATGGCGTCCTGTTTGTCGCGTGTGCTGAAGCGCAGTTCGACGCTGCCGCGGCCGTCGGGCGAGTTGGCGGTCTGGCTCGACCGCCAACCGAATCTCTTCTGGTCGAACCCGTTGATCGTGAATGATTTCTGCGTGTATTTCGAATCGTCGGGCTTGCCGTTGGCGTCCTTCTTGATCCAGTCCACGCAGTCCATCCTGCCGTCGGCCGACAGGCTGTGGATCGCCACGTTCGACAGGCAGTAGCTTGGATAGTCGTTTGGGTATTCGAAGCTGCCGTTGACCAGACGATCCGGTAGGCCGTTCGCGTCCGGGTCGGTCGGCGTGGTGTTCGTCCGCTGCCATTGCGCGTACAGGGTGATGGTGCCCGTGGCGTCGGCCGGGATCGTGTACGAACCGGCCGGGATGCTTGCGCCCGTGCCGTCTGCCTTCGTGTTCCAGCCGGCCAGTGTGTATCCGCTGCGGGTCACGCCCGTGGAGGGTATGTCGATTTGGTCTCCGGGATTGCCGGTCATGTCCGTTATCGTGCCCCTGCCACCGTTGGCGTCGTATCTGACGGTCACGGGTGAGGCGGCGGTCTGGATTCCGTCGAGGGTGAGGGTTCGGGCCTGGTCGGTGCGGCCGCGGGTGGTGATGATCCCGGTCTTGGCGTCGAGGTCGTAGGCGACGGTCCATTGCAGGGTGCTGGTCGAGTGGGACGGAGTGGCGGCCAGCAGGCCGAACGCGTCCCGTTCGTCCATGGATCCGCCTGCCTCGCGCACGGCCGTGTCGACTTTTTTCCAGCGCCGGTCGGATTCGATCTCATGGTTCCAGGTCATCGTGTTCGTGGTGGTCTGGTACGTGTCCGTAGGACGGGTGACGTGCATTTTCCCGCCGTCGAATTCGATGGTGGCCTTTGCGCCGGTCGCGTCGGCCAATGCGTAGTGCAGTCCTCCGAGCGATGCGTACTTGTCGCCGTAGGCGGCGATGTCGTACCGGCCGAGCAGGCTGATTGCCTCGTCCACGGTGGCGGCTTTGTCCAGGAGGAGCCGGACGACGGCCAGCTGGCTGATGGACGGCTTGCCGTCGTTGGGCGCCTGCCAGCGGTGGATCTGCAGGATCGCCGCCGACAGCCCCTTCTCGTTGACTCCGTCCATGGTGGTCAGGGGCGCGATGTTCGCGCTCGTCTCAAGCTCGTCCGTGGTGGGCGTCGCGTTCGCCTTGCCGGTCATGACCGGGGCGACGCCCACGCTCCGATACCCATCCGTCGGGGCGGTGGCGACCATCATGCCGGGAACGGCCGGATACCAGTCCATGTTGCGGACCATGAGGTCATGGCCTGTGTCCGTGTCCGTGACCGCCAGCGTGGTGCATGCCTGGGTCGTGGACAGGGGTATGGGCTTGCCGTGGTTGAGGTTGGCCCGTAGCCAGGCGAGATAGTCGTCGTTGTCGCCGGCGTTCGCCGACAGGTAGTCGTCGAGCTTGTAGTCTCCCGTGTACCGGGTCTGGTACAGGTTGTCCATGATCCTGACCGGCTTTGTGGGCCCGTCCACGGCGGTCGTGGGCTTGGAATCCTCGGCCAGGGCGGTGACTGCGCCGGCCATCGAGGCGAGAAGCATGCCGACCGCCGTGATAATGGCGGCGACATGCTTGATCATGCTGCGGATGTTCATTTCAATCCTCCTCCGATTGCATGGAGGCGGAACGGAATGTCAGCCGCGCCTCCGTCGGCTGTAGGCGAACGACGCGAGGGCGAGGCAGAGAACCGCCCCCCCTGCTATCGACGCGATCGTGGAGGTCGCGCCGGTGGCGGGCAGTGTGGATGCTGGCGTGGGTTTCGGGGCCGGCGGGTTCTCGGCAGGCTTGCAGCTGGTGATGCTGGCTCCGGCCCATGGCGCGTTGTGGTGTTCGACCTTGTTGCGGAATGAGATGTTCCCGTTGGACCACAGGGTGCCGTTGGTGTCCGTGTCGACGGTCAGGTCGCCGAGGGTGAGGATCGAGCCGGGGAACATCTTCCATTGGCTGGATGTGTCCGCCCCGGGCACGAGTCCGTTGAGCCTGAACGAGGGGATGTCGTTGACGTTCCACATGAGGCGGCTGGCGAACCGGCGGTAGGCGATGCGCCTGTCCGTGTGGTCGTTGACCGGGATGCTGATGTCCTTGTCGTCCACGAACGTGCGGTACGAGTCGTACAAGGCCCACGGTTTGCCGGATCCGTTGATGTTGACGACGATGCTCGCGGTCGCGGGGATGCCGGTGAAGCTGAGGTCCCATTGGGTGACTCCCAGCGTCTGCTCCTGCGCGTCGACCCATGCGGGGTCGAGGTCGAACGTCTGGGTCTGGCTTTTCCCGTCGCCCTTGAAGGTGAGGATGCCCGCTTTGGACACGTTGGCCCGGGTTTCGGTCGGGTTGGTGAACGTGGTGTCCTTGTAGTTGAGGAACGTGGTCTGCGTGTAGTCGCCGGTCTTGGCGGCGGTGACCGTGCCGGTCTTCTTGAATCCCTTCAACGTGGCGTTCAGGCCGGTCAGGCGGGTCGTGCCGTCGTTCCAGTCGATGGTGGACCCGTTGCCCAGGGAGACGGTCAACGCGGCCTGTTTGCCGAGGCCCGATTGGATGGTCGGGACGGGGTCGGTGGCGGTCCGCTGGTATTGCATGATCGAGATCATGTCCCGGATGTGCTGTTCGTCGTATTTCTGGAATACGGCCGGTTTGGCGGCCGCCTTGAAGTTGTCGTAGGTGAACGGGGTGGTGATGGTGCCGCCGTCCAGCGTGCCGCCGGCCTTCAGCGTGCCGTCGATGATGTGCCTGTCGTCGGCGAGCATGTCGCTGCCGGAGCGTTTCAGGTTCACGTTCCCGCCCACGTTCATGAAGTCGGCGTTCTTGTCGGGAACGTAGCCAAGAGCCCAGGCGGCGATGCCCGCAGGCACGGTGGACGGCATGTTGGTGACGTTGCCGGCGACGACGACGCTGCCCTCGTTCTCGTACATGCCGGCCATGTCCAGGTTCCCGCCCGCGTAGATGCCGGTGTTGGAGCTGGTCGTGTTCCAGTCCGTGGTCGTGCAGTCGGTGCCGGGGATGTTCCCCTCGCCGCCGCCCGTCTCCGTTTTGGTCCATACGGCGTATACGACGATCGTGCCCGAGGCGTTCTCGGGGATCGTGTATTTGCCGCCCGGTTTCACGTTCTGGCCCGTCCCGTCCTTGGACAGGGACCATCCGGTCAGCGTGTATCCGGCGTGCGTGACCCCGGTTTCGGGCAGGGTGATTGCGTCGCCCGGTTTTCCGGTCGTGTCCTTGATGGAGCCGGTCCCGCCGTTGGCGTCGTACCGGATGGTCACGGCGGCCGGTTTTGTCGTCCCGCCTCCGTCGGCCCATTCGGCGACCTGTCCGGCCACCTGTGGGTCTCCCAACGTGTTGAGCCATTCGACGATCCGGTGCGCGGCCACATTATGCGCTTTGGGTGTGGTGTGGCGGTCGTCGGGAGCGGCATAGCCGTTCGCGTACGCGTCGGGCAGCCAATCCCACCATTGTTCGGCCACATTAAAGCCCTTGCCTTTGAACAGTTGGTAGATGACAGGCAGGTAGGGTTTCGCCGCGGTCACGTCCTTCGTGTTGAGCTTGGTCTGGGCAAGGACTTCGGGGATGTAGTCGTATTGGGCGGCGGGGAACGAGGCTTTGATCTTGTCGGCCGTCTCCTGCATGGCCTTGGCCTCCTTGTCGATCAGCGTGGGGTTGAGGCCTTTCTGGAAGTCGTTGCCGCCGCCGACCAGGATGACGCGGCGCACCTGCGACACGTCCGTGCCGGACTTCTTCAACCGGCTCAGGGCGATGTCTACCTGGTCGGAGTAGGTCTTGCCCTGGTAGACGAGGAAGCCGGTGCCGCCGACGGCGACGTTGAGGTCGGTCGCCCCGTCCGCATCGGACACGAGCCTCGACCAGCGGTTGGTGGAATCGACCTTGACTGCGGGGTTATTGGCGACGATGCTGTCGCCGATGTACACGTCCACCGGCTTCTCCTCCGCTATGGCGGGCATGCTTGTCGCGCCCAATCCCACAGCCAGGAGACCGATAGTGGTGATGCCGGCCGCCAGTCGGCCGGATAAGCTGGTTCTCATTGGTTCTCCTTTGTTTTTGGTCTGCTTTCCCCGGTCGTGCCGGTGGAATGAGCGGCACGCCGTGGAATTCGTGCCAGGCGTCGCGCGAACGGCCAGCCGGCCAGGAGCGTGCCTCCCATGACCGTCAATGCTGGGGTGCGCGCGTCCTTCGGCGCGTCCCGCTCGTAGGGGGCGGTCTGCGGCATGCGGGCACGCTCGCCGGTGACCAGCAGGCGTTGCGTGTTGATCCCGTACGGGGTGCAGGTGACCAGGGTCGCCAGATCTTGGCCTTTGACGATGCGCAGCGAGTCGACCTGTCCGGGATCCACGACGCGGATGTCCGTCACCTTGTAGGCGAGCGTGCGCCCGAGCGTGTGGATATAGAAGACGCTTCCTTTGTGCAGCTCGTCCAACCGGGTGAACATCTGCTTGTCCGCCAGTCCCCGGTGGCCGGTGAGCGCGGTGTGCGTGGAGGGGCCGCCGACCGGCAGGCTGGTGCCGTGCAGGTGGCCGGCTCCCATGTCCAGCACAGTGTCGGAGGAGCCGTGGCGGATGCTCAGGTCCACGCCGATGGACGGGATCGAAACCGATCCCATGACCCCGTCTCCCATGTCCAACGACTTGGTGTACGCCTTGTCGTCGGAACCGCTGAAATCACCCTGTAGCTTGTGGGTGAATGGATCCTCGCCCTCGCCTATGGTCGGCTGGCCGGATGCGGCCAGCGTGCGGTTGTAGGACCGGGCCCGTTCGAGCATCGATTCGAGGCGTTCCCTGGGCATGCCGGCGGCCGAGGCGTCGAGCGTGGCCGTGACCGCCGACTGTTCGTGGTCGAACGCGGCGCGCGCGGTGAGCGGAGGAACGATCAGGCAGGCGGCGGCGAGGGCGAGCACGGCGGACAGGACGGTCCACATCATCGAGCGGACGCGCGTCCTTTTCCGTCGTCTCGTTTCCACGCGGGACATGGGAGGCGTGAGGACCCGGTCGAATTCCGGGATCACGCCGTCCGTGCCGTGTGTGGTGCCGCCGTCGGCCATTCAATCCGCTCCGGTCACTCGGCGGACTGGACGGTGCGGCGGCGCAGCGCGTAGGCGCCGCCCGCGCCCAGGGCAAGCAGGCCGGCCATGGCCACGGTGATCGTGACGCCGGCCGCGCCGGTCTGGGCCAGCTGGCTGATGGAGTCGAGGTTCTTGACGGTCACGGCGCCGTCCTCCGCGAGGTTGGCGTTGTCGCCGGTCAGTCCGGCGTTCAGGCCGGTGCCCTTGACGGTGGCGGTCTTGCCGTTCTTGATGGTGATGGTGAACGCCGCGGGCGTGGGCAGGTAGCCGGACGGGACCGTGGACTCCTCCACGGTGTATGTGCCGTCGCCCAGGCCGTCGAACGCGAGATGGCCCTGCGCGTCGGTGAGGCGTTCCGCGCCGGCCGCCTTCGCCGCGGCCGCGGTCTTGGCGTCCATGTCCGACCATTTGCCGGAAGCGGCGTCGAGCTTCATGTACTTGCCGGACTGGTTCTTGATGACGAAGCCGGCGCCCTTGACCGCGGTTCTCCCGTCGGCCTTGACCTTCGTGAGGTCGAAGTCGAAGTTCGCCAGGGTGACATCGTCGGCCGCGGTCTTGGGCTTGTCGGCAAGCGTGGCCCTGACGGTGCCTGTGTTGTGGGGGTCCTTGTCGGTCACGGTCGCGTCATAGGAGATGACGACCGTCTTGCCGTAGGTCGCGTCCGACAGGTACGAGTCGCCGGTCAGCGTGAAACCGCCGTCATGGTTCCAGGTGATCGCATTGCTGGGCACGGCCACGGCCGCCTGGTCTCCGACCTTGATCTTCAGGCTGTTCCTGACGATGGTGAGGTTGGTTGGCTGGTCCGTGTATGAGAGCTTGGTCGGGTTCGCGCTCTTCTGCGGGATCTTGAAGGTTGCGGTGTAGTGGACGGTCTTGCCGATGGTCGTGTCGCCGGAGCCCTCCTTGTCGACGCTGATCGACGTGGACTTGATGACCGCGGTGCCCAACGCCTGATGTTCCAGGTCCTTGCCGTCGATCTGGGTGCCCACGATGATCGGCAGGCCGTCCGAATCGACGACCAGGTACAGGCCCTCGCCCGGCACGTTCAGGGTCAGGCTGCCGGTGTTGCTGGTCTGGCCTGTGACCACGGCCCCGGCTTGTTCGCGGCGTCGGCCAATGCGTTGGCGACGGTGGAGAGCTTGGCGGCCTGGGTGGTCGCCGCGAGCGTGCCGGCCTCGTCAAGGCCCTTCGCGGTGTCCACGCTCAGCCCGGCCTTGGCCAGGGCTGCCTTGAGCCATGCCTGCGTGCCGGCCGCGTTGGTCACGTTCGTGCTGTCGATCTTCCCGTTGGCGTTGGCGTCCGCGTAGCCCGAGTAGTCGCCGATCTTGTAGGCGGAGAAGGTGTGGTTGGCGAGGGTCTCGTCGGCCGGGGCGGTCAGGGTGATCGTGCCGGCACCGGCGGCCATGGCCGTGCCGGACAGTCCGGCCATGCCGCCCAGCAGGACGACGCCCGCCAGTACGGACGCGGCCAAGCGGCGCGTGCGTGTGTTATCGGTGAGGATGTTGCTCATTGTGTTCCTTTCCTTGGTCGGGGCGAATCCCGTCTGGATCCGCCCCGACCAAGGAAAGGACGGGAAGCGGCCTCATACCGGTGGATGCGGCATGGTTGGCATCCAACGGGTCGAATCCGGCGACGTTCACCGCGGACGGCCTGTATTTGCCCGGCTTCAGACCGAACTCGTTTATCGGCTTCGGCGTACGGCTGATGGGAATGGTCGTCTTCGTTTTTTCCAACGTACATGCAAAATCGGTTGATTCCAACATTTTTTCGGTATTTACCAAAGTTTTTGAATAAAAAAAATAGGGATGCCTTTCGGCATCCCTTGTTGATTTGACTTCCTCCCGGTGCTTTAACACCGGGAGGAAGTCAACTACCATGTTCGCCCTTAAACCATCTAAATGGATCAGGACTCTGGCAGCTTCCTCTCGCCTGTGGCTGGTTCAATAAATGCCATGGGAATTCTTTGGAAAATCAGCAAATGGTATAACCGGTATCAGTTCTTCATGTGGGCTTCAGGAGTACTGACCGCGATAGCCGCTCCCCTGATCGGCTACGCCACCTATTTCCTCGGTATCAACAACCAGCATGCGGAACTCGTCTCGGACAGTCCCGAATACGCGAATGACATAACGGCCGGCAGCCTCATCCAATGGTTGACCGGCCAAGCACACAGCTACGGTCGAATCCTCGGCATCATCGCCATCATCGGCACACTGCTCATCATCTTCTGCATCACATTCACCATCATCGACTGGATCGGCCAAAGAACCGAAATCAGCGGCACCGACCAATCCAGCGAAATACGGGAAAAAGGCCGGCGCAAAGCCGAGACGGAAGAACAATACGATGACTACGGGCAGCCAGCAGAATACTGATCACGCGCCTTGCCAGTGGTCTGCCGGTCGGCTCCGACCTCGAATACGCCGACGAAATCACCCTCGGCCGAACCCCTAGCCGGCCGTAGCGAAGCCTAATGATGTTCTCCTTTTGCCCAGTCGGTTAGCGTGTCTAACGTATCGATTCCATCCTGCCGATGCGTCTGATCCAAGCTCGACCAATAGTCGGAATCTGCAGCAAGTAACTCATGCAAGCGCAAAATTCGTTTGCGGTCATTGGAACTATGGAGCCTTTTTGCTTCCTCATCTGGACTGTCGATTAGAGAGAGCAGCAATGCAGCGTCAATGAGATGGCGGTCTCTTCTAGCTGTCTTATCGACTTCCCACGCAGCGCTCTTCAGCATCAATGCGCCGAGTAGATCAGGAATTGCGATGGATGCGGATTGCTGGTCATATCTAAGTTGAAGTCGCATGCTTCGTTTGATGGCCTGACCACCTCCGGGCATACCGCATAATCTCATTCCCGAAAGAGTGGCACCTTCTCTTTTTTTCTTTCCGTACAGATAATCCGTTACCAGTATGTCCACTTTGTCGTGGGCAGGGTTTTCAAATCGAGTTGCATATTTAGTTAGGGCGTCTTTTTGCAACCTGTATCCCATAGTGGCAAGATAGCTTTCCATCTGTGTGGCTATTCGATCATAGGTCAGGATATTCAATAAAAAGTCAGCGTCGGTGGTAGGGCGGACAGGAAGCCCATGGAGCATGGCATGCGCTTGAACCATCAGACCGCCAGTGAGTAGCCATTCATCAGACGTAAAATGCTGAGCGACGGCAAAGACCGTACTCCACGGTTGAGCCTGGGCCGAAATATCGATTGTATTCATCGGCTGTCCTTACCCTTGTTATCGGATTGGAAACGGGATAGTAATTGCGTGAGCTTATCAAAACCGGCACCGCATTCTCTGACATCTAGTGAATCGGCGAGATCGGCTGAGCATACTCCGATTGGCATATTTCCGGAACCATTCGGAATGTAGGAGGATACATGCAATCTGACGTTTGCGGGTTGAAAGTCAGAACGCAGTTTTGCCTGTTCGACTATTCGCTGCAGATCGCTTTCCAGCAGATATCCTTCCACGTCGCTTGTTTCAGTCAAATTGAACTCTGCAGCCAGCTCGCCGGTGCCTGCGGATAAACGTATCTCCTGAGTTACCTTCTCCAGTCGGCTCTCTCTGCACCACATGGAACACAGTCTTGCCCTATTTCTGCACAAGGAGACCAAATCAGTTGCATTCAATGTCGTTAGACGTTTTTTGAGCTGATACTTCTCCGAAGCGCTGAGCCAGTTAACGCTCTCTCCGGAGATCATGTACAGCGAGGCAAAGGCAATACGGGGAGAGAATGTGCGTCCTCGCTTGCGGTCAACGTGATTGAGTCGTCTAACGGATTCGTTGGTTATGTAAAGACGGTCTCCCTCTTTGACTGCATTCAGAAGATGCTGACTGACCAGTGAGCGAATCCTTCGATCACCTACGCCGAGTTTTTCGGCGGCCTCTTGAGTAGTCAGTAAAGTCTCTGCTGTTTCTATAGCCATATTGCAAGTATATACTCAAATATTCCGCATTGGGACTATTTGAGTATATATCGTGTAGGCATTCTGAGCCACGCTCGATTTAGCCTCCTAGCCGGTCGTAGCGAAGCCTGATTGTGGTTTAAACGCTTCGGCGTTCAAATTGCGTTTCCATATCTTCGTGGCTCATTGTGTCTAGAACGGTTTCGCGCGGCAATTTCGATATGAGTGCCTGAGCTTCTGCGAAAGCCTCTAGCTTCGCGCGTTTGTGAGAGTTGTCCTTAATGTCTGCATCGTGTTCCGCTGTCTTCGATTTCGTGACGCTCATTGCTTTGTCCTTTTAGTCAATCCGCGGACTTCCATATGATGTCAGCAGCCCCGTCATCCTGTTTCTGCCAGCGACTTATTCCATTCAGATCTATTTCCGTCCATTCGCCGGTCGGCTCCGACTTAGCTCCACCGTTTTGCCGTGAGGGTGCCCCCGCCTTTAGGCGTGGGGAGGATGTTCACGCCGAGCGCGGCGTTGTTCTGATGCTTGGTGAGTGTTACACCCGTCTGGTCGAATCTGGTCACTTGTCGTTCTCCTGTCTGTATTCGGCCACATGCAGTGGCTTGGTGTCGGTAATCCCCTGCGCTTTCGCCTGTTCCAGCAGCCATGCCGCGTCGGATGGACGGCACGCGCCCTTGACGCCCGAACGTTCGTCCTTAACGTGGCCGCGCGTTCCGTTCCGCCGATCGGCCACCGTGTACGCGAGCAGGCCGTCCGGCAAGGCGAGACGTTCGCGTACGCACACCACGTACCGTCCGTCGCATTCGAGTATCGTCCACCAGTACCGGTTCTCATGCGCGGGGGAGGAGAACCTGACTCTCACTCCGCGAGTTTCCAAGTCCGGCTCCTTTCCAAGACGAGATGCCGCTGGGTCAGCTCGGAAAGCCGGTATGCCAGCCACTGGGCGGCCTCCAGGGCGTCCTGCGGCACGGCCCTCCACGACCCGGACATGATGTCGGTCATCGTATCGAGGTATTCGTCGTATGCCTGTTCGACGCTGCCCGGCAGCTGTCCCACGTACACGGGTCCGTCCGTTCCGCTGCGCACGCCAACGTAGTCCATTTCGCCGGCCACGATGTCGTCGTAGGCGTCGTCCGGCAGTCCGACCAGCGGGCGCACGTCCGAGACGACGGTCTTTTCCGTGACCGTGGTCGTGCAGATGACCGGCATGTCGCAGGCGGGGGCGAACGGTTCGCGCGGGTCGTCTAGAATCCCCGCGTAATCGACCATGCACTGGGCGGCGTGATGCCAGTCGCATGGCGTGAAAACGTCGATGAACACGCCCGTCCTGACGTCGGGTGGAATGCTCAGGAACACCTCTTTGGCGACCGTCTCAAGTTTCCTGTCCCCCATCGGGGAAGTCCTTTCTAATAGTGGATGAATTGCAGTTGCTTCGCCTGTTCTGCGGTGAACGTACGACTGAACGGCTTGCCGTTGTATGCGGCACCGCACTCGGACGTAGTGAAGGAACCATTATGTCCAGTTCTGCCCATGCGGACCATTGCTCCCGGTCTGGAACCAGTTGGACGGACAGGATAATCGGGATACGGGCGTCACTCTCCCTTACCGTCTCCATCAAAGCTGAATCGTCTTCAAGACCCGGATTCACATGGTCGATAATCAGAAAGGAATCCGGCTCTTCCAAGATGGACGTGGGATCGTTCACCGGAATCACACCTTGCACGGGCTTGGTATAACCTCGATCCACATACCCGTCAAACATATAGACCCGTTGCCTCATTTCGTTGAGACCAGGTATCAGGGTGTGTGTCAGCCACCAGGTCTTGCCGCATCCCGCGCCACCCGTCACCAGTAGGTTCCCATCGGAAACCGGGTTCCATGTCGCAACGCCATCATCGACCAATCCGATTGTGAGGCTTTTCACCATGCGCAGCTCACCTCCATCCAGATAAGCCCGCGCCCGTCCACAATCGATTTGAACTCGTCTATCCGCCAGCGGAGCGCGGCCGAATCGACCTTGAATGATTCAAGCCCGCCGTCACGCAACGATTCGAACAACGCGTCGGCCTCGGCCCGGGTTCCGAACGGTTCCGGCCATGCGACCCATCGGCCGGGGTGGCATGGCAGCCAGCGTGCCAGCTCTTCGTATTCCTCCTCGTTCAATTTTCTGTCTCCTTATCCGCCGGATGCCGGATACCGGCCTCTCGATCCAACCTGTTGACAATGTCCTGCATGCCCGGGTGGTACCGTTCGATCAGGAGCAGTCCCCGATGATGGTCGTTGCGAATCGAAACCCATGTTGGGCAATAGTCCAAGAACTCGTCGGCCTGCTCGTTCAGCTTCAGCATCCCATTCCGACGTATGATCGTGTAGCCTTTCGAAGACACGGTGAATATGACCGGCTTGGACCATGGAAGACCGACCCCGAAAATCGAATCCATACAAACCTGCGCATTCCAGAATTCCGGGACCCCCGGAAGGTCTTCAGGCATCCAAAGCGCAACTATGACAAGAAGAAAAGCGCCTGAGAATAAACCAATGCAGAGCGCGAGTGCGGAATTATCCGGATCCGCTTGGAAAGGCAATACCGCCAAACGCTTTTCCCAGAACGATGGGGGAATCCGTATGGACAGGATGATGACCCATATCTGGCCCAGTACAAACAGCAGGCGCGATACCGAACCGACGATTTCCGAACCGGACAGAGCTTGTATCAGCAATGCCATGACATCATATCTGACGATAACAAAATCGAGGACGAGCAGCGATAGCACTACTGCCGTAATCAGCGTATAAACGGCGATTCCGACAGCCCATTCCCCGATCGTCCGACCCCACAGCATGAACGCGGGGGCGATGGCAGCGCAGACGACTATCGTCAACGCGACGATATGGGGCGGATCAATTCCTTTTCTCATCATGTCTCTCATTCTTGTGGTCGCGGACGATGAGGATCATCCAGCCGAAGCACGGGAGCATCCGGTATTCGCCGGACCGGGTCAACGCGGCCGCCAGGCGTTCCGCGCCGGGGCGGGTGGTCCATTCCCTTGAATCCTCGTCGTAGTCCTCGGCGATCCAACCCTTCTTCAACAGGCCGTAATGCGCCTTCTTCCACGCCCAGCTGACGATTGCGCCGAACAGATTGCCCGTCAGATACAGGAGCAGGATTCCCAGTATGATCGCGAACGGGGTGAGCACGCCCCACCAGTACCCGTCCATCAGAACCGCCCCAACCGGTGCAGGGCTTCGACCGAATGGATGCGGGCCTGTTCGCCGCCCGCGCCCTCAATGGCGTTCACGGCCGTCCCGTTCTCGTCCGGCGAGGCGAACATGGGTCGGCGCAGCTCCCCGTACTCCAGCTCGTAATCGGTCGGATCGTGTTGGGCGGCGAGCCGGGCCAATTCCCTGACCTCCTCGCCGGACAGGATGATCTGCTCGGTCTCCAGGCCGTCGAGCAATTGGCTTATCGTCCAATCCCCCGTCGCGGGATCCCGCCACGCTTTGCACCATTCGCCCAGATATTCGAAATCCTCCGGCGGATGCATGTAGTCGAATGCCATGATCAGTTCCTTTCCGTGGGATCCGGGTCCGGATCCCATCCGCGTATGCGTGCGATGAGCCGGCAGACGCCGGCCGGCATGAGCAGTATGAAAAACGTGGCGGCGGCGGCCTGCGAGATGGCGGTCATGATGCGGATGCCGGACAGGAGCCGCAGCAGGAGCGCGCCGCCCAGGGTGGCGAGGGCGCCGAACGCCATGAGCAGGAGCGCCATGGCGAGGCCGGCGGCCAGCAGTCCCGGCTCCACGCCCGCCGCCGGCCGGGGCTCCCCCATGTGTCGGGATGATGCGCCGTACCTCATCGTCGTCCGCCTTTCACATGCCGCCGGCGTCCGAGCTGTCCGATATAGGAGAGCGTCCATTCCCCGGCGTCCCGCGTACGGTCGAGTGAATTTTCAACGTTTGCGCTTTCGTTGTTCGTTGTCGTGTTTGGTGTCCGTCTTGTCGCCTGTTTCTTTTCCGGCGAAGGCGAGCACTATCGTGCAGATGAGGCACGTGATGAGGATGAGCGTGGTTCCTGGGTCGATTGCCATCAGGCTCGCTGCCCTGTTGTTTGATGTTTTCCGAGCATGATTGGTGCCTTCTACGAAAATTTTATGTGGACTAATTCAGTATAACAGGTATTGCCGATTCCGCGACATCACGGCTTCTCGCCAAAACGGGAGGCCGGACCCCTAGAATTGTCTCCGAACGACAATATGCCTGTTATACTGAATATGTCCACATAGAAGGAGAGTTCCAATGACCAACCAAAACAAGTCAGCCCAAGCCCGCCAACGACGCCGCAGCTCGGACGGACGATTCGCGGACGAAGACAAGCAGGACAGCCTCCCCTCCGACACAAAAATCCAACAGGTGGCCAGCCTCCTCACCGACGACACGGAGCCTGACTTCAACCAGCTGCTCACAGCCACCGGCGCATTCGACGACCCCTACGAGGCACGCCATATCGAATTCGACATGCCCGACGGATCCACCCTCAACGGCTACGCCTTGGACGATGGGCGAATCGACCGCAACAAGGTGCCGGCCGGCTGGCACGCCTACTCCGTAATGGAAAGCGACAGCGACGAAGACGGGGAAACCACCCTGTCCATCGACCATGACGGGTACGTGAACCACAGGATGGACTTCATCACCACCGAAGACCTCAGCCAACGCATAGACAGCGGCCAACTGACCGAAATCCACGGCGACGACTGGGGCTTCACCGACAACGACCTCGTGGACGATCTCGCCGAAAAATCCGGGGATGACGACTTCGACCTCGACACTGAACTGGAGGAGAAACGCCACGACATGATGGATTCCGCCATCCGAGACCAGATCTTCTTCAAACCCGACGAGGAGAACATGACCGCGTTGAAGGCCGCCGCATGGCAGACCATCAACCACGACGAGCAGAACAAGGGCGAATCCACGATCGGCGACCTGCGCATAGCCCCATCCATCAACCCCCACGACCTGCATCTGGAAGACATGAGCGAGGAACAGATCAAAGAGGCCCGCAAGTACGGTGGATGGGACCCCGACAAGCACAAGTACGTGCACTTCAACCAAGACGGCGACTTGGAAGGCCTCACCGAGAAACAGGCTGACAAGCTGATCTGGGACAACCGGCAGCGCATCCTACAAGCCGTCCGCGACGACGAGTCCGCGAACTTCAGCACCGTCAACCTGCTGCATAACTGTTTCAACCGTGAACGGCAGGTGCGTGAACACGACTATAGGACCCCGGACGACAACCGATAGAAAGAAGTGGCAAGAAATATGGCAAACGCCATCAATGATATGGAACGCAAACTCAACGAGAACGAGACCCACGCCGATCCGAACGCGAAGACCGAGGACATGAGGCAGCAGCCACCATCGGTCAAACCGGCTGGCCGTCGCCGTCACCCTGTGAAAAAGACCCCAACGGTCAAGGTCGAGGCAAAGACCGATGTGGAAGATAAGGAAAAGGAGAGCAATTCCCTGTCGCGTCCGTTCGCGTGCATGCTTCCCGCCACCGTCGAAGAGTTCCTGCACGCCGCGATGATCCAGATCATGCAGGGGCTGGGAATTCTCGCGCTCATCGTCACGTTTATCCTGATTGGTCAGACCGCTTTGGCGGCGCTGACGTTGCTAAGCCTCGTCGCGTTCCTCGGCTGGCGTTTCGCCACCTATGATTGGGTTCCCGTCGAGACCTTGCGCCGTTCAGTCGAATCCCAGTACGGGATCGCGGTGCTGAGCGTCATCGACTCCGATGACGTGAACATTCCGGTACGTCTCGTCCATGAGGGGCACCGGTATGTGATTTGGTATGCGAACGGACTTAATAGCCGAGTGAACACGACCAATCTGATTCCTTCGCGAGGTCGCATTGTTTTGACCGACTCGAATTATGAGGTTTTGCCCGCGATGGAGGTTGCTGCGTGACCCGTACCCTGTTCGTCGGCGACCTGCATGCGAAAGCAGACCTGTTGCCGCTAATCACCCGAGTCGCCAGACGAGAGCATGCGGAACGCATCGTGCTATTGGGCGACATCTGCGATGACTGGAACGTGTCGAACAACGGGCTGGTCCGGTTCTTCGATACGTTTGCCGCATGGTATCGGCGTGAATCCCTTGAACATGAGGTGGTGCCGCTGCTCGGCAATCATGATGTGCCGTACTTCCTTAAGCAGGGCTCCACTTCCTATGCCCGGGTGCGCGCTATGGCGTCCGGGTTCAAGCCGGGCGCGCACCGTAGGGTGCATGAGCTGATGCAGGATATTCCGTTCCATCTCGCGTGGACGGATGGGAATATCCTAGCCACGCATGCAGGTCTCACCCGTGCATGGGGCCGCAGACGGCTTGGCGTCGATTACATGAACAAGCCGGTTGGGGAGATTGCCGACCGTCTGAACCAGATGCTTCTTCACCCGACTTCAATGGTGGTACCCATGTTGGATATCGGCCCGGCGCGCGGCGGCGCAGGAACGCCTTCTCCCCTATGGTGTGATCGCAGCGAGTTCGCCGAAGACGGGGACATGCACCTGACTCAGGTGGTCGGGCATACGCCTGTTCCGACTGTATTGCTTGAGCATGATGCGTGGTTCTGCGACACTTTCTCCACGATGAGCAACGGTACTCCCATTGGCGACGGGTCTCTGCTCATGTATTCGGAGAGCGGATTCTATCCAGTGCCTCTTCTTGGCTGATTTGCTTTCGTCCGGCCTGCTTCCTTTTTTCAACTTGTCACGCTGAGGATTCTCCCGCCTCTTAGCGGAGCGTAGGCGGGAGA
>ENA-ORSM01001495-ORSM01001495.1-human-gut-metagenome-genome-assembly--contig:-NODE-1495-length-18280-cov-12.480494_pt1 | contig 18280 bp, 16 predicted proteins | sample MGYA00241903_ERZ509170 | MGnify/ENA primary metagenome ERZ509170 (study PRJEB26280, sample SAMEA2338784) | human gut metagenome | biome: human gut; feature: human-associated habitat; material: faeces...
TAGAGGTAACTAAACAGGCTAACAAACGACTGAATGCTGCGAAAAACAAACTGGTTCCTACTAAGGAAGAATTGTTTCCCAACACTAAATTTGTAGAAAACCGCTTTATTGCACAGTTGGAGGTAAACAAACAACTGCTGGAGTTTTCGAACAATCAGAAGAAAACTTGGGAGAATGAAGCTGATTTCGTAAAGACTTTATGTGATAAAATCTTAGAAAGCGATATATATAAGGAATATATGGCCAGTGAGACTTCTTCGTATGAGGAAGACCGTGAATTGTGGCGCAAGCTATATAAAAATATTATTTTTAATAATATCGAACTAGATCAGGTTTTGGAGGACCAAAGTTTGTATTGGAATGATGATAAGGAAATAGTGGATACCTTTGTGTTGAAGACCATCAAGCGTTTCGATGAGAAGAATGGTGCAAAACAGGAATTGTTGCCGGAATTTAAAGATGAGGAGGATCAAGACTTCGCACGCCGTTTGTTCCGTCGTACTATCTTGAATGCCGATTATTATCGTCATCTGATTAGCGAAAATACAAAGAACTGGGATTTAGACCGTGTGGCTTTCATGGATGTGGTTATTATGCAGATCGCTTTGGCTGAAATTCTGAGTTTTCCCAATATTCCGGTCAGCGTATCACTGAATGAGTACGTAGAAATAGCCAAACTGTACAGCACCCCGAAAAGCGGTGGCTTTATTAACGGAACTTTGGACGGAATCGTTAATTCATTGAAAAAAGAGAATAAGCTAACAAAAAATTAATATCTTTGTTTGTTATTGAAGAATAACAGCATTATAAACTAAAAAACATAGAAAGTATGAACTTATTATTTGTATTTCTGCAGGCAGGGGGTGGTGGAGATTACTCTTTCCTGATTATGATGGTAGCCATTTTCGCTATTATGTATTTCTTCATGATTCGTCCTCAGAATAAAAAACAGAAAGAGATTGCTAATTTCCGCAAGAATTTGGAAGTGGGTCAAGAAGTGATTACTGCAGGTGGTATATACGGAAAGATAAAAGAAATAGAAGATAATACAGTTGTTTTGGAAATTGCATCAGGCGTTAAGATTAAAATTGATAGAAATTCTATCTTCGCTAATGCTGCATCCAACCAACAACAGGCAAAGTAAATGACATGATAACATGTTCGACAAAAGGAACATACGTATTTACTATTTAAAGACTTTAGAGAGAATCAGAAGCTTCCTGCTTAGCCGTAATAGCAGGGAGTTCCTGATTTTCTTGTTTTTTGTATTTGTATCTTTCTGCTTTTGGTTGCTTCAGGTGTTAAATGATGACTATGAAACGGAATTTTCCATTCCGTTACGGTTGAAGAATGTACCTAGTGATGTGGTGTTGACCTCCGAACTTCCTGATGAACTGCGTATTGGCGTGAAAGACAGGGGGACTGTATTGGCTAACTATATGCTGGGGCAGACATTTTATCCCATTGTTGTGGACTTCAAGGACTATGAGGATAAAGGGAGCCGTGTCCGGATTCCGGTTTCAGCTTTAATGAAAAAGATTTCGGTCCAGTTGAATCAGACAACCAAATTGCTGACCATACGGCCGGATACTGTGGAGTTTATTTATACGAAAGGGAAGGCAAAGAAGGTGCCCGTGAAGTTACAAGGCAAGGTGGCTTTAGACCGCCAGTATTATATCTCGGATATCATTTACTCGCCGGATTCAGTGATGGTTTATGCTCCTCAGGAGATTTTGGATACCATCACGGCTGCTTATACACAGGCATTGAATTTTGAAGATGTGGCAGATACCATTCGTCGTAGGGTGAATCTGGCCGATGTACGCGGAGCGAAATTTATTCCCTCTTTTGATGATGTGACTTTATTGGTAGATATCTACGCTGAGAAAAGTGTGGAGGTGCCTATACGTGGCATCAATTTTCCGCCCGACAAGGTACTTCGTACTTTTCCTTCCAAGGTTCAGGTGACTTTTCAGGTAGGTCTGAGTCATTTCAAGTCCATCACTTCCGAGGATTTCTTTATCGGGGTGACTTATGAGTCTTTGTTGAACAATAAGGGGGAGAAGTGTCCGGTCAATCTCAAATCCATCCCCCGATATGTGAACCATGTTCGTTTGAATCCCAAAGAGGTGGATTATTTGATAGAACAACGAATTAAATTCAATGATTAAGATAGCGGTTACCGGTGGCATCGGCAGTGGAAAATCATACATTTCCCATTTGTTGGAGAATATGCATATCCCTGTGTATAATGCGGATAATGAAGCGAAACGTCTCACTACTTCTGATGCCGGAATTCGTGGGGAACTGATCGCTTTGTTAGGTGAGGATGTTTATAAGGATGGTCTGTTAAACAAGCCGTTGTTGGCTTCCTATCTGTTTTCCGATCCGGCGCATGTGCTCCAAATCAATTCCATTATCCATCCCCGGGTACGGAAAGATTTTACCGTATGGGTGGAACGTCAGGAAAATTGTGAGATAGTGGGTATGGAATCGGCTATTTTGTATGAGGCTGGTTTTCAGGATACGGTAGATGCGGTAATAATGGTCTATGCACCTGTAGAACTGCGTATACAGCGTGCCATGTATCGTGACGGAGCCAGCGAGGAACAAGTCCGGGCACGTATTGCTGCCCAGATGGATGATGAAGAAAAGCGTCGGCGGGCCGATTTCACGGTGGTGAATGACGGGGTGCAATTGCTCATACCCCAGTTGAACAGAATAGTAGAACAATTAAAAACCGAAAAATTCATACTATAAATTTGGGAGTTTCATTGGTGAATTGTACTTTTGCTTCCTCAAACCATAAATATAAAATAGAATAGTATGTTAAAGACCATTTTATCAATCGCGGGCAAACCGGGATTATATAAATTGATTTCTCAAGGAAAGAACATGTTGATTGTAGAAACAGTTGACGCAGCTAAGAAAAGAGTTCCTGCTTATGCTCATGACAAAGTTATCTCATTGGCGGATATTGCTATGTACACAGATGCGGAAGAAGTGCCTTTGAGCGAAGTGCTGGAAGCGGTAAAGAAGAAAGAGAATGGAGCGGTTGCTTCTATCAATTATAAAAAAGCATCAGCCGATGAGTTGCATGCTTATTTTGCAGAAATTTTGCCAAATTATGATCGTGACCGTGTTCATAACGGGGATATCAAGAAACTGATTTCATGGTACAATATTTTGGTAAACAATGGTATTACTGAATTTGTAGAAGCTCCGGCAGAATCTGCCGACAAAGTGGAAGAAGCTGCTGCTGAATAATTGAAATAAAGCGAAGGGGAAAAGCCCGTCAAGCAGTTTACAATCTGCTTGACGGGCTTTTTGTTCATCGGCATTATTGGTAAAAGAAGTAGGATATCTTACTTCTTTCAGTGGAATATGATCATAGATCGTGCTCTATAAAGGATACCCTGAAAAATCCTTCAAATCCTTCAGACTTCCCGCAAACGCCTTGTTCGTGGGCATTTCGGCTGAAGGATTGGGTTCGGGAATGTGCTTCAGTCGGGGATTGGAATCCTTCAGCCGAATCGGTGTTTCTCTGATTCTCAGGGAATCGTTTTTCCTGAAGGATATTTTTCGGCTGAAACATTTCGCGATGTATATCTTTCAGCCGGAATGTCGGCGGGCAGGGTGTTTGCGGAGTAGCTGAAAGATCTGAAGGAAAAATAAGGAGTTTCGGCATGTAGATGCCATTATGGAAAAAACAACAGGTCAAATTTTAAAAAGCTCTTGTTCTTTCAATGAAAACGTCTTGTTCTTTTTTTTAAAGACCTTGTTCTTTTCAGAAAAGAACAGGACGTTTGAAAGGTTAGTAACCTGCATGTCGGAAGGTTAGTAACGTGTGGGGCGACACGTTACTAATGTGTGGGTTGTAAGATTAGTAATGTTACAGGTGAAAGATTATATATCTTACAAGTGATACATATCATACAGGTATGAAGTTTCAGTATATGTTTGATAATAAAACAGTAGGTTATCTTTTTTTACGATTATCCAGTTCAATGAACTCTTTTCGGATGAATAAGTTTCTTATGTTTTTCAATATGGCAGATTTTTCAACTTCGATAGTCTCGGTGTCACAGCCTTTCAACCCTTTGTAACATTTTACTTTCATATAGGTATCGTTTTGATCGATATTTCTTTTTCAGATCACCGGAGTGTTTCAATTCGTTCTGCTGTTGGTCAGCGCAAGGTTCACCACCTGCTCCTCTCCGCCACGCAGCTCGGTCAGTCCGTCAGGGATGGCATAGGTGATTATTTGACCGCTCACGGTGATTTCTATCCACGGGGTGTCGCTGACGACGGGCTGAGGGAAGAGGATGGCGCGGAAGCGGTTGCCGTCACCGTCAGTGGATTTCAGAGGGGTGAAGTCGGAGAGTGTCCTGTGGGTAGTCACCTTGCCGTCATAGCCTATAGTACCCGTGGAACGCATATTCTTTATCACGATCGTGGCGTTATTCACATCCTCCTGCGTCAACGTGCCGGGCGTGGCGGAAAGGCTGAGGCTGACCGTGAGGCGGTACATTACGTGGCGGAAGTCGAGGGGAACGGCACCGTCGCTTTCCACACGGTGGAGGGAGGAGGCATGAAGCAGGTCGGTGGCGGCGTATTGCTCCTCGGTGCTCTGGTCGGTGGGCAGGGTGAGTTCTTGGATTGTTTCCATGTAGGTGCGTGCCGGGAAAAAGGCAAAGAAATTGAGCTCGGCGCTGTTGCCGAATCCTTCCCACGTCAGGTTGTCGGCTTCCCATGTGCCGTTGCGGAAGATAGCGGGATATATCATAGCGGATTCGGGGCGGTCCTCATGGGCGATGAATATCTCCGTTTTGTCACCGTTGTTGAAGCTGCCCGTGCCGTTGTCGTTGATGGTGGCTCGTGTGCCGGGGGAATCGGTGGCATCACTGCCTGTGAAACCGGCGATAGCAGTAGTGAAGCGGATGGTGTTGCCGTTGTCCGTGCCGCCATCGGGAGTAGGTGCATCATCCTGCGAGCAGGCCGATAATCCGACCACACCCGACAGGATGGCGATAAGGCATATATTCTTTTTTATTATTTTCATATCGTTGCGTTTGTTAAATTACGTTGTTTTTATGGATTGTGGTTGAAGTTCAGCTTCGGGAGTTATATTCTTACAGGGATACAGGGACTATCCCTTTTTTGCCCAGCCAACGATATTTATGTAAAAATCGTTGTAATCCTCGTCAGTCGAGTCTTCAATGCAAAAGCTATAAACCTGTCCTACCTTTCCGGCATGTGAGTCGGTCACATTGTTGGCGGTGATGCTTTGATTGATCTTTGCGCTTGCAGGAATATCCACATGCAGGTACAATACATCGCCGGTAAAATCACGATGTCCTTGTCCCAATACCTGATAGGATGTGCTGCTGTTCGTTTTAGGATATTGGAAATATACTGTCCCTGCATCGTCCGTCAATGTAATTGTCCCAGTAAAAAGGCATTGGGAGCATACTGTCCAGGCTATGTTATAGCCTTTCTTTATCTCTGTAAGATTGAATTTTTTCTTTGCCATAATAATTCGGATTTTAAGAGTGTCGCTGTTGTAAATACTTTCAACTCGTGCTGTAGAGCAATGCGGAAAATCTCTTTGGCTTTCGCCTCGTCTATCTGTCTGCGATAACTTTCGAGCATGTTCGCCATCTGATAAGCTCCATCAGGCGTACCGCCGTTTCCTTCTATCCAGAAATAATAAAGTCCGTCTTTCGGGGCTGTTTTGTCCAGTTCGTTGGCTATCCAGTTCCACAAATATTCGCAAGGCAGCATTACGCTGAACAGGTAGGGCGAATCGAGGTTTCCCGCCACAAATGCTTCATAGGCGGCGTATTCCTTGATTTCATCTCCGGGAATTACGCCTGAGGCTTCACGCACGTGCCACGTTTCGTGATAATAGGCATTGTATTCCTCATAACTGGTGTACTTGCCTTGCAGGAAGTCACCGCAAGCATCGTCCAAAGGGTGCGTCGCCGCTGCCGCATAAGCATCCTGGGCCTTGAAGCAATAGTAAGCGTCCTGCACCATCAATGCTCCATAAGCATTCGGGTCGAGGTCGTTGTTCAGAATGCCTTTGAAGTATGCCGTTTCCAGCACTTGCCGTGCGATAGGCTCGCACTCCTGCCACATTTCCCAAAACAGGGCGTCCGGTGGCGGAGCATCAGAAGACAAGAACTGTCCTCTCCTGCCCAATCTTTCTGCCGCAACGGAAAAATCACGTCTGATATACCATTTGTTCATATTCATCTATTTTGTAATTATAGTTTTCAACATTGCTTTCTTTCACTTCGCTCTGCCGCCCGGGCTGCTCCTTCTTATGGGAAGGTGATGCTCTTCCATTGCATGAGGTAGCCGCTGCCTTTCTCCTCAGTCCATTCGTTGCTGTTGTAGACTGTGGGGACGGCAGTGCCACCCTCTTGCTTGTCGGCGTTCAGCACGAGGTCGCACTTGGCGGGGTCGAATGTGTTCGCTCCGGTATGAGTGCCGGCTCTGTTCTGAAAAACGGCGGAGTGCTCTATACTGGTACCATTTTCTATGTCAACGAAATTTCCGGCTGCGGTGGCTTCTATCTGGGTGAGGCTGCTACAGCCCGTTACAATATAATCACCGAACCGGGTACACTTCGGCAGTTTGAGCGTTTTGAGGCTCGTGCATCCGAAGAAAGCACACTTGTCTATCGCTGCCACTTTATCCAGCGTGAGTTCCGCCAATGAAGTACATAGCTGAAATGCGTATTGATCAATCTGGGTGACCTGCGGAAGATTCACCGTAGTCAGCGCAGTGCAATTGAAAAAAGCATATTCTCCGATTACCTGCACGTTATCGGGCAGCTTCACCTCCTGTAAGGCGGTGCAACTCGTAAAGACGTTGCCGGGCAGTGTTGCCGGTGTTCCCCAGTCCGTCACTCCGCTGAGGTCGCATTTCGTGATTTGTGTATTATAGGCAAATGCGCCCACCTGACCACTGCCCATTCCTATCTTGGAAAGTTCGCCCGTCAGCTTGATTTCGGTGTGGCCTGCCGTAATGGCGGCCTTTACTTCGTCGGCGGTCATGTTGGTCATGTCGATGTCGCCGGAGGCTCCGCCGCCTATCACCACTTCATCCGTAATCTCCGGCTGCGTGTCCCAGCCGGAGATGTTGCTGCCGGTGAGTTCCACCTCGGTGTCTCCCGTGCCGGAGTTTTTCTTTAGCTTGAGGTTGAGGGTGAGCTGCTTGCCGCTTTCGAGGCGGGTTTGGTTGCCGGGCTCGGCAGGGTTCAGGTCGGCAGGTACATGATAGTACCACCCATCCTCGCCTATGGTTATTTTGAGCCATTCCGCACCTGCGGTGAGGTCTTGCGGTGCTACTATCCAGTCGGCATTGCCGTTGCTTCCGTTGCTGAGCATTACACTGCCCGTTGCTTTGCCATAGGTCACTGCGCCGGTCAGCAGGTTCACCTCCACGTTGGCAAACATCGTAGGCGTGTAACCATCCTTTGCCGCGGAGTTTATCAGGGCGGAAGACAAGTCCGCCCCCTCCATGCCATCGCCCGTCGCCAGGTTGACGACGAGCCGGTGCATCAGATGCTTGAATGTCAGTGCCACCGTTTCGCCCTTGCTTGCTGTGGCAGTGGCGTGGAGCAGGTCGTCCGTGTGGTTCCACGCTTGGGGCATATACATGTATGCCGCTGGGTCGTCAATGTCTGGCATGGTGCCCGTGATGCGTGGGTAGTGGGCGGAGAAAGTCACTGCTTCCGTCTCGCTTAGGTCTTTCCACTTGAGCGGATTGCTGTTGTCGGCTCGGTAAGCGATGTTTTGGTTACTGTATGCCGGGGATGCGGCATCTCCGGTAAAAGTGTACATGCCCCACATGTCGGTAGACTCGAATGAGCCTGCGCCATTGGCATCGAGCTGCGGCGCGCGTGTCTGCACTCCCTCTATGCCGGCAGTGATGTGTACTGCGCCTTCGGGCAGGGTGTTGCCGCCCGGCAGGTCGTCGTTGGTACAGGCCGACAGTGCCAAAACTGCCAGACTGAGGGCAGTGAATAAATATCTTGTTGCTTTCATATCATGAGTTTTTGTTGTTTGTCAAAATCAGATTTCCAAATCACCCGACACTGTACCTTGCGTGCCCCACGGTTGGATGGTTGCATTAACCTCCACCTCCGTACCTACAGGTGTGCGTTTCAGCGTAATGTTGAAAATAGTTTTCTTACCTTGCTCGAAGGTACGGTCGGCTTCCACCGGCCATGTCAATACAGTGCCGCCCGTTAGGGTTAGTTCCAAACTCCTTCCGCTTGCACCCTCCTGCGGCAGGATGATCGCGGAGGCGGTCTTGCCATCGGCGGCCGTGTTCAACGTAAGGGTGGCGAGGTCCTGCCCGGCAGTCAGCGTGTTCTGCAACACGTTGAAGTCTGCCTTCACGGGCTGTTTGCTCAGCGTGATGCCCATGCCTGCCAGTTCCGCATCACTCACGCCTTCACCGGCAGTCAACTCTACTTCCACACGGCTCAGGCGGTGGAAGAACTTCAAATCGACTGTATTGGTACTTTTGTCCTTTCCCGTGGCGTTGTCGCTCCGCAGCAGGTCGATGTCGGCAGGGACCTTTTGGTCGCTCACGTCCACCTTATATATATGGACCGTCAGGTCGGTTTGCGGATAGTAGGCGATAAAGTCTACCTTTTTATCTGCATTCAAAGGAAAGTAAATGGTCTGTTCTGTTCCGGCAGGTGTAAACTTTCCATCTCCGGCGGTGGTCACATACTTGCGGTTGGTGGCGCCGTCCGTCACTGTCTTCATTCCGTGTTCCAGCATATAGATACCGATACCGTCGTTTGCCTCCCATGTGTCGGTCGTGGCGCGGGGAAGCGTGATTTCTCCGGCAAAGGAAACGGCTATACGTCCGTCATCCACTTGCGGTTCATTTTCATTATTGCTACATGCGGCTATCATCAGGGCTGCCATGCCGATAAACAGATAATTTGTTTTCATCATACTATTTGTCATTTTAAATTTGTTACTTGATGGTTGTATTCACCACTTCCTGTACCTGCCAATCGGTGATGGTTGCTGTACCTGCCGGAGTGTTGTTGCGGGCATCTGCTGTCACGCAGTTTCCGTCACGGGTAAATGCAGGTGCGGTGGTCATCGGTTTCCCCACCCGGCGGCTGTGTATTGGCTTGGATGTCTTTTCTTGGGACGCGGCTGCTGTTTCGGACTGCTTTTGAAGGTCGGTTAGGGTCAGTTCGTCCTGTTTTGCGTTTTCTGCCGTTTTCACCTTGAACATATTATTTTCCTCCACAAAACGGAATACCATTTGCGGAGCTTTGTTTGTTGCCGGCGCAAACATCGGTGCGGCAACCATAGCCAGTAGTGTGTATACAAGCATAGTTTTCCATGCATTCATATCAGTATGGTATATTAGTGTTTTTTATATAGGATGCCTTGCGGCTGTTTTTCGTGCAGAAAGAGGAAAAAACGGGTTGCTGAAGAACCTTTTGTGTTGCACAAAAATATAACATGTAAGTAAATGATTGCAAATAAAATCAATTGTCTTTCGTTCAAGTCAATGAAAGACAATTCTTTATATGCTGAAAAGCAGGAAAACTAACGAAAGACAATGTTTAATTAGCGAAAGACAATTTTATCCAAGTACGAAAAACAGTGTGGCAGTTGAGGACATTCAGAAAAAACAGGCACATCATTCACCGGTAATCTGATGCGCTGGATGTGGGAAAGATGATTTGGAAGGCAAAGATGTCAGGAGGATGTTTCGATTTCCGCATCAGTGTTCTTTAAGTAGATTTGTTTACAGTAACTTTTGGGAGTCATTTTCATCATTTTTTTGAAATCTCTGTTGAAATTACCGCTATTGTTGTATCCTACCATTTCACATACTTCTTCTATCGTATATCCGGGATTTTCGGCAAACAGACGGGCTGCCTCGCGCAAACGAAGCTCCTTGCGCCACGGACGGAAATCCATTCCGTAATGGTCTTTCATATATTGCCGGAAGAATGATTGGGACACTCCGAAAGAATCTACCACGATACCGGAAGGGATATCCTTCTCACAGTATGCTTTCTCATCTACATATTTTTGTAATCTTTCTTTTAATAGCCGCTCTTTTTCTTGAAAAACAGTTTTTGACTTTTCCTTGTTCTCTTTTACAGACTTGTCTGTTTCGCCCATGTCTGTTTCCATCGGATGTGCATAAATCTTTGTTTCGGGTGGAACAGCCGCAATGACCGGAATCGCAAATTTCATCCTGCGATAGTAGTTGACGAACCACATCACCATGAAGCTGTAATAAAGCACATACAGTGGAACAAAGAATTTGTACCAGTCGGTAAAAAATAAAATGGGTATAGCCATGATCCCAATAGCCAGTGCACTATAAAAGCCGGTCTTTACCCATGCCAGACGATTCTCTTCGTCCTCATCATAATAGTCCTCTACCTCTTGTACCGTCTTGCGGTAAGCTTGCGTGAATTTTCGGGTATAGATAGTTAACTGGATAATATAAGCGGCGATGCCCGTATAAAAGAACCACAAATAATAGTCTATAAAACAAAACAAGGCGACAAACAGGATAATGCCTGCCGCTGCAATGCCTCCGGCCTGTCGGAACACTATGCTCCATCTGACTTCACCCGGACGTATGAAAACCAACATGGACATGGTAAAAAGAAGAGCCTGAAACGATGCAACGAAAAGTGTACTGGCAGGTTCAATACGATGGTCATAACCCGTAAAGCAGCATACCAGACTGAGAAGGGCGAGTACGAAATAAGAGGGCACAAGGATATTACGGGCCTTCCGTAACTTTTCTAATCCGCATTCCGGCGGTATCGTTGTAGTTGCTAGCATGCTTCCCAGCATCGCTACTATGAAAGCTGAAGTTCCCATCAAAATTTTATATGTCGTTTCATCCATGTGTTCAAATCGTTAGGGTTACAAAAGTAGTCTTTTTTGTATTGCGTGCCAAATAATTGGTTTTCAAAGAATAAGAAAAAATAATGATGCCCGTTGTCTCCTTTTCCGCCGAATAAGAATAGATTGGAGAAATTCTTATGATTAAAAATGGAGTTAATAAAAAATATACCAGTCTACACAGACTGTTCTGAATCTTGCCGTATTTCAGTTTTCTTTTTCTTATACAAGAATGAAAAAAGGAAGTAGAGATGGCTGATTAAACTGTTTTATGAGCTTATTGCCGTTTTTTAGCTATTGGAAACATATTGGTTAAGGAAATATTCAAAATATTGCAGATAGAGGGCTATAGTTAACGAAAAAAGGGGTGCATGATGAACACCCCTTTTGCTCAGTAAAGATAAGGCCTTATCTTTACTGGTTGTTTGTAACATTCTAGTTGCGGAATTTTAATCCGTCACCAGCTGTTTCTACGATAATCGGTTTGCTTCGGTCTACTTCCTGTGACAATAGTTTTTTGGACAAATCATTCAGCAAATAGCGCTGGATGGCACGTTTCACAGGACGGGCGCCGAATTCGGGATCATAGCCTGTGCTGGCAATGAAACGGACGGCCTCATCGGTCATTTCCAAGGTAATGCCGTTGCCGGCCAGCATATTCTTGATACCGTTGATTTGTAACATCACAATCTGTTCTATCTCTTCTCTGTTCAAAGGCAAGAACATAATTGTTTCATCTATACGGTTCAGAAACTCCGGTCGTATCGTTTTTTTCAACATGGACATTACCTCTTTCTTCGTCTCTTCAATCACCACTTCGCGATTCTCGTCATTAATCTTTTCGAACTGGCTTTGAATGTATGCGCTGCCTAGGTTGGAAGTCATGATGATAATCGTATTCTTGAAGTTTACCGTACGTCCCTTGTTGTCAGTCAGACGTCCGTCGTCCAAAACTTGCAGCAGAATATTGAACACATCGGGATGTGCTTTTTCTATTTCATCAAATAATACCACAGAGTATGGTTTGCGTCGGACGGCTTCTGTCAACTGACCGCCTTCATCGTAACCTACGTATCCGGGAGGCGCTCCGATCAGGCGAGATACAGAGTGTTTCTCCTGGTATTCGCTCATGTCGATACGCGTCATCAGACTCTCGTCATCAAACAGGTAGTCGGCCAATGCTTTGGCAAGTTCTGTCTTACCTACACCGGTAGTACCCAGGAAGATGAATGAACCTATCGGACGTTTCGGATCCTGTAATCCGGCACGGCTACGGCGTACGGCATCGGATACGGCTGCTATGGCTTCATCCTGACCTACCACACGCAAATGTAATTCTTGCTCCAGATGAAGCAATTTGTCACGTTCGCTTTGCAGCATCTTGTTAACAGGTATCCCTGTCCACCGTGAAACAACATCGGCAATGTCCTCAGCGGTAACTTCTTCCTTTATCATGGCACTGTCACCCTGCTTGTGTTTCAGGTCTTCTTGGATATCCTTAATCTCGTTCTCTAAAGCCTGTAATTTTCCATAACGGATTTCGGCCACTTTACCGTAATCTCCCTCACGTTCCGCTTTCTCGGCTTCAAATTTCAATTGTTCTATTTCCTGCTTGTTTTGCTGAATCTTGTTGACCAGTTCCTTTTCACTCTGCCATTTGGCTTTGTAAGAGGTTTCCTGTTCTTTCAGTTCGGCAATCTCTTTATTCAGCTGTTGTAATTTGGACTCGTCTTTTTCACGTTTGATGGCCTCACGTTCAATTTCCAGTTGTTTCAGGTGACGTGAGATTTCATCTAGTTCTTCAGGCACAGAGTCACGTTCCATACGCAATTTGGCAGCAGCTTCATCCATCAGATCAATAGCCTTGTCCGGAAGGAAACGTTCGGTAATGTACCGGTTACTCAATTCTACAGCGGCAATGATGGCTTCATCTTTGATACGTACCTTGTGATGGTTTTCGTAACGTTCTTTCAATCCACGAAGAATAGAGATGGTGCTCAGCGTGTCCGGTTCGGCTACCATAACAGTTTGGAACCGGCGTTCCAATGCCTTGTCCTTTTCGAAGTATTTCTGATATTCGTCCAAAGTAGTGGCTCCGATGCTGCGGAGCTCACCACGGGCCAAGGCGGGTTTCAATATATTGGCGGCATCCATGGCACCTTCACCTTTACCGGCTCCGACCAAGGTATGGATTTCATCGATAAACAGGATGATGCTGCCTTCGGCTTTGACCACTTCATTGACAACAGATTTCAGACGTTCCTCAAATTCACCTTTGTATTTGGCTCCAGCAACCAGTGCGCCCATATCCAATGAGAAGATTTGTTTGTTCTTCAAATTGTCGGGTACATCACCTCGGATGATACGGTGTGCCAAACCTTCAACAATGGCGGTCTTACCAGTACCCGGCTCACCAATTAAAATCGGATTATTCTTGGTACGGCGGCTTAATATTTGTAATACTCTACGTATTTCTTCATCACGCCCGATAACCGGATCAAGTTTTCCGCTGCGGGCAGCCTCATTCAAATTAATGGCATATTTGCTTAAGGATTGATAAGTGTCTTCACTGGATTGTGAAGTTACTTTTTCACCTTTACGTAGTTCTGCTATAGCGGAGCGCAGCTCTTTGTCTGTCATTCCCGCGTCTTTCAATATGGTAGCGACAGTACTCTTTACATTCAATAAGGCCAGGATAATAGCTTCCAGTGAAACGAATTCGTCACCCATCTCTTTGGAATACTGTACGGCTCTTTGTAATATCTCGTTGCTTTCACGGCTAAGGTAAGGTTCTCCTCCCGAAACCTTAGGCAGCGAGTCAATTTGCTTGTCGATGACCAATGCGATCTGCTGGGCGTTCATTCCCAATTTCTGGAAAATGAAGTTGGTGACGTTTTCACCTACTTTCAGTACTCCGGCCAACAGATGCACAGGCTCGATAGCTTGCTGTCCGCGGGCTTGAGTTACGTTCACCGCTTGTTGCACTGCCTCCTGTGATTTAATTGTGAAGTTGTTAAAATTCATATTGTATCTCCTTTCTAAATATTATTCAAATACCTATTGAAAACGTAACTGTCACTGCTTTGTTCAGTGGCTTTTGCGATTTCATTTGATAATCGTCAAATAGTTTGCCAAAAAGAAAAAGAAAGCTAATGAAGTAAAATAAGAAGACAAAATGACAGGCTTTCCGGCTTTTAAATGAAAAAAAGTCCGAATTGCACACAAAAAGGCAGATAACTCTTTTTGCAGGCAGATGATAATTGCTATCTTAGCATCGAAATCATAAAATGAAAACGAGATGACAAATGAAATAAAGTTTGCAGATACTGTAATTCTGGTGGATGTAGCCTATGTAGATAGGGTGGCGGGTGATTTATCCAAACATTTTGGTGACGTGGTGGGGCGTAAGTTGCCGAAAGCGGATTTGCCGGTGTTGTTGGAATGTCTGTCACTGGATAGTGGAATACCCTTGGGGGAGAATGCAGTTCAGGTATTATTTATTTATGACGAGGAAAGTAAGAAAATGGATGCTTTTCAGCCGTCGGATTTGGAAAAGGAATTAAATAACGTGGCTTTCAAAAGCCAGTTGGGAGAGTTTGCACTTTATTCTTTCGAACCGTCGGATATGGCTAGTCGCGAAGAGTTGTTTCTAGAGTCTTTGAGAGTGGTGGTTGATGCAAAAGAGGTGAAACGGGTAATTATTGTCCCTGCCGAAGAAGAATATGGGGATAAAGTTCCTGCTATATTAAATAAGGTGGACGGAAAAGAAAAAATGACAGTATTCGGCATGAATCCTCCAGCCTGTGAAGTGGCTTATCAGTGGGAGATGTTTGGATTCGCAGTTTTACAGTCGTTAGGAATTAAAGCAGACGAACTATAATCATTAAAAAACATGTCTGATTTCAGGTTAAGAGTATTCAGTAGTGTTGCGAAAAATCTCAGCTTTACAAAGGCTTCGCAGGAGCTGTTTATCAGCCAGCCGGCTATAACCAAGCATATTCAGGAATTGGAAACGATGTACCAGACGCGCCTTTTTGAGCGAATGGGTAACAAGATCTTGCTGACTGATGCAGGCAGGTTGTTGTTGGAACATTGTGAGAAAATTTTGGAAGATTACGGACGCTTGGAGTACGAGATGAACTTATTACGTAATGAGCATACCGGTGAGTTACGCTTGGGAGCCAGTACTACAATTGCCCAATATGTGCTTCCTCCCTTGCTGGCTCGTTTCATCGAGAAGTTTCCGCAAGTGTCTTTATCACTTTTCAGCGGGAACTCCTCTGAGGTGGAAAAGGCATTGCAAGAACATCGCATAGATTTGGCATTGGTAGAGGGCAATACCCGGCAACCTAATTTGAAATATACTCCTTTTCTGCAAGATGAGCTGGTGGCTATCGTCCATACTCGTAGTAAGTGGATGGATTATGATGAGATAACTTTGGATGAATTGAAAGAAGTTCCTCTTGTGCTTCGTGAAAGAGGTTCGGGAACATTGGATGTATTGATTACCGCTTTGCATAAACACAACATAAAGTTATCGGACCTTACTATCCGTATGCACCTGGGGAGTACAGAAAGCATTAAATTATTTTTGGAAAATAGTGAGTGCATGGGGATTTTGTCTATCCGGTCTATTAATAAAGAACTGTATTCAGGAAAGTTTAAAGTATTGGATATAAAAGACCTGGTGATGTTTCGTGAATTTGATTTTGTCCAATTGCAAGGGCAGGATACAGGGCTTCCGACTCTGTTCATGCAGTTTGCCAATCATTATAAGGAAAAGTTATAACCTATAATTAAAAACGATTAGATTGTTATTGAAACATATACTACCTTTGCACCTCGAAATAGAGAAATAATGTTAAAAAGTAAAATATATGATTTCAGTAACAGCTTTACAGCAAAACAACAAAATTATTTATGTAGGCTTGCTTTCCACGTTAACGGTCTTTTTATTGATGGACTATATTCCGGTATTGGCTCCATTTTCCCGGTGGGTCACTCCACCCGTATCTTTATTTCTGGGGTTGATATTTGCATTAGTTTGCGGACAGGCCCATCCTAAATTCAATAAAAAGGTTTCTAAATATTTGTTGCAATATTCTGTAGTGGGATTGGGGTTCGGTATGAATCTTCAGGCTTCTTTGGCTTCCGGCAAGGAAGGAATGGAATTTACGATCATTTCTGTAATCGGTACAATGATTATAGGTATGTTTATAGGGCGTAAACTTTTGAAGGTAGACCGTGATACGGCTTACCTTATCAGTTCAGGTACTGCAATTTGTGGGGGGAGCGCTATTGCTGCTGTGGGGCCTGTATTGAAAGCTAAAGATAGTGAGATGTCTGTGGCTTTGGCTACTATCTTTGTATTGAATGCTATCGCTTTGTTCATTTTTCCGGTGTTAGGTCATACGTTTGGGTTAGATCAACAACAGTTTGGTACTTGGGCAGCTATTGCTATTCATGATACGAGTTCTGTGGTGGGTGCAGGTGCGGCATACGGTGAAGAAGCGTTGAAAGTGGCGACTACAATTAAACTGACCCGTGCCCTTTGGATTATTCCTTTGGCATTCGCTACATCTTTTATTTTCAAGGGGAGTGGTAAGAAAGTAAGCATTCCTTGGTTTATCCTTTATTTCGTTGTAGCTATCGTTCTGAATACTTATGTGTTGGATGGTGTACCTCAATTCGGGCAGGCCGTTTCTGGACTGGCACGTAAGGGATTGATTATTACCATGTTTTTTATTGGAGCTTCCTTGTCTATGGATGTACTGAAGCAAGTCGGTATGAAACCTCTGGTTCAAGGTGTTGCTCTTTGGGCAGTGATTAGTATTAGTTCATTGGCTTATATTCTACTCTTCTGATAGGGATTTAAATCCTGTTATCCGCATATGCTTTTTTATGAGAATATAATTTAGAAGTAATAGATGAGTAATAGTACAGCGTTTATCCCAATGACAGTGAGGAATCCTTTCCATACATAAGGCAGTATTTCTTTTCTGCGGGAGGAAAAAAATATGGCATAGAACATATTCACCACAATGTTGCTGATGATAGCTTGCATGATGCAGGCTCCTACGATAGTTGCTGGAATGCTTCCGCCTTGTAACAGGTTAAGTATGAAAGGGGTGATGTCACTTAATCCTGCTGCAATGGAGAGAATACTCAAACCTCCTGTTCCTGCATAAATTAATGTATAGTGAGTCAGAAATGTAAATACTACGAATAATAAAGCAAAGATCAGAGCGACTTTGAATTCCAGCGGATTACTTTCCGTTTCCGGCTCCTCAATAACTTCGCGCTCGCCTTTTATAGTATGCTTTTTATGGATGAATATACCGATGCCGGCGGCGGTTACAGACATGATGAGCAGATAGGGGTAGATATCCAGAAAGATGGAAGTGCTGAATATAAGGATCAAAATCATGAAACGCAAGAACATCATGCTGATAGCAAGCATCATGGCAGATACATATTCCGGTATTTCATGCGTTTGTATCCGTTTACATTTGCGGGCAAGGATGGAAATGGTAGCGGTGCTGCTATACAGACCACCGATAATACCCGAAACTAGAGTGCCTGATTCGCGGAAAACATATTGTTTCAGCAGGTAGGATAAATAGGAGATGCCCGATACGACTACAGTAGCCAGCCAAATGGTGTATGGAGTGAGATTGATACCCGGTATAAGAGGTTCCTTGGGTAACATGGGCAAAATGATACCGCTGATAGCCAAAAATTTTGCCAGTGTTATCATTTCATCATTTTGCATCCGTTGTACAAGTTCGGTAAAGGTGTGTTTCATTTCTGTGAAAAGAAGCACGGTGACTACCATCATGACATAAAACCAGGAAGGCTGTGTACTTATGATAGGAGCCATACAATAGGTGATAAGAGCGATGATGATTGTTGTCACTCCAAACACGTGAAACTGGGATTGCTTGACATAATAATTGATACCCAGTAACATGCCTAAAATTATCCCGCCTCCCATAAATAAATGCATTTCCTTAGGGTCAAGTATATAGAGGAGATATCCCAAAATACCGATAAAAGTAAAAGTCCGGTCTGTGCCGAAAAGCGTAGTTTCCCCTTCTCGTCTCAGACTGATTCTCCGTTGGGATAAACCGATGAGTAAAGAGAACAATGTTACTAGAATGAAAGTAACCAATTGCTGGGGAAGGTAATCGTACAACTTTTCCATAAATTTGTCAAGATTAGGTTGATGTAATTGGTTTTTCTGTTCAAACCACATGGACCCCTCTGATGGATTCAAATGGTTTTAAAACGCTTGCTTAAACTTGCTTTCTTCAAAAAGTCCTTTTAATTTATCATCACTTTTTATTTGGTTGATGATT